>ENA-ORPK01001475-ORPK01001475.1-human-gut-metagenome-genome-assembly--contig:-NODE-1475-length-18426-cov-29.193348_pt1 | contig 18426 bp, 16 predicted proteins | sample MGYA00242139_ERZ509068 | MGnify/ENA primary metagenome ERZ509068 (study PRJEB26280, sample SAMEA2338687) | human gut metagenome | biome: human gut; feature: human-associated habitat; material: faeces... | reverse complement strand
TGTTGGGCGGTGAAGGTATTGTGAAATTGAGCAATGGCTCAAAGATCAAACTGAAAATCAAACCAGAGACGCAGAATGGTACGAAGGTTCGTGTTCGTGGCAAGGGTTATGACCGAGGCGACGGCACATTCGGTGATCTGATTATCACCTATAATGTGAAACTTCCTACGGGACTCACCGAGCGTCAGAAGGAATTGCTGAAAGAAATGAAGGAAGCGAAATAAGCAATGTATCGAAAATAAGCGAAAAAGCTAATTAAGCGTTTCGTCTAAAAAAGTAAAACTCCGATGGATATCAATCACATCGGAGTTTTTTTTGTTTTTGAGATTAACCTGCTATCTTCTTACCTTTCATACCTGTTAATTATTCTGTGGTAACCTTCGCCATGTTGAAGGCAGAAACCTTTCCGTCTGGCGAAACGGTAGCGTTGATCTTGAATTTGTTCTCTACCTTGCTGCCATCGGTCTTGTCGATGTCCTGACGTGCAGAGAACTGTACCTGGAATTCATATTCCTGATCGCCTACCTCGCGTTTCTTGATCTGGTAGTCGTTGTTGAGGTGCCAGTTCATATTGCTCACATCTTCCTTGTAGAGTTTGTGCATGAAAGTAGCCACATCTGACTTGGTGGCAGAAGCCTTGCCGAGCAGCGAAGAGAGGATATCCTCGCAAGTTGCCGTCAGACCATCCTCATTGCGTGAGTTGATGCTCTGGAAGAACTGTCGGAAGAGACCGCTTATCATCTGCTTCTCTTCTGGCTGTACCTCACTGCTCTTGATTTTCTTCATGGCAATCTCAGCCTCTTCGATATGAGCACCGTCGGCATGTGCATCCAAGTATGCCTGATAAGCATCCACCGAGTTGTCTTTCTGGGCTAACTGCCAGTCAATGGAGTCAATCTTGTTCCAAATTTCGTTCTTATGAGGTGTGTTTGGATATTTCTGCAGGTATGCCTCCAGAGCTTCTTTGGAATCACTGACGAGGGCGTTGGTCCAGTCCTGATCTACCTGTTGTAGCATGTTGAGATGTGCAGTGATAGAATCGCGGTGAGCCTCATCTGCATCCTTGTATGTATCCAGGTAACTTTTGAGTACCATCGGGTCAGAGCTCTGCATTGCATATTCGTAAGCCTCCTGTTCCTTGTTCTTGTTGGCACTGTCGTAGAAATAATAGAAAATGCCGCATACCAGAATAGAGAAGATGGCTGATATGATGAAGACCAGACCTGGCTTCTTCTGTTTTGGCTGTTCCTTTCCCTCTGCATCTTGCTTGGATCCCTGTGCTGTAGGGTGAGGAGTTACCGGAGCAGTTGGAGTTGCTGATGGAGTAGGAGAAACCGGTGAAGCTGGTGCCGCAGGAGTTGTCGGTGGTACAGGAGGTACAGGTGGAGTTACAGGCTTTGGGTCTGTAACGGGTGGCACCTGAGCCTGATAAGTAGGTCGATGGCAGTTAGGACACATCTCCTGAATCTTGAAGTAAACCTCTCCGCAGTTAGGGCATTTGATAACCTTGCCTGCTATTTCTACGCCGCAACTTGGGCAAACGGGTGCTTTGTCACTGATTTGATGTCCGCACTCTGGACATTTTATAATTGCCATTTTATTTCTAAATATTATATATTACTAAATAATTCTTGCTTTCTCGTTATCGGATTCTGATTCCCCTTTATCGGTGTCGGAATCTGATTTCTCTCAACTTATGTTTTCCCATAAATCGGCTTTTATCTACATAGCCGTTTACACCGTTGAGTCGTCCCTTTCCGGTATATTGCCACATCTCAATATCCCTGCCATCACGGAGCACAGGCTCTCGCTTGGTGTATTGGGCTATCATGATCTTGTAGCTGTTGAGCTTGCCGAGCAGGTAGTTGTCGTAGAAGTTGGCACCTGTATAGACGAGCGGTTTTTGCTTGTAGGCTTTCTCTACGAGATGCAGGAACTTGAAGAGCGAGTCACAGAATTCCTCTGTAGGCAGGTTGCTCTTGGTTTCCACGTCTATCATCGGCAGCAGATCTTGGTCACCAGGTCGGCATTGTGCCATGAAGTTTTTCAACTGAGTCTGCTGTGGAATGCGGGCACGATAGAAATGATATGAACCAACTTTCAGTCCATATCTGTGAGCCAGATCTATGTTTTGTTTATATTTGCTGTCCACGTTGGTTGCTCCTTCCGTGGCTTTGAGATATACGTAAGCCATTTTGGAGTTATCACCTACAGTTTCCCAGAACACATTGCCCTGATAGTGGCTCAGGTCGATGCCATGTACATGCTGACAGGTATCCTCGCATTGCACTTGCGCCTGGATGCCGAGGGACATGATTATTGCTATGATTACTATAAAAATACGCTTCATAAGTGCAAAGTTACGAAAAACGTCTGATATATGAGTCAGGCGTGCGCTTTTTTTATATTAATTTTATATTTTATTCTTCGATTTCAGAGAGTGATCTGAAGAAACCGTTGAAGAAATTGCTGGCAGATTCTACTGGAGCATAGCCGAAGAATCTCATGCTTCGGCGCAGGTTCTTGCGCATGGTACCGCCTGTGGTATGCACGAATCCTACCTGCGACTGCTGGAACTTGATGTCTTCCATGTCCTTGATGTTGTAGTATAGTGAGCGAAGGGTCAATTTATAGGCTCCTCTCTCTACCAACTTGACAAACGGGATTTCATCCTGTTCAAAGTTGAAGAAGGTGATGAGCACGCTTCCTTCCAGTTGAGCCATTCTCTGCAGATGCAGTTTGATGAGCCAATTGTCGAGTTTTACGAAATCCACCTTGTCGCCCCGGGTGCGAAGATAGAGTCCCAGTTGGATGATGCCCCTGATGCTGATGCCGCCGGAAAGCATGGCATTGGCATTGCTCACAATCAGTCGGAGCAGATAGATTGTTTCCATGGACGTATCAATGACGTGCGGTTCCTCTTTCTGAATCTTGGTCAAGCGTCTGTTGAGAAAACTGTTGTGCATGAGCACCTCACCTGAAGGCACGTTGTTCAGGTTTTTCATCATCTGCGCAATCTTCTTTTTCTTGAAGGTGGTCATCGCCTCCAGTTCCTCCTTTGTGCCGAAGTTTTCCGAGCGCAATTTCGTGAAAAGATTTCTCTGTAAAAAGTCCATCGTGATTCCTATTTTTAAAAATCTTTATTTCCTTCCATTTTCCTCCTTTTCATTCTTCTTCCTCCTTGTTCATTCCTTCCTCTCTTTCATTCTTCCTCCTTGTTCATTTAATCATTCCTTCCTTTATTCCTTTCTTTCATTCCTCCTTTTTCATTCTTCCTTCTCCCAGAAACTGAATTTTCTATTTATTCTTTAACTGAATCTTCTTGGATATCTGAAGAGAATGGCAAATAGGGCTGCTAAGCCGATAGCCATTGGATAATAGAGGTAAGGGATGATGTCGAGCGGACTGAGTCCTGAAAGTCCTGCTGCCAAGAGCATCTGCACGCCGTATGGTATCAATCCCTGTATGGTACAGGAGAAGGTATCAAGTATGCTTGCTGCTTTGCGGTTATCTACCCCAAACTTGTCACCTATCTTCTTAGAGATATTTCCCACGGTAAGAATCGCCACCGTATTGTTGGCAGTACAGATATTCACCATTGAGACGAGGGCAGCGATAGACAGTTCGGCACCTCTTTTGCTGTTTACATGAGCTGTAATCTTGGAGATGATGAAGTCGATGCCTCCGTTTTCACGGATGATCTCAAGCATACCTCCAGCCATCATAGCGATGATGATGAGTTCTCCCATTCCTATCACGCCATTGCCCATGGCAGAGAACCATCCGAAAATGTCGTAACCGCCATCGATGATGCCGATGATGCCACAGAGAATGGAACCCAATGTCAGCACTGCCATCACATTCATGCCAGCGATAGCCGTGACGAGTACTACTATATAAGGTAGAACCTTCATGTATTGTACTGCATCGATATGGGTCGGTGCCTTGGTTCCTGCGCCCAATATTCCATATATAATCAGGATGATGATGGCAGCAGGGATGACGATGAGGGCATTTACCCTAAACTTGTCACTCATCTGGCAACCTTGCGTCTGGGTAGCTACGACCGTTGTATCAGAGATAAAAGACAGGTTGTCGCCAAAGTAGGCTCCACCCACGATGATGGCTACGGTCAGTGCCAGGTTAGCATCCACAGAGTGGGCGAGACCTGCCGCGATGGGCACGAGAGCTACGATGGTTCCCACGCTGGTGCCTATCGAGAGCGATATGAAGCAGGCAGCGAGGAAGAGACCGGGTAATATCATGCTGGCTGGCAACAAGCTCAGGGCAAGGTTGACGGTGGCATCTACTGCTCCCATCGCCTTTGCCGATGCAGCGAATGCACCAGCCAACACATATATCCATAGCATGAGCATGAGGTTGTTGGCTCCAGCCCCTCGACTATAGGTGTCGATGCGTTTTCTGATAGGCATACCGCCCGAGATGGCTACGGCATAGATGCTTGAAATCATGAATGCCACGGTGAGCGACAGGCTCGTATCCTTATGACTTTCCTCTGCGGAATATCCCGTAAAGAGGGCTATCAATGCTATCAATAAAATCAGTGGCGATAAAGCCAACAATCCTTTCTTATTACTCATTCTTCTTATATTTAGTAAGCGTGTAGGATTCTTCTCTCTACACTCTTTGTTTCTTCACTTCTTTAAAGTGTTACTCCGTTCTTGAAGATGGAAATCTCGCGATAACCATTCTCCTCGTTGCGAGCTTCTTCTCCACTGGCTATGGAGATAATCTTGTCGATGAACTTGCGTACGAGATCTTTCATCTCTGTGCCCTCTACGAGCTCGCCGGCATTGAAGTCAATCCAGTTTGGCTTGTTCTTTGCCAAGGTGCTGTTGGTAGAAATCTTCATGGTTGGTACGAAGGTGCCGAATGGGGTACCGCGACCGGTGGTGAAGAGAACCAACTGGCATCCTGCTGATGCCAAGGCTGTAGCTGCTACGAGGTCGTTGCCTGGTGCTGAAAGGAGGTTCAAACCATTTGTCTCCAGACGGTCACCATACTGCAATACACCGCTGACTGGTGCACGACCGCACTTCTGTGTACAACCGAGAGCCTTATCTTCCAATGTAGAGATACCGCCCGCCTTGTTGCCAGGAGAAGGATTCTCACCTACAGGTTCGCCATGACTCAGGAAGTATTCCTTGAAATCATTGATGAGGTGAACGGTCTTGTCGAACAATTCCTTATTCTCACAACGGTTCATGAGAATCGTCTCTGCACCGAACATCTCAGGCACCTCAGTAAGGATAGAAGTACCGCCCTGAGCAACGAGCCAATCAGAGAACTCACCTACCAATGGGTTGGCAGTAATACCGCTGAACCCGTCAGAACCACCGCACTTCAAACCTACGCGCAACTTGCTGACAGGAACTTTCTGACGCTTGTCAGTTTTAGCCTTGTCGTAGAGCTGCCAGAGCATATCCATACCCACTTCCAGTTCGTCGCCTTCCACCTTCTGGGTTACGAGCAACTTGATGCGATCCTTGTCATAGTCACCGAGCATCTTCATGAACTCGTCAGGCTGGTTGTTCTCACATCCGAGTGAAAGAACGAGCACAGCACCTGCGTTTGGATGGAGGCAGATGTCACGGAGCACCTTGCGAGTATTCTCGTGGTCGCCAGAGAGCTGAGAGCAGCCGAAGTTGTGGTGCCAAGCATGGATGGCATCAATGCCCTCGCATTTTGTCTCCTCCTTGAGTCGCTCTACCAGTTTTTCCGCTACGCCATTCACGCAGCCTACGGTAGGAACTACCCAGATTTCATTTCTTACGCCAACCTCACCGTTCTTGCGCACGTAGCCCAGGAAAGTACGGTCTTCTTTCTTGATGTTCAACTGTTCATCCACAGGATTGTAAGTATATTCCAAAGTGCCGGCAAGGTTGGTCTTGAGGTTATTCTCGTTGACCCACTCACCCTGTTTCAGGTCTTTCTTTGCATGTCCGATAGGGTAACCGTACTTGATGATGTCCTTTCCTTCAGGCACATCATCGATGAGCACTTTGTGTCCGGCAGGAGTATCCTGCAAGAGGGTGATAGACTTACCATCTACTTCGATGGTCTCGCCCTTCTTCATAGGGCACAAGCAAACCACTACCGAGTCGGCAGGGTTAATTTTGATAAAGCTTGATAGTTTCATCTGTAGTTGTGTTTTTTAATATTTATAATTACATGAAATTCTATTAATTCCTACTATCTTCCTATAATTGAGTTCTGCGGTAGAAGTCGATATTCTCCTTCATCAGCAGCTCGATAGGCATATAGTTGACCGGTGTTACCTTTTTCTTGAGAACGAGTGCCCGGAAGAGCGTCTCCACACAGTTATATCCCTGCATGTAGGCATGCTGTGCGATAAGGAAGGAGATGCTTCCTTCTCTCAGACATTTTGCATTCTTCTCCACCATATCATATCCCATGATCTGAACATCCCGTCGGTTGGTCTTCAGCAGGAAGTCACCCACGATATGAGCCTTCGAGGTCAGGGTGATGCAATGGTGTGTATCAGGATTGGTGGCAAAGTATTTCTCCAGCATCTTCATGAACTCAGCGCGGGAACCATCGAGTGGAAGGTCGAGCACATTGATCTTGACGCTTGGGAAATGGTCGTGCATATAGTGACGGAACCCTACCTCGCGATTGTCCTGCTGCTTGCTGACCACGATTCCGTTCTTTGTCTGTCTCATCAGCATAATCTCCTTTTCTTTGAAAGCAAGCATCATGAGCATCTTGGCAGCGAAAAAACCACTGCAGAAAGAATCCTGTCCGAAGAAGGAAAGTGGGCGGAGATCAGGCATGTAGGAGTCGAGTAAGATGAACGGAATGTTCAACTCATGCAATTGGTCGGTAAATGCTCTGGTAATTTCGAGAGATGAAGGCACGACGATGACACCCTCCGGCTTTTCTTCGACGATAGCCTTTCCCTGTTCGATGAAAGAATCCTCGTTGGAGCGCTCATAGAAGTTGATCTTCACGTTGATGTGAAAATCGCGTTTGCTTTCCTCACATTTGCGTGCACCTTCCTCTATCTCCTCCCAGTAAGCCTCAGATTCATGCTTTGGAAGTAGCAAGTAGAAGGTATATGACTTGTTGTATGCCAGAGCACTGGCATACATGTTAGGCTGATAGTTCATCTCCTTGAGCGCCTGTTCCACTTTTTCGCGGGCAGGTTTGGAGACGTTAGGACGGTCGTGAAGAACTCTATCGACAGTACCTACAGATACGCCAGCCCTTTCGGCGATATCTTTGATTCTTATTTTTTCGGCCATGTTTTAAGCGTTTGCTGGTTTTATGCCAATTTGTTATTAAACTAAGTCTATGATGCACTTTCTTTCACGTGCGTACATTAATATAATATATGTAGATGCGCTTGTTGTACTGTGCGAAGAAGGTAATTCAGAGAACTTCCATTTTCCGTGTGTACGTCCACATATAGAATATTCGGTACAAATTTACAATAAAAAATTGAATTGTGCGAATGCACAGCAACTTTTTTGCACAAAAACTAAAAAAAAACTCGATTTTGTTTCGTTATTTGAGAAATTATGATTATTTTTGCCACGATATTCGGAACAGAATGCAAATTATTTGATACTGAATTCGAAGAACAACTATAAAGAAACAAATTAAAAAACATTTCAAGCAATGGCAAAAATTGTAACATTAGGTGAGATCATGCTTCGTTTGTCCCCAGAAGGTAATGATCGTTTTATTCAGAGTGAATCATTCCGTATCATCCCTGGTGGTGGTGAGGCTAACGTAGCAGTCAGTGTAGCTAACTATGGTCATGAGGCTTACTTCGTATCTAAGTTGCCTAAGCATGAGATTGGTCAGATTGCAGTTAACGCCCTCCGTCGTTATGGCGTGAATACCGATTTCATTGCTCGTGGTGGCGACCGTGTTGGTCTCTATTATGCAGAGACAGGTGCTTCTATGCGTCCTTCTAAGGTAATCTATGACCGTGCTCATAGTTCTATCGCAGAGGCAGATCCATCTGATTTCGATTTCGACAAGATTATGGAGGGTGCTCAGTGGTTCCACTGGAGTGGTATTACTCCTGCTATCAGCGACAAGGCTGCTGAGTTGACTAAGTTGGCTTGTGAGGCTGCTAAGCGTCACGGTGTAACAGTATCTGTTGACCTCAATTTCCGCAAGAAGCTCTGGACTTCAGAGAAGGCTATCTCTGTTATGCGTCCATTGATGCAGTATGTAGATGTCTGCATTGGTAATGAGGAAGATGCTCAGCTCTGCTTGGGCTTCAAGCCAGATGCTGACGTAGAGGGCGGTAAGACTGACGCTGAGGGATACTATGGTATCTTCCAGGGTATGATGAAGGAGTTTGGCTTCAAGTATGTAGTTTCTACACTTCGTGAGTCTCTCTCTGCTACACACAATGGTTGGAAGGCTCTTATCTACAATGGTGAGGAGTTCTACCAGAGCAAGCATTATGACATCAACCCAATCATCGACCGCGTAGGTGGTGGTGACTCTTTCTCTGGCGGTTTGATCCACGGTCTCTTGACTAAGAATACTCAGGCTGAGGCTTTGGAGTTTGCAGTAGCTGCTTCTGCTTTGAAGCACACTATCCCTGGCGACTTCAACCTGGTTTCTGTTGACGAGGTAGAGAGTCTTGCTGGTGGTAACGCTAATGGTCGCGTTCAGCGATAATTTAAGTGAAGAGTGTAGAATTCATTTGCTCTCTTCCTATTTAACATTTAATATTAAAATAAAAAATGGCAAAGTTTAGCAAAATGCAGGTCATGGCAGCCATGAAAGAGACTGGTATGGTTCCTGTATTCTTCAATAAGGATATTGAAATTTGCAAGAACGTCATCAAGGCTTGTTATGAGGGTGGCGTACGTGTATTCGAGTTTACTAACCGTGGTGATTTCGCTCACGAAATCTTCGGTGAGTTGGTAAAGTGGGCTGACAAGGAGTGCCCAGAGATGATCCTTGGTGCTGGTACAGTCGTTGACGCTGGTACAGCTTCTCTCTATCTCCAGTTGGGTGCCAACTTTATCGTAGGTCCTAACTTCAACCCAGAGATTGCTCCTGTATGCAACCGTCGCCTGGTTCCTTATTCTCCAGGTTGTGGTTCTGTAACTGAGATCAACAATGCTCAGGCTGCAGGTTGCGATGTAACTAAGGTATTCCCTGCAGGTAACGTAGGTGGTCCTTCATTCGTTAAGAATGTAATGGCACCTTTGCGCTGGAGCAATATCATGGTTACTGGTGCTGTAGAGCCAACTGAAGAGAACTTGACTCCTTGGATCAAGGCTGGTGTTCTCTGTGTAGGTATGGGTTCTAAGCTCTTCCCTAAGGAGACTGTAGCTGCTGGCGACTGGGCTGCAGTTACTGCTAAGTGTAAAGAGGCTCTTGGCTATATTGCCAAGGCTCGTGGTTAATTGAGAATTTAATGGCTTAATGGCCAAAATTAATATCACGCAAAAGTTCAGCGCCTTCATTGTGATGATGTTGGCGCTGTTTTTCTATTCAGCTTGTGGTCCTTCTCATAAGCAGGAGGTGGATCGGTTGAATACACTTTCATACGCCTATCACTACCGCAATCTTGATTCTACTAAGATGTTGGCACAGAGAGCTTTAGCTCTTTCTGATGACTATAGTGCCGGATATGCTGAGGCTTGCAATAACTTAGCATTTGTAGAGATGGCAAAGATGAACTACAAGGAGGCTCGCCGATGGCTCGGTCTTGTGGAAGAAAAGAGCAACAACCAACTGGAGCTTCTCATTGCTGATGTGCAGATGATGCGCATCTGTCAGCGGGAATCTCACAACAAAGATTTTTATTCCTATCGCGAGAAAGCGATGGTGCGCTTGCGCCGCTTGGGCGAGGAGGCTTCCAATCTGCCACCCCGTGAGCGCCGACGTGCCACCTATGCTCATAGCGAATTTGATATCGTTGATGCCACCTATTGTTATTATGTCGGTCTGGAAGAATCGATGCTGAAGGCTTTGAACGATATCGATGCAGATGCACTTGAAGCAGATACTGCCCAGTATCTCAACTATCTATATAATATCGGTTCGGGTGGTGCGATCACCAATGGAACGTCTGAACAGATAGCACAGACGGAATTTGACTATCTGATACAATGCTATATGTTGGCTTCAGCCGGACGAGTTGTCATGCCCGATGGTACGATGGCCGGCGGTTATCCTTACTGGCAGGCTAATGCCCTTCAGGCTATCAGTGAACATCTGCAGAAAGCCAAGATGCGGGATTTTCTCATCCGGAACAATTTGCCGGCTATCCAGTATCTGAATGTAGAACAGATGCCAGATACGCTCTTGGCTGGTAATTTAGCTCAGCGTGCGCTGAACCTTTTCATCTCTTATGGTGATACCTACCAGATAGCAGGTGGTTACCGAACGCTGGCTGAATGTTACTTCGCCATAGAGGATTATAATTCTGCAGGCGACTGTCTTGTTCGTGCCTTGCAGGTGAGCAAGAATATCAAGTCGGCTCCCGATCTGGTGGCTTCTATCCGTGAACGACTTTGTTTGGTATATTCTGCGCTCGACAATAAACAGCAGAGTGACTACAACCGCAATATCTATCTTGACTTGCAGGAGCGAACCCGTCAGGACAAGCAGTTGGAAGCTCGCGCCACCTTGCTTGATGATAATGCTCTGCAGCTCAATCTCATGATAGCAGCGGTACTCGTCATGATATTACTCGTGGTTATTCTCCTGTATCTCTTCGACCGTATGCGAAGAAGAAAGATACAGTCTAAACCGCTGTCATCCCTGCTTGAACCATTAGAGCAGTGGAAACAACGTAATGCTCAGTATATTAATGATATAAATGAAAGAAAAGAAGAATTGGATGAAGAGATATCCATCGCCCGTTTGCATCTCGCTGATAATAAGAAACGTAATCTGGAGCAGCGTGCCAAGGTCTCTTTAGTAAACAGTATCACGCCTTTCATCGACCGCATGATTCATGAGGTGGATAAGTTGGCAGAGGATGATGAAAGTACCCCGGATGAGGTAAAACAGGAGCGGTATGAGTATATCTCAGAACTGACGGATAAGATCAACCAGTATAACACCATCCTGACCAACTGGATTCAGATGCGACAGGGAACTTTGAATCTCCGTATCGTCTCTTTCCCTCTCCAACCGCTTTTCGATATTGTGGCAAAGGGCAAGATGAGTTTCCAGATGAAGAAGATAAAACTCGATGTGCAGCCAACTGCAGCTAAGGTGAAGGCAGACCGCACCCTGACGCTCTTTATGATCAATACGATAGCCGACAATGCACGCAAGTTTACTCCTGCTGGAGGTAAGGTTACTGTTTCTGCAGAGGAACATGATAAATACGTAGACATCGTCATCGCTGATACCGGTAAGGGAATGGATGAGGAACAATTGGCTCATGTCTTCGACCGTACCTATACGGGCGGTCATGGATTCGGACTCCTCAACTGCAAGGGTATCATTGAGAAATATAAGAAGGTGAGCAGTATCTTCAATATTTGTCATATTGAGGCAGAGAGTGAAGTGGGAAAGGGTAGTGTGTTCCGTTTCCGACTGCCTAAGGGAATCGGACGGATGATCGTTGGTGTCATTCTTTTGTTGGCATCATCCGTGTCGTCTTTTGCATCCCAGATACATCAGCATACCCTGGCTACCGGAAAGGTTTCCCGAGAACTCACTTTGGCTGATGCCTTTGCCGACAGTGCTTATTATAGCAATATCAATGGTACATACCAGCGTACCTTGGCATTTGCTGATTCTGCCATCTACTATCTCAATCAGCATTATCTGCGCCAGTATCCTCAGGGTAAAAATCTGATGGTGAGCAGTCCCAAACTCTCTCAAGCTGCCGAACTGAAATGGTTTGCTGATAGTGTGACGACCGACTACAGCATTATTCTCGACATCAGAAATGAGAGTGCGGTGGCTGCGCTTGCCTTGCATCAATGGACTTTGTATGATAGAAACAATAAGGTTTATACCAAACTCTTCCGGGAACGGAGTACTGATAATACACTGCCTGAGTATGTCCGCACGATGAAGAGTTCGGAAAACTCCAAGACGGTAGCTGTCATCCTGCTCTTTCTCCTGTTGTTGCAGTTGCCGATAGCCTACTATCTGCTCTATTATCGCCATGTAGTGACCTATCGCTTTGCGGTGGATCGCATCCGTGATATCAATCTTCTGTTGCTCAGCGACCAGTCTATACCGGAGAAGTTGAAGCGCATCAGGGAAATATGGAGTAAGAAGTCCCGGCATACCCGTGCCAATTTCCGTTTGGATGAGGTGGTGCATGAGATTGAGGAAGAACTGAAACGTGGACTGGATTTATCGAATGGCAAGGAGGCAGATAATCAACTGCTGGAAGATGAGTTGAGACGGGTGCGATTTGAAAATGATCGTTTGCACGTATCTAATTCTGTATTAGATAATTGCCTCTCTACGTTGAAGCATGAGACGATGTATTATCCGTCACGTATCCGACAGTTGATAGAGGCATCCCCCGATGATGTAGCTTCTCTGAAAGAATTGGTAGATTACTATAAATCCATCTATCTGATGCTGAGTGCGCAGGCGATGGAACAGGTGGAAACCAATCTGAAGTGTGATGCTGCGCTGAAGGATTATCTCTTCCGATTGATACAGGAAACCGTGAAGGATCTTGCCAAGGCGCATGGTATTGCCATCACGCAAGTGAAACAGGAAATCAAAACTGTGCATACGGCTTATGCCACCTGCCAGTTTGTCTTCTCAGGATTGAGATACGACGATTCCTTGCATCATCTCCTTTTCACTCCGCTGACCGTGGATATGAGATTCCTGGTTTGCCGCCAGATAGTGAGGGAGATGGGAGAAACGACCAATCTTCGTGGCTGCGGTATCCAGGCAAAGCCTTCTGATGATGGATTCCTGGTCATTGAGGTGGTGCTGCCAGGGATGTTAGTATAGAATCAAAGATAGTTAAAACATAAATTCAACATAGACTAAAATAAACGATGATGGACAATTTTAAAGTAATCATAGTAGAGGATGTACCTTTGGAACTGAAAGGTACGGAAGGAATTTTCAAAAACGATATACCTGAAGCTGAGATTATTGGAACAGCTGACAGTGAGGTGAGCTATTGGAAACTCATCAAACAGCAGTTGCCTGACCTCGTGCTTCTCGATCTTGGTTTGGGCGGTTCCACTACGGTGGGGGTAGAAATCTGCCGCTATACCAAAGAACAGTATCCTAACGTAAAGGTATTGATTTTCACGGGAGAAATCCTGAATGAGAAGCTCTGGGTGGATGTTCTTGATGCAGGTTGCGATGGTATTATCCTGAAGAGTGGGGAACTCCTGACCCGTGGCGATGTGGCTTCCTGCATGAGTGGTAAGAAGATGGTTTTCAATCAGCCGATTCTGCAGAAGATTGTAGAACGTTTCAAGAAAAGTGTCAATAGTCAGTTGATGCGCCAGGAGGCTTTGGTAAATTATGAGATTGACGAATATGACGAGCGCTTCCTTCGCCATCTCGCCCTCGGTTATACCAAGGAGCAGATTACCAATTTGCGAGGTATGCCTTTCGGTGTGAAGAGTTTGGAAAAGCGACAGAACGAACTGGTACAGAAACTCTTCCCTGATGGCAACAATGGTATGGGCATCAATGCTACCCGTCTGGTGGTAAGAGCCTGCGAACTTCGCATCTTAGATATCGACAATCTCGAGGCTGATCCAGAATAAGCTGCGGCATCAAGAAAGATATAGAATAGGATTTAATCAGGAAAAGAATAGAGAGAACGATGAAGAAAATGAAGGTGTTTTCGTATTTGGCTTTAGGTTTGGGCGTGGCTCAAATCCTGCTGATGCTGACTTCGTGGCTGTTGACGGCTGCGATGCCGGAGGACTATAACCGTTCGCTTTTGAGTTCTGAGGGCATCCGCTGGTTCTTCGGTCAGTTCCAGGATCATTTAGCTTCGCCCGTATTAGTGTGGCTGGTGTTGGGTGGTATCGCCTATGGAGCTTTCTGTAGAAGTGGTATTGTTCATTATAAGCCAGATGAATATCGTCAGCGCTTTGCGATGGGCGTGGCAAGTTTTGAGTTAGGGGTATTTGTGATTATCATGTTGGCACTCACCCTGCTGCCTCATGCCATCCTTCTGAATGTGATGGGCGGTCTCTTTCCAAGCAGTTTTACACAGAGCATCATACCTTATACAGCCTTTGCCGTAACTGTAGTCTGTTGTAGTTTCGGTGTTATCAGTGATAACCTGAAGGGAGTGGAGGATATTTTCCGCAGTATGTCGTATGGCATTTCTACGGCATCTCCTCTCATCGTGCTCTATGTATTCGCCGCCCAGTTGTTCTATTCAGTTCTGTATCTGATATAAGAACAGTTTCTTGAACGAATCATCATACGTGTTTTTATTATCTTGAAAGAAACGTTTGATTAATATAAAAAAATGAGGCTTCCCGTATTTTCCGTTGCAGGAGAAAGGGGAAGCCTCTGTAAATAACTCTCTATTGGTCCTTTTACCTATGTTGAACCTATTGAACTTTCATCTTTTACTATACTTAATTATTCAGCATGGTAAATGTTCCGCATTTTCTTGAATTTTATAACTCTTTTGTTTTTATATCTTATGAATTAATGTTTTCAAAATTATCTGCGTCCTCCGAAACTGCCGTGAGAACCACCACCATAACTTCTTGTAGGTCCACCTACAGAGCGGTTGCCACCACCGAAGGAGCGAGAACTGTTTCCGAAAGAAGCACCACCGTTTCCTGGATTAGAGCGAGGAGTGAAACTCTTGGATGGGCTGGTAGTATTGCCACTGCCAAAGCTGCGCATCATAGTAGAACCACTACCGAAACTGCCTCCACGGTTGCCACCGAAAGAACCACCAGGTCTGCTGTTGTTTGATGGATTCTCGCGGGTAACAGTAGTACGGGTACTGCTCTGGCGATTACCAAACTGACGGTTCTGGTTGCCGAAACTGCTGCTCTGGTTGCCGAAACCACCATTATTCTGTGGTCTGTTCACGCTCTGAGGGCGGTTGTCGTTGTTACGGTTCATATTTCCGAAGCTCTGTCCATTGCCACGACTCATGTTTCCGAAGCTCTGTCCGTTGTTGCGATTTAAGTTTCCATTATTTCGGTTCATGTTTCCGAAACTCTGTCCACGTCCGAAATCTCCTCTGTTGAATCCGTCACGCATGCCAACTCTTGGATGACCTTCTGGGCGAGGACCACCGAAATCACGTCCGTGATACCAGCTTCTACCACCATTCATTCTCCAACTGTGTCCTCCACGATAAGAAACGTAGAAGTGAGGGCGACCGAAGTAGAAGTAGTCGCGGTGAGGATATCTGGCGTAGATGCCGAAATGCCAGTAACCAGCGTCCCAGTAGAGAGGACGATAGAAATATGAGGCATTGATGAATGTACGATATTGCCAGTCCAGGAGGATATAGCTCAAGTCCATATTGCGCTGTCTCCAGTAGATTCCGTAGAGGTCATCCACTGTATTGACACTCATCAGATAATCGAGGTTGGTTTCGTAAGCAGCCTCATACTGATCGTCTGTGAGGTTCAGCTCGTATGCCATTTTATCTGTCAGGAAGAGAGCTTGCTGGCGAGCCTGCTCGTAACTCATTGCAGATGCAGTAGTGAAGGTCATTGTGACCATTGCTACAAGGGCTAATATAAACTTCTTCATAATCATATCTCTTTATAAGTTTGACTTCTTGTTTTATTTCTGCTGCAAAGATACGATGAAATATCTGGCAGCGGAAAGGTTTTTCCCTAAAGAGGTGGGGGAAATTCCCTAAAGGTCATTATCTTAATGCAATAACTTATCCCTTATATATAATAAAAGGAGAAAAAATCCGTTATTATTAAAACTTTCGAAAGTAATTATAGATGAAATTTTATCAGACTAATAAGAAAAAAGCGCTTGCTTTTGGTGCATTCCTGCTTTTGCCTCTCTCGGTTTCTGCCCAATATCTTTGGCAGGAGGATGTAGATCCGGGTAAATTGGACCTGGGCAAGGACATTCATTACAATGTGGAGATGCAGGGTTCTTTCTCCAAGGGTAAGACTCCGCTCTGGCTCAATGCCAATAAGCATGGACTCAGTTCGCTGGAGAAGAATAATGGTTATCTCCGTGGTAGTGTCATCCGTCCGTTGGGTACAGATTCAGCCCGTCGCTGGGGCATCGGATATGGCTTGGATGTGGCAGCACCGATTCATTATACGAGTAATGTGGTGGTTCAGCAGGCTTTTGTGGAAGCTCGCTGGCTGCATGGTGTGCTGAGTATCGGTGCCAAGGAGTATCCGATGGAACTGAAGAATCAGACTTTAAGCAGTGGTAGCCAGACTTTGGGTATCAATGCCCGTCCTGTTCCTCAGGTTCGTCTGGCTTTGCCGGAGTATTGGACCCTTCCTTTTGCCAATCATTGGTTAGCCATCAAGGGACATATTGCCTATGGTAAGATGACCGATGAGAACTGGCAGCACGATTTTACCCAGCGCCAGTCCAAGTATGCTGATGGTATGCTCTATCATAGCAAGGCGGGATATTTGAGGATAGGTAATGAGGGTTCTTTCTTCCCGCTGAGCGTGGAGTTGGGACTGGAAATGGCAGCTGAGTTTGGAGGTACGCCGTATAAAAAAGTGAATGGCGTGATGCATGTCGAACCAACTCAAGGAGGTTTGAAGGGTATGTGGCAGGCTTTTATACCAGGTGGTTACGATGCTTCTGATGGGGAGGAGTATCATAATGTAGCTGGTAATACGCTGGGCAGTTGGGTGTTCCGTATCAATTATGATGCTGATTCCTGGAAACTCGGATTTTATGGAGATCATTTCTTCGAGGACCATAGTGCTATGTTCTTCCTCGATTATGATGGATACGGTACGGGTGATCAATGGAATACTCATACCAAGCGCCGTTATTATCGATATAAGTTGAAGGACATGCTTCTTGGATTGGAGTTGAATGTCAAATATGGTACTTGGTTGCGCAATGTGGTCTTAGAGTATATTTACACAAAGTATCAGAGCGGTCCTTGCTATCATGATCGTACACAGAATATTCCAGACCATCTTGGAGGTAGTGATGATTATTATAATCATTCCAATTATCCAGGTTGGCAGCATTGGGGACAGGTGATGGGTAATCCGCTTTACCGTTCTCCAATTTATAACACCGATGGAAGCATCCGGGTTTTAAATAACCGTTTTGTTGCTTATCACTTAGGTTTTGACGGTATGCCAACTGAACGTTTCGGATATAGAGTATTGGGTACATTCCAGAAAGGATGGGGTACTTATAGGATTCCATTCAATAAAATGCATCACAATGTCAGCTTCCTGGTTGAGGGTGCTTATCACTTTAACCATGATTGGAAGGTGAAAGGTGCGTATGGTATGGATTTTGGAAGCGACCAGATGTTGGGTCATAATGCTGGTTTCCAGTTGACGGTAAGCAAGTCTGGCATCTTTAAACTTTAATAGCGGAGTATGAATATGTTTACGAAAAAATATAAGATTGTTCACGCCATGATGGTAGCTTTTGTAGCTATTAGCATGTTTGCTTTCTCTTCCTGTGAACTGGAATCCAGTGACAATGGCAAGCTTGATGGCTTCTGGCATCTGGAGAGTATTGATTCTCTTGAGAATGGCAAGACGGTTGATATGTCTAAGTTGCATGTCTTCTGGGGAATTGAGTATAAACTGATTGCGGCAACACAGTATGACAATAATACTGAGCGAATGTTTTTCCGCTTTGAGCAAACTTCTGATAGTTTGAAGATTACTCAGGCTTTTATTAATCATGGCCATCAGGACAATGGTGAAAATAGTGGTGATATTCCTTTGACTGAGGTTACCAACGATTTGCGATACTACGGAATCAACAATCTTCCAGAGGGTTTCGCTAAGGAAGCACTCAGCGGTAGCAAGATGATTCTTCGTTCGAAGACCTTGAGGTTGAAATTCAAGAAGTTCTAAACGGATTCTTGTTTTGAAAATATTCAAAAGTCGGATTGATATCAATGTCAGTTCGGCTTTTTTGTTGCTTTCTGAAAGTGTTATTTGCTTTTCCATTTTTTTTCAATTTTTGTTTGTTATACCAAATTCTGCCACTTCAAGTTCTGAAGGACGCTGCAAAGTTACGGTTTCTCCAGCGCTTACTTATCCCTTTTGATGCTTTTCTATCCTTTTCTATCCCTTTCTATCCCTTTTGATGCTTTTCTCTTTTGTATTCGTTTTCCCAAATAAGTCATTTAGCACCTGTAAACAAGTCATTTAGGACAGCGAATCAAGTCATTTAGGACCTGTAAACGAGTTATAAAAAGTGATTGAAAGAAAAATGAGGAAAGTTTACTGATTATCAGTTACTTTCCTCATTTTGATTAAAAGAGAT
>ENA-ORPK01001472-ORPK01001472.1-human-gut-metagenome-genome-assembly--contig:-NODE-1472-length-18461-cov-3.906281_pt1 | contig 18461 bp, 16 predicted proteins | sample MGYA00242139_ERZ509068 | MGnify/ENA primary metagenome ERZ509068 (study PRJEB26280, sample SAMEA2338687) | human gut metagenome | biome: human gut; feature: human-associated habitat; material: faeces... | reverse complement strand
ACCGTAACGGCCGCCGATGACGGTGACGTCGTTCCGGCCGGCCTTGGCCAGAGCCATGACCACGTCCTGATACAGAGGCTCGCCCTGAGAGCCGGGCTCCTTGGTACGATCCAGAACAGCGATCTTCTTGGCGGTGGCGGGGATGGCCTCCAGCAGCTTCTCAGCGCAGAAGGGACGGAACAGGCGAACCTTGACAACGCCGACCTTCTCACCGTGGGCGTTCAGGTAGTCGATGACTTCCTCGGCCACGTCGTTGATGGAGCCCATGGCGACGATGATGCGGTCAGCATCGGGAGCGCCGTAGTAGTTGAACAGCTTGTAGTCGGTGCCCAGCTTCTCGTTGACCTTGTTCATGTACTTCTCGACCACTGCGGGCAGTGCCTGATAGTACTTGTTGCAGGCCTCACGATGCTGGAAGAAGATATCGTCGTTCTCGTGGGAGCCACGCATTGCGGGACGCTCGGGGTTCAGGGAGTGCTTGCGGAACGCCTCAACGGCATCCATGTTGCACATTTCCTTCAGATCCTCGTAATCCCAGATAGCGACCTTCTGGATCTCGTGGGAGGTACGGAAGCCGTCGAAGAAGTTGATGAAGGGAACGCGTCCCTTGATTGCAGCGAGGTGCGCAACAGCGCCGAGGTCCATGACCTCCTGCGGGTTGGTTTCTGCAAGCATTGCGAAACCGGTCTGACGACATGCATAGACGTCGGAATGATCGCCGAAGATGTTAAGAGCGTGAGAAGCGACGCATCTTGCGGATACGTGGAAAACTGCGGGAAGCAGCTCGCCTGCGATCTTATACATATTGGGGATCATGAGGAGCAGACCCTGAGAAGCGGTGTAGGTGGTTGTGAGAGCACCTGCGGCCAGAGAACCGTGAACGGTTCCGGCAGCGCCTGCTTCGGACTGCATCTCGGCGACCTTGACGGTCGTGCCGAAAATGTTTTTCATGCCCTTTGCCGACCACTGATCAACATAGTCAGCCATGGGGCTCGAAGGGGTTATCGGATAGATACCGGCAACCTCTGTGAACGCGTACGACACATATGCAGCAGCATTGTTGCCGTCCATGCTCTTTGCTATTCTTGCCATTCTATGTTCCTCCCTATTTTAATAAACGTTTGAACGTATGGCATTGGTCAAATGACACCACGAATATAGTAACATTTTTGAGCTTCAATGTAAACAGATAAATAAACTAAAATAATAGAAAATATTTGTTTCGCCCTTTCTGAAATTTGTCAAAGTTCACATATTCTGCCTATATAATGTAATATAATACCCAAATACGCAGTCGGGCACGGCTCCGAACGGACACAAAAGCTCCGATTTTCCGTGATTTTCGCCGAAAACAACTGAATTTGTCTTTCCCTGCCCTTCGCATCCGTGCGCGGAGTCCTCACGCGCTCCCGCGCCGGATGAGGCGGAGTTTGAATATTTGACAGAGAATATGTTTATGTGTATAATAAAACTTAACATCTCGGCGTATATGCCGACGGTGAATAATATTTAAACCGAAAGGAGCTAATCCATTCATGGATGACCCCGACCCCGGCAATCTTATTTTTCAGATAATTTTGCTGTTCGTACTTATTCTTCTCAATGCTTTCTTTGCGATGAGCGAGATCGCGATAATCTCCCTCAACGATACGAAGATCGCGAAAATGGCCGAGGAAGGCAACAAAAAAGCAAAGCAGGTTTTGAAGCTCACCGCGGATTCGAGCGGATTTCTTTCAACCATTCAGATCGGCGTTACCCTCGCAGGCTTCCTGACCTCCGCGTCCGCATCGCAGACATTCGTTGATATGCTCTCCGGAGCTATCGGAAAAATATCTGTCCTGAGCGGAATCCCCGCAGGCGTTATCAACGGCTTCTCCGTCGTTGTCATTACGCTCATAACCTCGTATTTCTCTCTTGTCCTGGGCGAGCTTGCGCCCAAGAGAATAGCCATGCAGGCGCCCGAAAAGGTCTCGTTCAAGGTCGTCGGAATACTGCTCGGCTTCAAGAAAATAACCAAGCCTTTCGTAAAAATACTCTCCCTGTCGACCAACGGTCTCGTCCGTCTGCTGGGCTACGATCCGAACGCATCGGAGGAGCCCGTGACCGAAGAGGAGATACGCATGATGGTCGATGTCGGCGGAGAAAAGGGCGTTATAGAGGACTCGCAGAAAGAGATGATAAACAACATCTTCGAGTTCGATGACCTCGACGCCGGAGATATAATGACCCACCGCACCGATATGACGGCGGCAGAGATAAGCGATCCGCTGAGCGAAATAGTCTCGCTCTCGATGGACAACGGCTATTCGAGAATCCCCGTCTATGACGACGACCCCGACAACATAGTCGGCATAGCGTATGTCAAAGATTTGCTCAAGTATATCGGCACCGACCTGCCGGAGGATGTGACTCTGCGCGATATTATCCGCGAGCCCGTTTTCGTCCCCGAATCGATGCCCTGCGGCGATCTGTTCAAGCAGATGACCGACAAGCACACGCAGATGGCGATAGTCGTTGACGAGTTTGGCGGCACGGCGGGAATAGTGACGCTCGAAGACGTGCTCGAATCGATAGTCGGCAATATTCAGGATGAATATGACGACGAAGAGGAAGAGATTTCGAAGATCGACGACACCACTTTCACCGTTGACGGCGTGACCTATATCGACGAGCTTGACGAGGTGTTCCATGTCTCCCTCCCCGAGGGCGATTACGACACTGTCGGCGGCTTTATTATCAGCAGGCTCGGCTATCTCCCGCAGGACGGCGAGATGAACGTGGTCGAATACAAGAACCTGCGCTTCACCGTTCTCAATGTTGAGGACAGAAGAATCGGCAAGGTCAAGATTGAGATTCTCCCTGTCGAAGAGGAAAAAGAGGACGCGGAGGACGACTCAAAGCGCGAGAAGGGCGGCTGGTTCGCCGAGCGCCGCGAGGAAAAGGAAAAAGATAAAGAAAAAGCCGAATAAATTAAATGAAGGGTTGAGCAATACGCTCAGCCCTCAATTTATCGATAAGCCCGGTTTTTGGGTTTCGCAGGAATCAATGCCTCCCTTGTGTAAAGGGAGGTGGCGCGAAGCGCCGGAGGGACTGCTTTGAATAAGTTGTAATTTTTCAAAAATGCGGAGTATTTTGGACTTTCACACAGCAACCCCTCAGTCACGGCTTCGCCGTGACAGCTCCCCTTACACAGGGGAGCCCTGAGACCGTGTATTACAGACTTTTCGACAGACTGAAGGGCTGAGCAAATGCGCTCAACCCTTTTTATATTGCATAAAAAACGAGCCGGAAGATTTTCTTCCGGCTCGCTGTGTTGTTATGTTACGGCATGAGGCGATGGATTATCGCTATGCAGTCGTCGAGATCCATGATTCTCGGCACGGGGTAGAGGGGATTCGCCTCTTTGCATGCGCGCTTTGCGATGATCTCGATGTCCTTCTCTTGGATCTTGTCGATCTTGTCGGGAATGTTCATCCTGGCGTTCATGTCTCTGATAGCCTGGATGAAGTCGAGAGCCTTCTGCTCGTCGGTCTGACCGGCTTTCGCAACGCCTGCGCACTCGCAGAGTCTTGCAAGGCGCTCATAGGCGGTCTCGCCGTAGAAGTCGAGGACATAGGGCAGGATAATGGCGTTAGCAAGTCCGTGTGGCACGCCGTAGAATCCGCCGAGGTTATGGGCTATAGCGTGGACGTTGCCGACATAAGCTCTCGTGAACGCGATGCCCGCATAGTGCGAAGCGAGGAGCATCTGCTCTCTTGCGTGGAGATCCTTGCCGTTCTTGTAAGCTTCTTCGAGGTTCTCGAAGATAAGCTTGGTGGCGACCTCTGCCTTCTCGGAGGTGTCCTTGGTGTTGGAGTGGCCTATGTAGGCTTCAACCGCGTGGGTCAGAGCGTCCATACCTGTGGTCGAAGTGATGTGGGGCGGAAGACCGACTGTAAGCTCGGGATCGAGAACTGCGTACTTCGGACGGAGCACGGGATCGTTGAGCGCATACTTCTCGTGGGTTTTGGTGTCGGTAACAACGGCGGCGAGAGTGGTCTCGGAGCCGGTGCCGGCGGTGGTGGGAACTGCGAAGAACGGGGGCAGCTTCTTGCGAATCTTGAGCTGACCGCGCATCTTCTGAACGGTCTTGTTGGGGCATACGACTCTTGCGGCCGCAGCCTTGGCGCAGTCCATCGGAGAACCGCCGCCGAAAGCGATGAAGCCCTGGCAGCCGTTGTCAAGATAGAGCTTGCGGACTTCTTCGATATTGTCTATCGAGGGGTTCGGCTGAGTCTTGTCATAGACAACATAATCGATACCGTCCGCCTTGAGACCCTCATAGAGGCCGTCGAGCAGGTTGAGTCCGGTAAGACCCTTGTCGGTGACGATCATCATCTTCGACAGACCCTTCTCCTTGATGACCTGCGGCAGCTTCTTGACGGAGCCGGGGCCGGAGATTATCTTGGGCGGAGTCCAGTCAAGGAAGTTGACGGCGATCCTGAAAACGCCCTGATAAAGCCTGTAGTACATGTGCTTGATTGACATTTCTATCACCCTTTGTTTAATGATGCTATTATTTTACATTATTCCCGCCGTTAAATCAATAAGCGGAGAACAAAAAACGGCTTGATTAAAGCTCAAAATCGCTCGCATCGAACTGCGGCAGCTCGACTGGCTGCTTCGGCTTGCGCTTGAGCGGGTCGTAGCGGAACGCGGAACAGCTTGAATCCTTCTGCATGACGCCCTTTTTCGGGCACAGCACTGTCTTGCCGTCCGGTGCGCCGCTGCCTCTGGTGCAGTATTCGCACGCCGGCGGTATGCTCTTTTTGTTGAGCAGTTTGCTTTTCAAAATTATCATCCTAAATGCTTTTTTTATTATTCTAACACTTTTTCTCGTTTGTATCAAGCTCCAATATCAGTATCGCGCCGCTCAAAAGCATCGCAAACGCGGCGGGCGCGGAGAAAGAGAACATCTGCGGAGCGCCGACCGAACCCAGCGAAACGGTGTTTACAGGACACGGGAACAGGCGAAGCAGCCCCTCACAGAACAGCGCGGCGAGAGCGGCGCAGACAAGGCGCGCGCAGAAAAAATACGGCAGCGGCGTCCCGCAGGTCTTTATGTGCCTCATTATCTGGCAGTGTACGCTCACTCCGCCCCAGCCGAGCACCGCCGCTATGGCGGGGATATTGAACACCCCGGCTGCCGAGGCGCATCCGCCGGTGACTTCGAGCGTGCAGACGAGAAGCAAACTCGCCCAGTCCGGCAGGCGCAGCAGCGGAATATACTGGGCGGCGCAGGCGAACATGACTATCCACGCGCATATTGAGATCATATTTTTCGTCCCCTCGGCGACCGCTTCTGTCAGCGCGCGGGAGAGCGGCAGACCTGAAATAGTCGGGGCGGCGTGCGCATCTGTTTCGCCATGCGGGATGAACCGCGTCAGCACGCCGAGCGCGAGACTCGCGAGGGTAAGTGACACAAAAATTATGACTCCTGCCCGAACACTTCCGAGCATACCCGCGCCGACTCCGCCTATGACAAACGCCGGACCTGCGTTGACGCAGAACAGGGTCATTCTCTGCGCGTCGCTCTGTGAGATGCGCCCGTCGGAAAATAGCGCGGCGGTCATTCCCGCGCCGACAGGGTAGCCCGCGACAAAGCTCATGCACGCCGCCGCGCCCGCGCTCCCGGGCAGGGCGAAAAGAACCCGCACGGGCTTTTCGAGAAATTTTCCGAGATAGCCGCACAGCCCCGAGCGTACGAAAAAAGCGGAGAGCACGCAGAACGGAAAGAGCGACGGCACGGCGCTCGAAGCGCAGATAAGAAGTCCTTTTTTTACTCCCGCCGCGCTGACCGACGGCATGGCGACAATGAGTGCGGCTGCCGATAAAGTCGCCGCCAAAAGCGGCAGACGACGCAGAGCCTTTTTAAAATACTCTCTCATGTCATCACCCCTCAGTCATATTGATATTCACCCTGCGTTCTTTTTATTGCCGGGGGAGCATACATTATTTGGGAAAAGAGGGATGCACATGCCAAAACGCAGAGAGAGCGGGAAGATGCGCTCGGCGGCGGACATGATAAAAAAGATAAACGCGCTCGACTCGTCGAGAAAATATTCGCAGGTGCATGTCGAATTTTTCGGCAGGCGCGAGGCGAGCATAGACGGACTCTACGGCGTGCTCGAATATGACGGCGAGCGGATACGCCTGAGCGCCGGCAAAGAAGAGATAATTTTCTGCGGCAAAGGGCTCAGCATAGATGTTTTCGACCTCGGTCAGGCGGTCATACACGGGGAAATAATGAGCATGGAATTCTGCAAATAGGGGGCGGGAATATTTCTGATGTATTTAATTTCTTGCGCGGCTATGTCTGCATGAAAGCGAGCGGGGGATTCCCGGAACGCTTTCTGAATCTATGCTCGCGCGGGAATGTTCCGTATTGGGATGTCTGCTGCACAAACGGCGTCGTTTTCGCGCGAACGACGCCCGAGGGCTACCGCATGATGCGCCCCTGCGCCAAAAAAGCGGGCATGCGCATGAAAATAGTCAAGAAGAGCGGCCTGCCTTTTCTGCTGTCAAAAAACCGCGTCCATGCGGGGCTTGCGGTCGGCGCGGTGTGCTTTATATTGATAACGGCGGCGCTCTCCGGGCGAATATGGACTGTCAATGTGACGGGCTGCGAGACAGTGCCCGAAGAGGATATAAGAGAGACGGTCGAGCGCTTCGGCGTCTATCCGGGAATGAGAAAAAAGCAGCTCGACACGCACACGGTCGCCGAGGAAGCAATGTCCGCTCTGCCTGAGGTTTCGTGGCTGTCTGTCAATATAGTCGGTTGTTCGGTCAATGTCGATGTGCGCGAGGGAGTCGGCAAGAGTGTCAAAAAAAACGACGCGCCGTGCGATATAGTCGCCGCGGCGGACGGGCAGATACAGACTCTCGAAATTTTCAGCGGCACTGCGATGCAGGAGCGAAACGCCGCCGTTTTAAAGGGCGACACGATAATCAGCGGAATCGTCGAAAACCGCGACGGCGGCATGAGCATGCGCCACGCCGCGGGGTATATCACCGCGCTGACAAAGCATACTTTTTCGACCTCTTCGCACAGCCTGCCGTCAAGGAAAATAAGCGATGTCAAGTCGCGTTACACTCTGCTGTTCTTTTCGCTCAAAATACCCCTCGGCGCGCGGATAGACCCGGATTTTACCGAGGACAGATTCCTGACCCTCGGTGGTGAGAAGCTTCCGATAGGCATAAGAGCCGAGCGGAAATATATATTCGCGCCCGCAGACGCGACGGACGACAGCCTCTCCGATCTTATCGCGCTCGAGGAGCACTTCTATAAATCTTCAAATAATCTGCGCGATATGCTCGTGATGAGCCGCACGACGACCGAGCGGCAGTCCGACGGCAGAGCAGTGTTTTTCAGCGAATACGGCTGCCTGCAAAATATCGGTGAGGAGAGAAGAATAGAGGCGGGGGAATGAATATGCATCGCCATTTTATTCGGACGATGCATATGACGAAACTTTTTTATTCTAATGGGTTTATTGAATTCTTTAGCATATTCTATTAAAGAGGCAGTCCCGCGGCTTTGGTAATCCCAAAAACAGATAACATAATCTGCGGACATTATCATTGTTCGGTTCCTTATTGGACCGGCGGCTTTTCCGTAAAGCTGCCACTTTGCAGGATGACGCTCAACAGCATATCCGTTACTAATGGCGTACCTCTCTCCAAGTGCATCGGCACCGCGACATCCGCCGGAAACGAAAACCAGATTATACTCTTTTCTAATTCGGCATATGCAAAAGTTTATATACGATTCTGCTTCCTGATAATTGTGATAATTTCTGCTTCCAGCAACAATGATTCGCTTAATCATAGCCTCACCAAACATATTCTACTATTAAATAATAGTAAAATCAATACTATTTTTTGATAGTAGATATACTAAAAATGAGGTGAGGCTCTTGTATTATCCGCGATTAAGAGATCTGCGCGAAGATCACGATATGGTTCAAAAAGAGGTTGCCGCTTTTCTCGGAATCGATCAGCGGGTATACAGCAACTATGAAACAGGAAAACGCGAGATACCGACTCGGTTTGTAATCTCGCTTGCGCGGCTCTACAATACCTCGACTGACTACATTCTCGGTATGACAAACGAGACAAGACCGTATAAATAACAGGCTCGATGTGCGAACACCGAGCCTGCTTTTATTTTCCCTTGATGTCCGAGGGCTTTATGTCTATCGTCACATAGTCGCCGTATTTCAGCTGGGCAGTTGTGATATTTGTCGGTATCTCGAAGATGAGATATCCGTCTATCGAGAGCCCCGCCGTCACGGGCGACGAGGATATGCGCTTGTAGCCCGAGAGAAAACGGCTGTCCTGCGCTATGCCGTTGACAACAAAATCGGTCTTTTCATTGAGGCTTTCTTCTTCGCTGAGATTGTTCGTCAGCACGAGATGAACCGCAACATATCTGTAGCCCTTCTGCACCGTCCACGGGTAGCTGTCGACTTCCTTTATCTCGTCGCACAGCACGGTGTACATGGGCGTGACCGCCTTTTCGCCGAAGTTCACTTCGACCTTTTCGGGCACTGCTTCCGTCTCTTCGTAGTCGGAGAATTTTTCGGAGACAACTCCCGAAAGCAGATCGTCAACGCTGCCGCCCGAGATTTGGCGAATCACCGAAAAGGCGATAGATAATATTATTATCAGCGCAATTACAACTATCGGGATGAGGCATCCCGCTTTCAGCGCGCGTGAATTTCTGACTGAATGTGCGCGCCCCGTGACATTCGTCACCGCGTCGAGTATCATCTTGCCGCGCTCGGCTTCTATCCGCTCCTGTTCGAGCTTGTGCTGCTTTTCGCGCGCCTCGCGCTCATAGGCTTCTTTTTTCTTCTGAGCCTCGCGCAGCTCTGCCTCCTTTGCCTTTCGGCTGTCCGCCAGCGGCGCGCCGCAGTTGGGACAGGTGTCGTTCTTTTCGGCGTCGACGACCGATTCGCAGTATTCGCAGGTTACCTTCATCTTTTCTCCTCAATTCTTGCTCTTTGAGTTATCGTAGCATATTGCGCCGCCGTTTTCAAGTCCCGATAAGATTATATAAAAATAACGCGGCGCACACCGTTTGATGTGCGCCGCGAATGTGTATGACTTTTTGTACGGAGAATTATTCGCCGAAGTATCTCTTGAGAAGTCCTGCAAAAGCCTTGCCGTGTCTCGCCTCGTCGCGAGCCATCTCATGGACTGTGTCGTGGATAGCGTCGAGACCCTTTGCCTTTGCGAGCTTTGCAAGCTCGGTCTTGCCGAGGGTAGCGCCGTTCTCCGCCTCAACTCTTATCTCGAGGTTCTTCTTCGTCGAGTCGGTCACGACCTCGCCGAGGAGCTCGGCGAACTTGGCGGCGTGCTCAGCTTCTTCGTAAGCTGCCTTCTCCCAGTAGAGACCGATCTCGGGATAACCCTCTCTGTGGGCGACTCTCGCCATTGCAAGATACATGCCGACCTCGCTGCACTCGCCTGCGAAGTTGTCTCTGAGTCCCTGGAGGATCTCGGGATCAACGTCCTTGGCAACGCCGACAACATGTTCGGAAGCCCAGGTCATGCCTTCGTCCTGCTTGATAAACTTGGAGCCGTCAGCTCCGCAGAGGGGGCACTTGAAGCCCTCCGGAACAGAATCGCCTTCATAAACATAACCGCAAACGGGACATACGAATTTCATAATGATTTCTCCTTTACACTTTAAAAATTATTTTTATTGTAAAACTCCGGCGTCGTCATCCTCCGCCGTGTTTTGCTGGCAATCGGGACAGAGTCCGTAATAGATGATCTTCTTGTGTCGCACGAGCAGCCCGAGCTCGGAAATATCTTCGGGCAGTCCGCGTTCAACTCCGAGATCGATTATCTTCGAGCATCGCTCGCAGATGAAGTGGCTGTGAGAGTCGGTGTTGCCGTCATAGTGGATGCTCTTTTCGAGCGTCTCAAGCGTCGTTATCAGACCCATGTCGCTGAGCAGGCTCAGATTGCGGTAGACGGTGCCGAGGCTTATCTTCGGCAGCTCGGCGCGCACACGCGAATATATCGTGTCCGCAGTCGGGTGATCGCGAGCCGCTTTTACGACTTTCAGAACAGTATCACGCTGTGACGAATATCTCATATTGCTTCCTCTCAGTTTATAATCAGTAATGATTACTGTTATTAGTATATCATACTTTCTCTGTTTGTCAACACTTTTTTAAAAAATTTTTTAAGGCGTGATCCGATTTGTTGTGAAATATCTGATACCGAGAGAATAGAGGTGCTTCAGAGAGTCGGTGTTGTCTATCGTCCACGCGGCGAGCGGGATGCCCGCGTCAATGGCGGCGTTTATCACGCTGTCGGTGTTCTTCGCGTTGTTGCCGTTGAATGCCGCGCGCATATTGCCGTGATTTTTGCAAAAGTCAACGGCCTCGTCCGAAAGCTCGCTCGTCAGCAGCCAATATGTCTGCTCGGGGCACTCCTTATATAATGTGTCGATTATATCCTTGTCAAACGAGATAACAATCGTGCTCCTGCCCTTGGCGGCGTAGTCTTTGAAGAACTCAACGAGCGAGTCGAGATTGTCTTTGCCTATGCTCTTTATTTCAATCATGGGCTTTACATCGGGATAGTATTCGTCGAGCAGAGCCATAGTTTCTTCGAATGTGGGGAGCCTTAGGTCGGTGTAGTTTTCTATATTTGCGCCGTTGTCGATTTTCAGCGCGCTCACTTCGTTGAGGGTATATTTGTTTATCTTGCCGTGGCCGTTCGTCGTACGCTTGAGATCGTCGTCGTGCATGACTATCCATTTGCCGTCGGAGGTCGGCTCGATATCGAACTCGACATAGTTATATTTCGCTTCGCACGCCGCCTTGAAAGCGGGGAGGGTGTTCTCCGGCTCGATTGCGCTCAGACCCCTGTGCGCCGTGAGCGTTATTTCGTCGAGGTTTATTCCGCTGACGCTCTTTATCGAGACGGTCTCTTTCGGGCGGATCTTCTTCGTGTGGAACTTCGCGAACAGTCCGCCAGCAATGCCCGCTATCGCGACGGCGCAGAGCACGCAGATAAGTATCTTTGTTTTCTTCTTCATCATTTTTCTCCCTGTTTAAGTATTATTATTGTCTGCCCGGAATTGTCGCCCGGGCGAATTTCCTTTATCCTTTTTGATTCGAGTCCGCTTCGCACGAGGGACTGCAAAACCGTGCCGCCGTTGAAGCCGTGGATTATCTCAAGGCGCGTTATATCCGCCGAGCCGTTTTCGATTAGAGACTCGAGCCGGAATTTTGCTTCGCGCTCGCGCATGCCGTGGATGTCAACACAAAGCGTGGAGCTGGTTTTTCTCGTTATCTTCATTTTTGTCTCCGATTTTTTATTTTATTATATATAGTATAAATCACATAAATTTAAAAGTAAAATGAATTTTCTTCTTATTTTGTTATCCGGAGGAATTTTACGGAAAATCAGGGAAATAATATCCTCAAAAAACGGGCGGTGACAAAAAATGAAGGATTCACAGATAAGAGTGTGCGGCAGGGCGGCGCAGACGTGGTCATCGCGCTGACGCACCTCGGCGTGGACCCGGAGGGAGCGGGCGGTGCCGTTATGTTCGGCTGCCTCGCGGCGGCGGCTGTCGCCGGGGGATTCATGACCGCCGGGGCGCGGCTCCTGCTCAACGCCTCCGCAGTGACCTCCGCGCTATCTTCGGTGTCAAAGCTGCTCAGCCCCGCCGTCAATGCGGCGGCGTGCATTTTGCTGACCATAGCCGTCTCGGCTCTCATTGCGCCGCTGCGGCAGGGGATGAAGCGGTATTTCCTGCTCGGCGCGCTGGGGCAAAAACGCCGCGCCGCCGAGTGCACTGCAAGGTTTCGCGGCAAACGCGCTTTTTCTGCGCTCCGCCTGCATATCGCGCTCGCGGCGCTGAACCTCGTTTTGTGGATATTCTTTCTCCTGCCGGGTGCGGCTCTTGCGGCGGGCGGGATATATATGCTTCTCTCGTCAAATGTCGGCATTCTGACGATAGCCGCCGTGCTCACGGGGAGCATACTCATGCTTATATCGGGCTGCATATTCTGCTCCGGCGCGCGGCAGGCGTGGTCGGCGGCGGAGTATATTCTCGCCGCCGATCCGAATGTTTCGATAAAACAGGCTCTGCGCCAAAGCCGCGATATCATGCACGGGCACTGCCGCGCTTTCGCCCGATTCAAGGCGGGATTTATTCTCTGGTTTCTCAGCTGCGTATTAATTCTGCCCGCATTTTTCGTCGTTCCGTATTACGGCCAGTCCTGCGCGGTGTGGATGACGGAGACCTTGGATTTCAAAAATAAAGTTCTCCGAAAATAAACCGATTTGACAAAGATATACAAAAATATGTTGATTATACGCCATGAATTTGGTATTATATTCCGTGAAATAAATCGGGGCGCGGTAATCCGCCCCGGAACGGAGGACATACAATTGGAAAAGAAAAAGCTCGGAGGGCGGATTCTCTTCAACATCATCCTGTTCGGCTTCATCGGGCAGGTCGCGTGGGCTGTTGAGAACGTCTACTTCAACACATTCCTGTTCAACTACATCGGAGGCACAGCCGACGATATAGCAAAGATGGTCGCCGCGTCTGCGATAGCCGCAGTTGTGACCACATTCATCATGGGTACTCTCAGCGACAAGCTCGACCGCCGCAAAATCTTCATCAGCGGCGGCTACATAATCTGGGGCTTCACCGTCGCCGTGTTCGCATTCATCTCGCGAGAGAATATCGGAAAGCTCTTCAATATCTCCGATACCTCCAAGGTCGTCGCCGCAACGGTCTGCGTCGTTATCATCATGGACTGTATAATGACCTTCTTCGGCTCGACCTCGAACGACGCCGCGTTCAACGCGTGGGTCACCGATGTCACCGTCCCCGAAAACCGCGGCACTGCCGAAGCCGTTCTGGCGCTTCTGCCCGTGTTCGCAACCGTTATAGTTACCGTCGCTTTCGGCGTCGGCGTTGAGGCGGCAGGCTATCCTGCATGCTTCATGTTCCTCGGCGCGCTCGTCACAATATGCGGAATCATCGGTCTGTTCTCGGTCAAGGATCCGCGCAAGGGCGTAAAACAGAGCACAAACTATTTCAGCGATCTTATCTACGGCTTCCGTCCGTCAGTTATAAAAAATAATGCGGCGCTCTATCTCTGCCTCGCGTCCGCCTGCATTTTCAACACCGCAGTTCAGGTGTTCATGCCCTACATATTCATCTATGTTCAGCACTATCTCAAGTTTGACCTCAACACCTTCCAGATAACCACGCCCATAATCATCGGCGGCGCGGCGGCTGTTGTCGGTCTCGTCGTTGTAACTATCCTGCTCGGCAAGCTTCTCGACAAGGTCGGCAAGAGAATATTCGTCTTCCCCGCAGTTCTTCTCTTCGTCGCGGGACTCGTTGCCGTTTTCTTTGCAAAGACTCTTCTCACTTTCGTGCTCTTTGCGCTCATTATGATCCTCGGCTACGGCCTTCTTATGATAATCCTCAACGCTACAGTGCGCGATTACACTCCCGAGGATAAGGTCGGTCAGTTCCAGGGCGTCAGACTTCTGTTCACCGTCACTCTGCCCATGATAATCGGCCCGAAGGTCGGCAGCTGGACTATTTCCGAGTTCTCCGGCAGATATGAGCTGGGCACCATGCTCAACGAATACGGCGAGAGCACCCTCGTCCCGATCCCGACGATATTCCTCGTCTCCGCTATAATCGCGGTGTTTATAATCGTGCCGCTTATCTTCCTTGCAAAAGTCACCAGGGAGAAGAAGGCATGAAAAGAATAGTATCTGCCATTCTCTGCGTTGTTATGTTGCTGTGCATCCTGCCGATGTCGGCCTTCGCACAAGATAAGGCAACGCCGCTGATACTCGTTCAGGGCTATTCCGGTCCCTCGCTGTTCTATGACCTCGGCGGCGAAAACGAGCATCAGGTCTGGGGTATCAATATGGATGACCTCAAAAAGATAGTTATAGCCCGTATCCCCGAGCTCGCAGGCGGTCTTGCCGGCGCGGCGTTCGGTGATTATGAAAGGCTCGTTAAAGTCGTAGGCGAGGCGGGAGTCGAGCTGCTCGAACCCCTGCGCTGCAACCCGGACGGCACTTCTAAATATGATCTTTCAGTCTATCCCGAGGGCGCGGCGAACACCCGCGCATCCGTCCTCAAGGCAAAAGGCGAGGACAAATACATAGCCGAAAAAGAGATCTCCGCCGATCTCATCGAGCGCATCGGCGCGGAGAACCACTTCACCTTCACCGAGGACTGGCGCATGGGTCAGGTTGAAAACGCCGCCAAGCTCGACAAGTTTATTCAGGAAGTCAAGGAGCTCACGGGGAGCAAAAAAGTCAATCTCTACGGGCTCAGCCACGGCGGCCAGCTGACCGCGACATATCTCTATTATTACGGCGCAAAGGGCGATGTTGACCGCGCGATAATGGACGCTCCCGCGACCTGCGGCACTCAGCTCGTCGTTGACCTGTTCGAGGGCAACATTCATTTCGATGTCGCGACCCTTATCGAATATGTCGAGATAGGCTTCCGCAAGGAATATGAATACGAGTGGCTCGTCGAGGCGTTCGGCTTCGACCGCCTCAATCAGGCGTTCAACGATATCATTCATCAGTATCTGCTCGATGTTGTTATAAACTTCGGCAGCGTCTGGGATTTCGTTCCCCCCGACAAGTACGAGGAGTTCAAGGCAAAATATCTCGACCCCGTCGAGAATGCCGAATTGATAGCCAAGAGCGACGAGATGCACTACAACGCCATGGCTCATATGAGCGAGGGCTTGAAGCGCGCTCAGGACGCAGGTACAAAGATAGCGATAATCGCAAACACCGAGCACGATATCGGAACGAGCACCGGAGTCAACTCCGACTATATTATTGATGTACACTCGGCGTCCGGCGCATACTGCGCCCCGTTCGGCGAGAAGTTCCCGGCGGACTACAAAAAGCAGAACACGGTCTGCGATGACCCGACTCACTGGCATATCTCACCCGAGCGCGATATCGACGCGGGCTGCGCGTATCTGCCCGAGAACACCTGGTTTGTCAACGGTCAGTTCCATGGAATGTGCCCGTGGGACAGATACACGAGAAATTTCTATCTGACATTCTTCTTCACGGACAGAATAACGGATGTCTATTCCGATCCCGAGTTCCCGCAGTTCAACCTCGGTCAGAACCCCGCGAACGGACTCTACGTCAAGTTCGACAAGTCCCCGTCGGGCTTCCACACCTCGAAGGACACCGCGCTGACTATTGAGAGCCTTTCGGAACAGTATGACACAGAGATAATCAGCGTCAAGGCGGACGGCATGGATGTTGATCTCTCGGCGAAGAACGGAACTGTTCTCAAAGTCGGCGAGAGCTGCAAGATAGATTTCAAAAAGCACTCCCTGCCCAAGAGCACCGAGCCGTTCACCGTAACGGTCGTCTATTCGCTCAAGAACGGTCAGGTGCCGTTCGTCAAGAGCCGCACATTCACCTTCACGGCGATGAGCGACAGCGAGTATGACAACTATGTGTTCCTGTCAGGCAAGAAAAATACGCCCGGCAGCGCGGCAGACGGCGGCGGAAAAACTCCGCTGACCCCGCAGACCGGCGCACCGATAGCGGTCTCCGCAATAAACCTCCTCGCCGGCGCGGCAATGCTGCCGATAGCCGGAAAGAAGAAAAAGAAATAATATCAAAAGCTCAGGCGCGGCATATAACCGCTGTGCCTGAGCTTGCTTGTTTTACATTGTATGAGAGATGAATTGGGATTTGCCGCATAATCGATTTTTAGCCCCCTGTAGGAAAGCCGGTTCGGCGTAAGACGGGACTGAGAGGTTATTTTACTTCGCTCTACAATGAAATGTGTGCGGTTGCGCCAAATTATAATATTGCCAATATTTACGACTGCAAATCCCAATTTATAACCCCCACAAAAAAGCCAAGCTGCAAAACACAGCTTGGCTTTGAATTTTTTGCTTTAGTTACTGCTTGGGCGAGAAATAGACTTTTCCGGGCTCGAGCGTCTTGCCGTAGATGCTGTAGAGCTCGTGGACGGTGACGAATTCAAATCCCTCGGCGTGCAGCTCGGCGGCTATCTGCTCGAATGCATCGGCGGTCATGTCGTAGAGATCGTGCATGAGGACTATCTCGCCGCCGGTCGCGTGGTCGACAACAGATGAGATTATCTTCTGCATGTCCGCGTTGCGCTGAGCCTGAGTTCTGCCGGACCCCTGCCTGTCCTTGTATTTCCAGTCCTCGGTGTCAATGCACCACTGGATGAGCGGGAGGTCGAAGTCTTTCTGAATTCCCTTGTAGTCGCCGTATGGCACTCTGAACAGGGTCGGCTCAACGCCGATGACCTCTTTGATTATGGCGTTCGTCTTGTTTATCTCCTGCTTGCGCTCCTGCGCGCTTATCTTTCTGAGATTCGCGTGGCTCCATGAGTGGCTGCCGATTTCGCATCCCATCGAGTAGGCGCGCTTGACCTCCGCCGAGTAGCTTCCGACGCGCGTGCCGAGAACGAAGAAAGTTGCCTTGCCGTTGTATTTCTGGAGTGTGTCAAGGATTCGGTTGGTCGCGATCTTGCTCGGACCGTCGTCAAATGTGAACGCGATATATTTGACTCCCGCGGGGAGATTCGGCTTTTTGTGCTGCGTTGTGCTCTCGGGCTTGATCGAATTTTGTTGTGTGGTTTCTGTGACTGCCTCTGCGCCGAGCAGAACCTTTGCGGTTTCGGCTGAGAATATCGGCTTTATATCATTGAGCTGGAACACCGCTTCAACGCAGCCTTTGTCTTCGTCGAAGAGAACGCCCGAGTCAAAATAGAATGTTAAGCTGTCGGAACTTATCGAGAATTTTGTGAAGTTCTTCTTGTCGGCTGAGGTGTTCTGCTTGAACTTATCCGAGCCTACGCCCGTGTTGAACAGGCGGTTGGCGGTGAAATAGGATACAACCCGCGTGCTGGCGATTTTCTCGTAGCCGTCAGCAAAAATATCGTCCGCGCTCAGCTGCTTGCCGGAGGGGATATCAAAGACGAGCGTCTCTATGCTGTCCGTTTTGATGCTCTTGTCGGGAATGTCGGTCTTTATCTCGAACACGATGCTGACATATTTGTTCTTGCCGTTGTCCGTCACAAGATAGCTCTTGTAGTCGGCGCTCAGCGTCGGCAGTTCGCCCTTGGGCTTCGAGTTTGGCACTTCTTTAACGAACCCGTCGGCTATCTCCTGCGCCGCCGCTTTTATCCGGCTGTCTATCGCCTCAACGCCTATCGCGGGGTAGTGGATGCCGTAGGCGTAGTGATTTTCGTATGTTATCATAGACTGTGTCTCGCCGACCTCCCTGTCCTGGGCGGTGTGCTGGAACTTGAGACTCAGCTCCTCTTTCTGTTTATCGCTTTTGACCGCACAGCCCGCCGCGCCGAATATAAACAGCACGGTGCACATCAGAGCCGCGAGACGGCGAAATAATTTTTTCATATCGTTTTTCCTTTCCGTAAAAACTTACGAACAGCTGATATTATAGTATAAAATGTCGAACTTTGCAACAAAAGCGCGCAAACTGTAACCTACTGTTACACTCTGTTATTGATTTGTAATTTGTGCGGGTGTCTATATCCTATTCACTAAAACGGCTGAATTGACCTCAAAACTGCAGATAAATGCCGCAAAAGCCTGCCTTTTTTTGTCTTTTGTTCCGAAATCGGCACAGATATGGCTATTTTTCTTTTTAAGAGTAACAATTTATCGGCATTTTAGTATAATAAAGTATCTTCAATTTTAAAAGGGGAGAGCCTTATGACAAAAGTCGTCAAGTTCGGCGGAACTTCGCTCGCAGAGGCGAAGCAGTTTCTCAAGGTCGCCGACATAATCAGATCAGATCCTGACCGCCGCTATGTCGTGCCGTCTGCGCCCGGCAAGCGTTTCAGCGGAGATACAAAAGTTACCGATATGTTCTATGCCTGCTACGATTCCGCATCGAGAGGCGGTGATTTTGAAGAGATATTCCAGAAGATAAAGAACCGCTACAATGATATAATTTCCGGACTCGGGCTCGATATGTCTCTCGAAGATGATTTTGAGCATATACGCCTCAATTTTATCGGACGCGCCGGCCGCGACTATGCCGCATCGAGAGGCGAGTATCTCAACGGCAAGATAGTTGCAAAGCTGCTCGGCTTCGCGTTTATAGATGCCGCCGATGTTATATTCTTCGACGAGAGCGGCAAATACGACGCAAAGCGCACGATACCCATTCTGCGCGAGCGCCTGAGCTATACTGAGTACGCTGTCATTCCCGGCTTCTACGGCTCGATGCCCAATGATACTATCCGCACATTTTCTCGCGGTGGCTCGGATATAACAGGTTCGATAGTCGCGGCAGCGGCTGACGCCGATCTCTATGAGAACTGGACGGATGTCTCTGGCTTCCTCATCGCCGAC
>ENA-ORPK01001467-ORPK01001467.1-human-gut-metagenome-genome-assembly--contig:-NODE-1467-length-18517-cov-7.263677_pt1 | contig 18517 bp, 14 predicted proteins | sample MGYA00242139_ERZ509068 | MGnify/ENA primary metagenome ERZ509068 (study PRJEB26280, sample SAMEA2338687) | human gut metagenome | biome: human gut; feature: human-associated habitat; material: faeces... | reverse complement strand
TCAGAAGTGATGGCGGCCGTCAGGTTGAAATACCATTCGGCATCTTCCTTTTTCAAGATGGGGTCAGTAGTAACGACTCCATCCTCACCGCATTTACGAGACTCTACCACGCTCAAATATTCCGCAAAGTATTGCTCCACTGGAGCCAGGTTCATCTCGTCGAGACAAAGAAAGTATGGAGTATCTTGGTTTTCCCAAGCCTTTGCCACGAACTTCAAGAAGTCGCCAGCCACAAACTCTGCCTTTCCACTCACTCGGCTCACATAGCCAATGAGTTCGCTGGAGTCATGCCAGTTCGGCTTCACCTGTACCATCTCAAAGTTCTTTGGTTTCTGCGCCTTGTATTCATTTGAATCTTCTTCCCAACAAGCACGTGCCAACTCTCTCACGATTCGGCTCTTGCCTGTACCAGATATGCCTGCAAGGAGAAGAAACGGTTTCGACTTGATTGCGGTAATGTAGGGACGATAGGCTGAATGTTGCATTCCAGACGAGACTTTATTTATAGTTGTCTGGTCTGGAGATTCTGATAATTCTGCTGTCTTTTCGTGCATAAAGTATGAACGAGCCTTGACAAAACACACATAATGGATTATACTACCAGATCTCCAACCTTGGTTCTTTTCATTATCGTGTTTTGCGAACTCTTCATCATTCAAAAGAGTGTCAGCGATATTCTCAACTTCATTAGGAATAGTAATGTCATACATACTTTTTATATGCTTCCAGATTTCAGGATTATAGTCAAAAAGCCTGTCAACCTCCAGAAATGCCAAAAAACTTTGGACTGCTGTAGGTTGTAAATTGAATCCTTTATCTGTCCTTCGGGATGACCTTGCTATGTTTGAAAGGTAATATGTAAATTCTTCTTTTATTCTTTGTCTGGTATCCATTTTTCTTAATGATTAGTAATGTCTTCTTGTGAGAAGTTTTCCGAGAGGGTAGAAATAACCTCATTGATTTTATCAATTTGCCCTAAAAGCAATTTCTTCTTATTCTGTTCCATCTTATTTTTTCTTTTTGTTCTCCAAAGCCTTTTTCTGTTCACTTGCCAATCTGCGTTCAACCTTCTTTACATCTTCTGCTGGAGGAAGGTTCTCTGGAACTATACCACGCTGCACAAGCATATCTCGAACAGCAGCATTGTTGGCAATATGCTCTTGGCTTATACGACTTTCTCCTTGAAGGTCTTTGGTCTGTACATTCACGCTCGTCATTTCTGCCGCAAAATCTTTTGCTTTGATACTGATAGTGGGGAGGAAATCTGCCAATGGTCGTTTCTCGGGGATTCCCATGCGTCGCTTCAGCGTTGCAGTATTCAAACGAAATAATGCTTGGTCTCCTTTGGAACGTATCACAGCAAAACTCTTGTCATTCACACCTCGTTCATAAAGTACGCCAGAAAGTTTACGCTCTGTTTCCTGTAGTTTAGCACGTGTCTAGCGTGTTAGCATAATGTCATCTATCTGACGCTCAGCACCTGAACCGATAACAACCATTTTATTGACGTCAATAAAATGGTCTTCTACATTTTGTCCTACATTTATACATGCTTCCTTGGCTTTGTCTATTACCTTTGTGAAATTTTGCCAAAGTTTATATCCCAACAATGTACACAAATCTCTTGCACTCCAACATTCTACATCATTGAGAACACATGATACTTGTTCAAATAGAGAGAACAATGCTTGTATTTCTTCTTTTTTCATTCTGTTTCGTTTTTGAATTCTTCGAATCGCACTAAGTCGGTCAATTCTACATCTAATATTTTGGCAATCTGCATTAGATTACCTAAATTAGGCTGACTTGAATTAGTACACCATTTTGATATGGTTGTTTGGTCTTTACCTAATTGTTCAGCCAATCATTTGTTCGTCCGCTTCTTTTCTGCAAGAACTACTTTTAGTCTATTTAAATTTTTACTTTTCATATAGTAATCGTTTCTCTTGGCAAAGATACGGCAGATTTCTCCTTGACTACATTCATTTCTGTTCCGACCTTTTCTTCAGTACCCTCATAGCTGATGAAGCGAGTGCGGACACGAGAGAAGAAGCGCTGGGGATTCTTTCCGAAAAAAAGGATGCAAGCGGTACTAACATTATGCTGACCTCTGCCTTCATAATCACACCGTCATTGGCATTAGCCATAGCCACAATGGGTACAGCTAACGTTTTCGGTTTATTCCTCCTCGCTCCAATCACCGATGTTTTGTCTCATCGGTGCCTTGGCGCCACCCCAGGATCCGTTGGTGCTTTCTGAGCTGTTAAAATCTATTTTGTTTTCGCTGGTATCGTATTTTGGGCCGCCGGAACCTGCCAAGATGGTGGTGCTTTTCATGTCAAATTCGATTATTTTAGGTGCAATGTATTTGTTTTTTCTTATGGTTTTGTTCATTGTTGTTTGTATTTCTGATTTGGTTTTAGTTTGTTTATGTATGCAAAATTAGTGGTATTCAGTTGGATATGCAAGTAAAAACGAATGTTTGTGGATGTTGAGTACTATGAATTGTGGGGTTTTACAACTAACTTTTGTGGCAGTTTGTGATTAACTTTAAGTTTTATTCTGAACAAGAAACAACAATAAGGCGTACAACCTTAATCATTACGATTTTGGTTGTACGCCTTTTTCGGTTGTCATTGAATTTGTTTATTTCGCTGCTTTTGTGTTTTTAACGAACCACCACTTTCTTTCCGTTGACAATGTAGATGCCTTTAGAGGTTGGAGTGGTTATGCTGCGGCCTTGCAGGTCGTACCATACGGGTGCGGAAGCGTCATCGCATTTGATGCTTTCAATGCCCGTCGGGTCTACATAGTTGTGCTTGCTGTAGTAATAGTGGCACACGTTGCGATAGCCGTCGGCTGATGTCTCTACACTCTCAAGCAGATAGTCGGTGCCGGGGAGATACTCGTAGGTGATGTTGCTACCCTTGCTGTAGGTTTCCTCAACCAGTCGGTCGTTGTCGTCAAGACGGTATGTTATTGTACTTACTATGGTCTGATTGCGGTCGTAGATGTCGGCAACGATATTGCCATCCTTGTTATACACCCTTTGGGCTTCTGTCGGTCCCTCCATGGGTTCCCAATCGCCCTTGTCCGTGTTCCAATTATAGTACCACATTACTACACCGTTATCATATTCGTCATCATCCTCTTCACTTTCGAGAGGCATCAACGGGTCGGTATAGTTATATTGCGGATTAGCAGGAACGGATGTGTTGCTTACGAGAGTCTGTTCATAATGACCGTATGTCACAACGCCATCTGACACAACGTAGTTTCCATGAGTATTCCATACGCCATCATTGTTTTCTATAGAATGATAGCCGTCGGTCATATCATCGATAAACTTCGGCGCTTTAGCTGCACGCGTTGTGAGACGTTTTCTGGCTCTTGCTTTGCTCCAATCTACCTTGGTCCACGGGCCATCCCAACTGTCGCCCGAATATTCTGCCTCACCAGTCCATATACCTTTCTTGTTATACAAGTATTCAATCTTGGTGAAGTCGTTTTCGCTGATGCTATGGTCAATCTTCCATGCAATATGTCCATCGGCGTTATATCCTACTCGTGCCTCGCCGTAGTCGGTCACGGTCGACGTATCGTTGTTATCGGGGCCAGACTTTATAGAAGTCTCCTTCCATGTACCTCCAATGAGTTGTCCTTTATCGTTCCACTCGTATGTACTCTCACCCTTATCTCCATCGTCGGCATAATAGTAAGAAGAGGTTGCTATACGTCCAAACTGCAGTAACTCGTCCTCCGGATATATCTGACCGCCACCGTCTAATGCGTCAATAGCTTCGCGCAGCGACAGCTTCTTTGCATAGTCGTCGGCGTAAGTGTATTCATTTTTATATGATATTTCCGATGATGATTTGTTGTATTTGATGAAGGATAGCAGGCGACCGCTATTGTCCCATGCGAAAGTAGAAGTGTGCTCGCTTGTTACCTCGCCATTCTTGCTATAGTAGCGCATTGTCTCCTGTACAGGTCGGGTGCCGTCAGCGTTGAGTTTAAATTCACGTTCAGACGATTTCCACATTTCTCTCTCTATACTTCCTACCGTGATTTGTAGATAGCCTTCGCAGCTATAGACACGTTTGTACAGTTTTCCGTTTTCCGTTTGCCATACCATCTTACGGAATTCATCAACATACAGCTCGTTGATATCCATCGTGGTTTGGTCGGAACCATTTGTTTCTGCCGTAAGATCATACAAAAGTCGGCTTTCCCTGATGCTATTGTAGTTTGCATTGTCGGCGTATTTGTCTACCGGTCCGGAGTATTCTCTCTTCTTATAGCCGCTTATGTACTCCTTCTTGCTGTCGATGTCGTATCCGTAATTGATTTTCTCCACTCGGTTGCCCCACTGGTCGTAGGCGTATGCCTCACTTAGGTGAGTGGTTCCGTCGTCGTATTTCTGATAGTGGCGCTCCCATGTCGTGTTGCCGATTACTTCCACTTCGGCTTTGTTCTTCTCAGTGGTCTTGTTGCCAGCCTTGTCCACGTTGTAGGCAGTTCGGGCTGTACACTGTCCGTCGGCGTCGAACACGTACTCCTGGCGATACGAGTTGTCGGTGTCGAGCACCCACTGTCCCGCCTCTTTGTTGTATTCCATGACCGACGTGATATATCCATACTCGTTGTATTGGTATTCCTTCTTGCGCGTGTCGCTTTCCACTCTGTCGAGCAGCGTAAGCTCGGTAGAAGGCTTTACAGCCTTGATTTTTCTGATAGGCACATTGTTTTGTGCCACCGCAGGAGCAGCCTGCAGAAGCATTGCCGAGGCAATAGCAAATAATAGGGTAGAACTTCTCATATTATATGTTTATTAAGTTTTGACAAATACAAATCCTTCTGTAGCCGGACGACAACCCTCACAGTATTCCCATACGATAAACGGTTCCGATGAGCTGTGCGATATTTCGCGATTTTGTTTTCTTGAGCAGTTGTCGGCGATGATACTCCACGGTATGTGGAGATATGAACAACTTTTCCGAAATCTCTTTGCTGCTAAGTCCTATGGCGAGCAGACTTAATATCTCCTTTTCGCGTGTGGTGATACTGTCCTTTATATCGGTATTCATGTAGCTGGTATTTGATAATGAGTACGCTGTTTGGTTACAAAGGTATAGAAAAATAATAGTAAATATATTCCTTTTAATACAGTAACCCCCTACCAAAAACTAAGAACTATTGTTTTTGGTAGGGGGTCAGCTATGGTTTTCCGTAGTCAGCCGAGCCGCTGTCCGACCGACATAAAACACTTTATAGCTATCCGGCATCAGATGTTTGCCTTCAAGCCCAATTCAGTTGCCCGGCTTATCATTTCGGCAGCGTTGGCAACATTGAGTTTCTGCATGATACGACGGCGGTGGAACTCAACGGTATTGGCACTGATGCCAAGCCTTGAAGCCATGTCAGCAGCCGAAAGTCCCATTGCCGTGAGACTGACGACCTGCTTCTCGCGGTCGGACAGACGGTCTGGATGGCGCTTCAATGAATTGAGCAGCCGGAAGAAGGTTGGACTATAGTAGCCCTTGCCGTCACAAAGACTCTTAACGGCCATAAGTAGTTCCGCAGCGTTGTCGCTCTTCATCACCACCGCCTCGGTGTCCATATCGGCTATCTCGCCTACCGACCAGGGTTCTTCGTGCATGGTATATACCACCACTTGTGTGGCTGGTTGTACGTCGCGAACGTGCTCTATGAGCATGGATCCGCTTTCGCCGTTGAGGTCGAGATCGGTTATAAGTATGTCTACTTTATGTCGGTTGAGCATCTGTTCTGCCTCTTTAAGTCCTGCGGCATCCACGATACGGGCTTCGGCAAACGACGAAGCCATTAGGGCGTGTATACCCTTCAGCACTATGGGGTGGTCGTCGACGATGAGTATTGTCATTGTTTTCAATTGGTAAAGGTGTGATTATATGGTGGCGAGTCGGTAAGTCAGCGTCAGCCTATGGCGCATATCTGCCTCACTTACGGTCAGCTTTGCACCGATGCGGTCAGCTCGTTTCTGCAGCGTCTGCTGTCCTATGCCATGGTCGGAAGTGTGCCTGCCGTCTGCCGAACGGGTGCCTATGCCGTTGGCAACGCATACGCATAGGTTGCCGTCGTTGGCAGTCAGCGATATGTCTATGGTGCTGTGGTCGCCGTATTTCATAGCATTGGCTGTCGACTCCTGAATAATGCGGTATATCTCGTAAGCCACTTGTTGCGGCAGACTGCTCCAATCGAACGCAGTGTCTATCTTGAGCGAGATGTCGCGGCCACCGTTCTTGTTGATGGCGGCTACATACGAGCGCACCACAGCGTCGAGTGTGACCGTGGCGAAAGATGGAGGCATAAGCTCGTGCGATAACTGGCGCACGTTGCGCCATACGTCGTCGAGATACTGCTCGGCATGAATGCTGTCTGTAGCAAGCATCAGTTTGGTGGCGAGGATGTCGTTGCACACCCCGTCGTGCAGATCCTTGGCTATGCGCTCACGCTCGCTCTCGAGCCCGTCGATGTAGCTCTGCTTCTCGTGCAACAACGCCTGCTGTGCAGCGATGCGTCTGCGATAGAGCATAATGCCTACCACTCCCAGCAGTAGCACTACCGCCACCACAAGCCACAGCACCTGATTGGCTTTCTCGGCAGTCTCGCGTTTGGATTCAGCCAGAGCCGTCTCCGTTTCCAGAGTCTTGTATTTCACCGTGAATTCGCTCATGCTTTTCTCAATGTCGCTTTGCTTTACAGAGTCGAGCACGGCATAGGCACGGTTCATGAACGCGAGCGCTTCAGCGTTGCGATTCATGTTTTCGAGACACTGGGCTTTCATGCGCAGCATCTTGTCTAACGGCATTGCCTGGTTGTGTGTGCCGCTGGCGATGATGCTGTCCACAAGTGCGAGTTGCTCGGCGTATCTATGCTGCTTGCCAAGAAGATCGGCCTTGACCTCAAGAATGCCCAAAACTCCATTACTGCTGGCAGCCATTCCGTCCATGACACGGTCGGCATATTGCATGTATTGCGCTACGGATTGATAGTCGCCCAATACGCTGTACGACTTCAGAATGATAGAAAGGAACTTCAGCGTGAGCACGTTATAGCCTACGCTCTTCACCTCTTGCCAGCACGGCAGCATAGCTTCGAGTGCCATACGATGGCGGTTCTGCCTCAGATATATACCTCCGATGTTGGCACGTGCCGACAATCGCTGTATGGTGTCGTTGGCTGCGAGGGCTGCCTTTTCGGTCTTTTCGGCATAGTGAAGAGCCTCTGCAAAGCGGTTGCTTTCGGAGTATAACACCGTGACACAGTTGTTCAGATATATCTCATATTCGGCATTGTGCTCTGCAAGCGCTATCTGTATGCCTTCCTTATACTGCACCAAAGCCGAGTCGGTCTTGCCAAGCCTGCGGTAGGCTATGCCCATAGTGCCACGCAGATTGAGCATAGCGTCTAAGTCATGCAGCCTCTCTGCCAGACGGTAAGCGCCCTGAGCCACGCCGACGGCATCCGCCATGCGCCCCATGTCGACAAGCGTCACTGCCTTCTCACTCAAAAGCCAGCATCGGGTAGTGTCAGCCGGGTGCATCCGTAGGGCACTGTCTGCCAGAGCCAATGCTCCATGTTTGTCGCCTCCTGCGTTGAGCTCGGCTACACGTTCGAGCATAGAGTAAGCGTGGTCGGACGCTGAATTGTGTTTGGTTCTGTTGCATGCAAGCATCAGAAGCGCAAGCAGTAATAGTAGAATTTTTTTCATTTGAGTGGGTTTAGGTATGAATCTCTGATGCAAAGGTAGCGATAATGTTCTAAATATTTACACTATTCAGATGATGAATCAATGTTTGTGGATGTTGAGTACTATGAATTGTGGGGTTTTACAACTAACTTTTGTGGCAGTTTGTGATTAACTTTATGGCTAACTTTGTCCGTATATTATAAATTTGTGTTAACTTTGACGGAAAATACAATAGATATGTCAAAGGCAACGATAAAGAAGCTTCTTCGCTCGATGTCGAAGGAGCAGATAATAGAAATGGTGATAGAAATGTATGATGCTCGCAAGGAAGCAAAGGATTATCTGGAGTATTATGCAAGTCCTGACGAGAATAGCAAACTCGAAGAGTACAAGGATATTATTCGTGAAGAGTTTTATCCAGAGGGACGTCGTGAACCAAAGACGCGTTTTTCGGTATGCAGAAAAGCTGTAGCTGATTTTAAGAAACTAAAGCCGTCTGCCGATGCGCTTGCAGAACTGATGCTGTCGTATATGGAATATGCCATTGAATTCACATACGACTATGGTGATATGTGGGAGCAATATTATGATTCTGTTGAAGGCAATTTTGACAAGACTGTGCAGTTTATTGCTAAAAACGGTTTGTGGGAAAAGTTTGACAAGCGACTTCAGCAGTGTGTCAAGTGGTCGAGCGTTTGTGGCTATGGTTTTGCCGATGGTATCGATGACATATACGAGGAGGCAAGGTCGCGATATGGATACAACCAAGCATAAATGGCTGTGCGCATCAAGATAAAACAACTTATAGACATAAAACTTATAGATATATGAAGAATGTAATGCTGATTATTTCGATGCTCTTGGTTTGCTGCGGCGTCAGCGCGCAGACAGCGAAGAACGTGGGCAAAGTGGGGGCGGTCGTAACGACTGTGAAGGCAGAAGAGCGACCGGAGGTGCTCATAGAGACGACGATGGGCAATATTCGGGTGGCGCTGTATAACGAGACGCCGCTGCATCGCGACAACTTCCTTAAGCTCATACGCGAGTACCACTACTACGACTCGCTGCTGTTCCACCGTGTCATACCCGACTTCATGATTCAGGCTGGCGACCCGTACAGCAAGAATGCTCCGAAGGGAGCTGTGCTCGGCGACCATTCGCTCGACTATACCATTCCGGCGGAGATTCGTTTGCCGCAGATTTACCACAAGCGTGGCGCTTTGGCGGCTGCACGCGAGCCGGATATGGTGAACCCGAAGCGCGAGTCGAGCAGTTCGCAGTTCTACATCGTCTACGGACGCAAGCAGGACGAGCGCGGACTGCAGCGCGGACGCGACAACCTGCGTCAGCTTTTCGGCGACAGCATACAGATGACCGACGAGATGCGCGAGGCGTATACCACCGTCGGCGGTACGCCGCACCTCGACGGCGGCTACACGGTGTTCGGCGAGGTGCTCGAAGGCATGGATGTGGTAGACCGCATACAGCGTGTGGAGCGCGACGCCAACGACCGTCCGCTTGAGGATGTGCGTATCGTAAAAGCCACTATTCTGAAGGACCTGCCGGGCATGGAGAAGAAGCCGAAGAAGGTAATGAAACGTGTGGCGAAGAAGCCGGTTAAAAGAAAGTAATGACGGCATGTGACAAGATAACAAGATGCCATACCGCAATAACAAACCGATATGATTACACGATGCTATCTCGAAATAACTAATGTGTGCAACCTCAACTGTGTCTGCGCGCCGCGGCTGTGTCGAAGAGGTTCAGAAAGTAGAAGTTGCAGGTTATGTTTTGTAACAAACACTAAATTTACTCTATAGATTATTAGAATGTTCGATCGGATTGCGTCCGCCGTCCGATCAGATTGCGTCCGCCATCCAATCGGATTGCGTTCGCCGTCCGATCAGATTGCGTTCGCCATCTATTCGTATAAACATAGAATGTACACACTTTGCACCAAGTCGGATAGTAATACGTATTGTTGCTTGCTGCGGAGGCCGGAGACCTCCGCTACGGCTATGGCACGTATAGATACAAATATTGCTGTCCGCTTTTACCGAACAGTAAGGTTCATCCAACATTTGAAGTGAAAATAATTTGTCTTTTATTGAAAAAACAAAGATAACCAAAAGGGCTGACACCTCGTGAGAAGTGTCAGCCCTAATTTATGTTGCTTGCAAAAGTTTCACCAGACAGCAATAATATGCGTATTTACTATCTGCGGATAACAACCTTTTTATTATTGATGATGTATGAACCAGAGTGGAGGGCTGGCATTCTCTTCAGATTTCTACCAATGAGTTTGCCATCAATAGAGTATATTGTATAACTGTCACTCTTAAGCTCGGTTATGTCCTCGATACCAGATGTGTTACCTACATATACTTTATCAGACGCATTTGACTCTCCAAGATTATATACTACGGATACCTGGTAGCCACGACGCTCTTCGCCAATGTTCTTGTCGGTAAAGTTTGCCGATTTAACAGTTTCCCCGTTTATCTTCTTGCCATTGCAGAACACATTAAATCCATCGACAGACAGAGCATAGAGCACAGATACATAACTGATATCATCTACCATAATACCATCTTTGAGTATTCCAGTATAGTGGATGGCAAAGTATTTTGCATCTGCAGGCATTGTGACCTTGACCTGCTGCCATTCGCTTGGAGCCTCGTCGGCTTTGAGCACATTGAAGGCTGACGGATCCTGCGTTGTTGTAGAGTACATGATTTCGTATGTCTCTCCCGAGATGTTCTTGTCTACCTTCTTCAGATAGAACGACACTTCGGTGCCTCCCTTTATTGCCGGAGAGATAAGATAGTCGTCGTTGTACGGCTGTGCGCCATCCATACTAATGTTTGCATACCATGCTATGAGGCACTTGTCCCCGCTGTAGGGCATGAGGTTAGAGGCCGACTCCTCGTCAAGATCGAGTTCTTTCGGACACCATACCTGGAATGCCTTGTTATCGTTTTGATAGTCGAAGTACGGGAGGTAGCTGAGTTTGCCGCTGCCGAGCTTATCGCCGTCATAAGTAATCCATTCGCCGAAGTCAGATATTGCAAACGAATCGTAGTCTTCCATTCCGTCTACCGTTGCCTCATCGGTTTTAGGCAAGACTGGAGCCGTCCATGTGAGGTTCGCATCGTTACCCTCCTTCTTCGCTTTCAAATTGGTTACACAAGGAAAGCTTGAAGCCTTCACGTCAGTGTATATATAAGCAGAAGAGTTATTGTCGACATCCTCATCCTTATCATATACCACCTCAGTCATGAACTCTACAGACTTTCCTGCTGTTGGTGCATTAACGTTGGCATGAAGTTCCAATGTCTTGGTCTCGCCTGGTTTTATCTCATCGCCATCAATGGTGCTGACAACCTCGCTGTTCTGCTTCAGCACTATGGTGTAGTCCTTTGCACTCTTGGTTCCTCTGTTCGAGTACGTCACAGAGAAAGCGCAGTCGTCGTTGATGTTTGCATTCTCCGGTCCAGAGAAAGCTGTCACAGCCAGGTCATTGTCCTTCTGTTCGTCAAAGTGAATATTGTCCACATAATAGCACATCCAATCGTTGTTGGTGTATCCTCTTAAGGCCACCAGGATGTATTTGCAGTTCTTGTATTTTTCGAGTGATACGCGGTGTTCTACCCATCCGTATTTATCGTTTGCAGCCGTGAATGTGTCTATAGGCTCTTCGAAGTCGCCACCGTCCGGCGCTACCTCAATCATAAGCTTTGTCTGCTTGTTGTCAGATGCGACAGAGTTCGCTTCCCAATGGAACATGTAGAAGCTGAAAGTAGGCTTTGTAGTGCCTTCCATAGACACAGCCGGAGTGATGAGTCGGCTGTCAACACAACTTTCTCCCCACTTGTTTGTAAACTTTACGAATCCGCGGTCGTTGTCCTGCGGCGAGCCGCCACCGTCGTCAGATCGCATGGTTTCCCATCCGAGAGAGCCCTGCACGTTCTTGTATGACCAAGGATTAAGGTTGAGACGGCCGTTCGAGAACGATTCGTCAACGGGGAACGTGTATGGCTTTCCGACACCAATGAACTGTGTGGCGCCCTTGCTTCTACCGGCCTTGTTGTCGGCTGTCACAGCATAATAGTACACTTCCTGCATATCCTTCACCTCCTCCTCTATGCTTGTGTCGGTGTAGGTGAGGTCCTTGATGTTGGTGGCAATAGGCGTGAAGTCATTCTTGCTTAAACTGCGCCATATAGTGTATGAGATATCGTTAATATTGAAGTATCCGCCGTTTTCGCCCTTTTCAGGAGCTTCCCATGTGAGCTTCACGTGCATGTTTCCGTCAACAGTTTTGATCTTGAGATTTTTCACTGGTTCAGAAATGTCAAATCCTGCCCATACTGACTTGCTCACGTCAATACCCATCTTGCCATTGTATTCTGCTACAACCTTGTAGGTATTATTGCCGTTCACTGCTTTTACGTCCTTAAATGATATAGGCTGTCCTGCATCGAGGGTGAGTTTCTTTATCTCGGTGTCTTCGGTCACGGTGTTCTCCTCATCGCCATCCTCGCTCTCCAGCGTTTTCACTGTGTATATGTGAATGTTCATGCTGCCGCTGATAGCCTTTCCGTTGAGCAACTTTTCAGGAGTCTTGAAATGCAGATTGACAGCGTTGGCGCCGTTCTGGTCTGCCGCTACGACAAATTCGCTTACAGCCTCCGGCACGTCCGACTCTATGCCCTGCTCTATATTAACGTTGAAAAGATTGAGGTAAGAGCTGCTTGCATCGCTGTAGTTGAGGAAACCGATATAGTAGTTGCCGTCCTCTTCCACTGTGAATGTGGTATCGTGTGTTGTCTGCCATGTGTCGTAGACCCCGTTGAGATCGATTATTTCGGTCTGCCCATCGGGTGTTGCTGTCTTGCCAACAGTCACCTTGAGGTTCGAGGCCGCGCCCATATTGACGTCAAACTTGAGCTTGTACATGTGCTTTCCGTCGAGGTGTATTGCCGGTGTGAAGAGCCAGTCGTTTCCCTTGTTCTTGCCGTTCGAACAATACTGCATGAGTTTCTCGTCTTCTTTCCAGAACCATGTGGCCTGGTTGTTCTCTCCGTCGTTGTCCACATCTACAATAGTGTAGAGCTGCTTGCACATATCTCCGTCACTAAAATTCTCCGAGTAAGGCAGTTCGCACGCGCCTATAGAAAGCACGTGGTTCGATGTGGCGCTTCCGCCTTCAGTGCCGTTGCTGTATGCAGTCACTGTATAGCTGTATTTTCCGGTAGTGTTCGGCAGAGTTTCCTTGAAGGTCGTATTCTTAATATTCTTGGCAACGACAGTAGAAGAAGAATCGCCCATGAGTCTCGTCACATTGTAGGTTACTTCGTCAGGATTGATATATCCGTCGTTTAAACCCACCGTAGGTGCATCCCAAGTGAGGGTTGCCACCTTGTTGTTGAGTGTAAGATTCACGTTTGACGGTGATGTTGCTACGTCCTTACCGATGAACACGGTAGTTGTGACCTTGCTGCTCTGTCCTGCTTCATTAGATGCGTTCGCGAAGAGCGAGTAGAGCTTGTTGGCGTCGAAAGACACGTTTTCTTTCTTCACTGTAGCACCTGGAGCCACGGTCTGTTCCGTCAGTATCTCGTCGCCTGAGCAAATCTTCACCTTCACCTGCCCGTTGAGGGCAGTGCCATCGGCAGCCTTTGTTGGAGCCTTGCATTGGATAATGCCAACGGTGCCACCGTTTACATTGGGCTTGAATGACAGTTCTGTTACGGGCATCGGAGCCTTATCTGCAATTTCGGCCTTCTTCACGTACAGTCCGATAAACTCTTCGTGATTCGGCATGTCGCAGATCTTGTATGCCGTGGCAGTTGTAGTGTTCACCTGAAAGAGTGCAGAACTGTCATCGTTCATAAAGCCCCAATAGAGCAGTCCTGAATTCGGGTCAAATGTCATCGACTGCGAGAACTTCGGTCTCTGCTTCGTGTCGCCGATGAGTGTTGAAGCGCCGGTGGTCTTGTCTATCTTGTAGAGCATACCGAAGTCGGAGATGCCGTATAGAACACCGTTAGGAGAAGCAGCCAGTGTGAGGTACGAACGCTCCAGGTCTGCAACCTTCTTGAAGTTGCCGTCCTCTTCATTCATTGTACTAAGGATATACGGACCACCGTAGTTCTCGCTTGTCACGGCATATATCTTCTTTGTCTGCTCGTCGTAGGTTACAGCCGACGAATTTACATAGTTCTCCCACTCAGTGGAAGGCTCCAGAACCTTTTCCACTTCCCATGTCTCCGGATTATATATGCTGCATGCCGCATACATCACCCATCCCCATGCTTCTTCCATGTAGAAGGTGTAGTATTTGCCGTTTGCATATACAGCTGCCTTCGACTTAAATCCAGCATCTGTCTTCACTGGACTGACGGTTGTGGATGGCATTGCCTGGAAGCTATAGATACCATACTGACTTTCTGCGGTCATTGTCTCTGAGAATACAAGATTGCCGTAGAGATTGCTGTTGTCACCAACCGATTTGATGAAAGCAGGTCGGTTGTCGTTGGCGACTTTGAATTTTCTTTCTCCGTAGAATGGAGAGTCTGACATGGTTTTTACCGTTGTGATTTGCTTTGCATTAGCCCTACCTTCATTCGGCTTCGGATATTTACCCAATTGCCCTTGACCGAATGCTGTAGTACACAACAAAAGGAATGCAGAAACAAGACTTTTTCTCATACGCTATCATTTTAATTAATAGATTATATTGGTACACAAGAGTAAAAGAATCACAAATATTTCCAATAAAAGAAATAGATATTTTCAATAAATCTCCTAAAAAAAAGAATAGACTACAATGTCTGAATGCTAAAGACTTATGATAGGTTTTAAGAAGAATCCTTAGCGGGGGCATGCACCCCTGCTAAGGATAAAAGAGTTTTTTTTATTTCTTCACGAACTTTCTTGCTCCGAGGTCGGTCTTCACGATGTAGAGGCCGGCAGGAACGTTGCTCAGGCTGAGCGCTGTGCTTTCAGCAGAAGCCTTCGCTGTGGCTACGGTCTTGCCAGCGACATCGCTTACGAGAACAGTCTCGCCGGCGTGTGTGCCGCTAACGGTGAGAAGATCGCCGTCGAGACGAGCGTCGAAGGCTACGGAGCCGTCAGAGGTGAGAGCTACGGATGTCTCAGAACCCTTCACGTTTGCCCATGCCACGAGGTTGAGACCTACGCCCTTGTACTCGGCGTCGAGAGCGTCAACCGGACAGTAAGAACCGTCGGGAACGAAGGTAGATGTCTCTGGAACGGCTGTAGGCTGAACGTAGAGCGTTGTAACCTTGCTGCGGTGAGTGAATCCGCCGAAACCAACTTCTGTGCGTGAGAGGTTAGCGTCAGGCTCGTCGAACCAGAGTCCGTCAGAGAATTCGAAGGCAACGTAGAACGGTCCGTCGGCAACGATAGGCTTGTCGAACTGTATGCCGCGCATCTCAGCCTCAGAGAGTCCGAGTGTGCCGAAGAGTCGCTTCATTGTAGAGGTGTAACGTCCGAACTCCTTCGAAGTGTCGGGCTTGCCGTCCTTCTCGCCGTAGAGCACGATGCTAACGGGCTCGTTAGCCTGCTCGTTATAGTAGCGACTTGCCAGGTTGTAGTAGCAGAGATAGAGCGTGACGCTCGTCACGGCGTACTCGTTTCCTGCCGGAAGGTCGAAGCGCTCGGCGAAGTGCTTGTAGTAATGGTTAGCGCCCGTCACCCAGTCGCACGATGCTGTAGCGAATGAGGGCACCTTGCTGCGTGTCCAGAGCTGGTCTTCGTTGGGGTTAGAAACGCCTATCGGCAGCTGTGCTTTCTCGCCTCTTACAAGCTCTACGCTCACCTTCTCGGATGTAGAGCTTTCGCCGCGCTCGTTGGTTACGGTGAGCTTCACGTTATAGTCGCCGTCCTGCGGGAACATGAATGTCGGGTTAGGCTCGGTAGAAGTCTCGGGCTGCGCGCCCGGCACTTCCCAAAGATAAGTGTCGGCGTCGGTGCTCTGGTTCACCATCTGCACCTTAGAGCCTTCGAAGGTGATAAGCTTGCTGTTCATAAGGTCGAAATAACCGTTGAACGAGAACACGGCTCTCGGCTTAGCCTTAGCCTCGGGCGATGTAACGGTGAAGAGGTCGATGCACGCCTCGCCTGCGTATGTGTCCTCGCCGCCGAGTGCGAACGAGAAGCAGTAGTCGCCGTCTTCCTCAGGCGTGTACTTCACGGTGTGCTTTGTCCAAGCCTCGTTGGTGTAGCGCTGGAGCGTGAGCAGCGGGGTATGGAATTCGGAGTCCTGCTCGTCGCCTACGGTGAAGCTGAAGTCGCTGGCGTGTCCGTAGTCGAGGTTGCCCGGCATGTAGAGGTAGAACGACGCGGTGTACTCTACGCCTGCCTGCATGTGGAAGTAAGGCGTATATATGCGGTCGTCGCGCTGGACGCGGCTCTCGGGTGCTATGAGATAGTAGGAGCCGTCGGCAGCCTTGAGGTCGTCGGTGTTGGCAGTTATAAAGGTAGACGTACCCGTTGCGAGCCATCCCTTAGGCACGTATGTGGTGCCGTCGTAGTCCTTGTTCTCGTTGTCGAACGACTGCGAGTAGGGCAGTTCGCAAACCACCTTGTCGGGGTCGCCGGGATCGACAGTGCTGCCGCCCGGCTCGTCGCCCGTAACCTCAAAGTCGTCGAGTGCTACGTAGCCCGAGTTGTAGAGCTGACTGGTTATGTTTATCGCGAAAGCATATTCGCCGTCGGCTTCTGGGGTGAAGGTGTATGTCTGCTGTGTCCACTCGCTGAGAACGGTCTTGCCGGTCTCGCCTACGAGCGTTGTTGCAGCCTCGCGTGTCTGGTCGGTGCCCACGTAGAGCGCCACATTATTGTTATAGGCAGCAGGAGCCACGCCGCCTGGCATGTGCAGCCAGTAGCTCACGGTGTATGCTACTCCTGCCTTCAGCGTCAGCTTGCGGGTGTATACCCAGCTGTCGCGTCCCATGCTCGATGATGCCATCGTGCCGAGCACGTACGAACCGGAGTGGTTGCCCGATCCGAGATACGATCCCTCGTAGCGCTTAACGGGAACGGCTGAGGCGTCGCCGAGCCATCCGTCGGGCAATGCGCCGCCTGCGCTGAACGTGGCGTCATCGTCGAAGGTTTCAAGATAGGAGAATTCCTTTGCTTGTGTGGATGTTGCAAACAATCCGAAGAACAATGCAACTGCTGCTTGTCGTGTAAATAATTCCATACGCAACTTACTTTTTGTTAATGATTTATTACTCTCTGCTTACAAAAGTAGTGGTATTATGGGATTTAAGATTAACAAACTGCGTTAATAAATATTAATCACACGGTTTTTAATAGATAACGATGCAAATAGTAGGAGGCTACGGCATTAGCTTTTTACTTTTTTACTTTTAAAACACGCAAATATCAGCCAAGCGAGGGCGCTATTTCTTGCGAATCAGCGTCAGTCCGTCGCGCATTGGCAGTATGAGCTGCTCCACGCGCTCGTCGGCAGCCACATAGTCGTTGAAGCGGCGTATGCCAAGCGTCTGCTGGTCGTGGTCGTAGGCTGGGTCGGTGACGTGTCCGTCCCAGAGCGTGTTGTCGGCGAGTATGAATCCGCCGGGTCGCAGCAGCGCGAGCACCATCTCGTATGTCTCCACATACGTGCGCTTGTCGCCATCGACGAACGCCATGTCGAACGTCACGCCCAGCTCGGGCGCCTTCTCGTTGGCGTCGCCGATGATGAAGCTTATCTTGTCGGCGTAGGGCGAGCCTTCTATCCACGGGCGGGTGAAGTCTTCCATCTCGTCGTTTATCTCGAACGTGTAGAGATGTGCGCCTTCGGGCAGACCCTCGGCGAGGCAGAGAGCGCTGTAGCCCGAGAACGTACCCACTTCGAGCACATTCTGCGGCTGCACCATCTCGACGAGCATCTTCAGCAGTCGGCCCTGGAGGTGTCCCGACGCCATGCGTCCGTGTATGGTGTGTATGTTTGTGGCACGATAGAGGCGATAGAGATAGTCGCCCTCGGTAGAGGTGTGTTCGCGTACGTATTTGTCGAGTTCTTCTGTCATTTTTTTTCGTTGTTGTCTGCTATGTTGTGTGTCAGAACTAAATAATTAACTGTAGCCTCCTACTCTTCCTTCATCGGGTCGCGCTCTGCGGTCCAGTCGAGCAGCGCTTCGAGAGCCAGTCGGTACGAGTTCATGCCGAAGCCGCTTATCACGCCGAGGCACGCCGCTGCCATCATCGACTTGTGGCGGAACTCCTCACGCTTATGCACGTTGCTGATGTGCACCTCGATGACCGGTGCGCTTATGGAGCGGATGCAGTCGAGCAGCGCCACTGAGGTGTGGGTGTATGCGCCGGCGTTGAGGATGATGCCGTCCGACTCGAAGCCTGCTTCCTGCAGCTTGTCGATGAGCACGCCCTCGATGTTGCTCTGATAGTAGTCGATATCCACATCTGGATACTGACGGCAGAGCTGGTTGAGATACTGTTCGAAAGAGGTGTTGCCGTAGATGCTCGGCTCGCGTGTGCCAAGCATGTTGAGGTTCGGTCCGTTGATGATTGTTATTTTCATATAGGAATTTTTTGAGTTTTGAGTTTTGATTTGTGAGTTTTGAATTGTGCGCTTTGCGCATTTTGAATTATTGAATTTTGAGTTGTGAGTTATTGAGTTGCGAATTCAAAATTCAAAATTGAACAATTCAACATCGGCACAGCCGACAATTCAAAACTCAAAACTCAAAATTCAAAATTCAAAACTCATTACCATCCCGACGTTGCGCC
>ENA-ORPK01001465-ORPK01001465.1-human-gut-metagenome-genome-assembly--contig:-NODE-1465-length-18536-cov-3.172069_pt1 | contig 18536 bp, 19 predicted proteins | sample MGYA00242139_ERZ509068 | MGnify/ENA primary metagenome ERZ509068 (study PRJEB26280, sample SAMEA2338687) | human gut metagenome | biome: human gut; feature: human-associated habitat; material: faeces... | reverse complement strand
GCCGGTGGCCGCCATGCTGGACACCAAGGGGCCGGAGGTGCGGCTGAGGAGCTTTCAGAACGGGCCGGTGCAGCTGAAAACCGGCCAGAGCTTTACCCTGACCACCGACGACGTTCCCGGCGACGAGAGCCGGTGCTCCATCACCTATGCCCAGCTGCCCCAGGACGTGAAGCCCGGGAACACCATCCTGCTGGACGATGGACTGGTGCGGCTGACGGTGCTGGAGACCACCGAACGGGAGATCCGGTGCCGGGTGGAGAATGACGGCGTGATGAAGGACAAGAAGGGCATCAACGTGCCCGGCGTGTCCCTGTCCATGCCGTATATGAGCCAGCGGGACCGGGAGGATATCCTGTTCGGTATCCGGCAGGGGTTTGACTTCATCGCCGCCAGCTTCGTCCGGTCCGCCGCCGATATCCGGGAGATCCGGCACATTCTGGATAAGAATCACTCCAGGATCCGGATCATCGCCAAAATCGAGAACCAGGAGGGCGTCAGCAATCTGGCGGATATCCTGTCTGTGGCTGATGGCATCATGGTGGCCCGGGGGGATATGGGCGTGGAGATCGACTTCACGGAGATCCCCGCCATTCAAAAGAGCATCATTGCCCAGTGCGTGGCCGCCGGGAAGCCCGTGATCACCGCCACCCAGATGCTGGATTCCATGATCGAGAATCCCCGGCCCACCCGTGCGGAGATCACCGACGTGGCCAACGCCATCTATGACGGCACCAGCGCTATTATGCTCTCCGGCGAGACGGCGGCAGGGAAGTACCCGGTGGAGGCCGTCCGCACCATGGACGCCATCGCCCGGCGGACGGAGAGCGACATCAACCATGTCAAGCGCATGGCCCAGATGGCCGGCGGCTTCAAGCGCTACACGGAAAACGGAAAATTTACCGCCGAGGTCATCCTGCCCATTCAGACAGAGGCAATGCCGTCGGAGTAAAGCGGCAGACTGTCAGATTTGCGCAGCACCCTGTAGGGGCCGATGCCTACATCGGCCCGGCAGAATGCACCAATTTTACGGGAATCTCCGGCGAATTCGCGGTTGCCCAACGGGTCGATGTGGGCATCGACCCCTACAATCGAATGCGCGGAAACCTACGAATTCGCCGACAATCCACTGCATTCCGCCGGGTGCAGGCAAAGTCAGTTCTTAAAAAAATATGAAAAATGCAACGCCGGGCTTTCTTTTGCGTCTTTGTTTTGGTATGATACAGACGGCAAGATAGGCCGCCTGTACTGTGCGTCAGCACAAGATATAGATTATGGACATTGGGCATGAAATGAAAAGGAGTATTACATGAAAACAAAACGGATTTTTGCGCTGCTGCTTGCGGCGCTGATGATCGTGGGCCTGTTCGCAGGCTGCTCGAAGGACGGGACGAAGGACCCCGGCAAGACCGACTCCAGCGGCTCTCTGATCGACCAGACCAAGCCCTCCCAGACAACGGCAAAATACGCCTATAAGGCCGATTATCTCGACCTGACCTTCTTTTTCAAGGTTGAAATCATCTTCGGGAATATCGTGAACAAGATGATATATTATGCCGTCCTTGTCCGTATATGAAACAGGCAGCAGCATTTCCATATAATTCTCCGAATTCTGAAAGAGCTCGGGCAGGCAGGAATATAGCTGAATACACTGAAATTCAAACATCTTTCCGAAAAGCTCATCGGCTTTGTTTTCATCTTTAAGGCGATATATTTCGTCCGCAGATATATCAAATCCGTTTTCGTCGGCAACACTGACAGCTTCCGTAACAATATCAGGCTCATTCTTTTCACTGTCAAGCGAGGACAGAACACGCACACGGGAGGGCAGATAATCATTTACTTCCATAAAGCGTATAGCGATAAGCCTGTTGAACCAGGTGTATGCTATTTCATCAACGGTGCTTTTATATCCGTCTCGCTCAATTTTGCTTACAAGCTCACTGCGGTATCCAATGTCATCGCCCTTGACTTCGGCAGGGTTGCTTGTACCTATATCATAGAATTTCAGATTTGCTGTTGACTGCGGAAGAGCTTCGGCGATCCTATTTTCAAAAATACCGATAAGGCTCATACGATAGCTTACGGTTTCAATGAGCTTTCTTCTCGCCCAAACGGAGAAATTCTTTATCTGCGGCTTGTTCATTTATATCATTCCTTTAAAACTCAATATTGATAATGGTGTCGTCCTCAAGTGTCTGCATAAGCTTCTTTTCAAGCTCTGCAACATACTTCTTTACATCATCTTCGCTTTCAAGCTGCCACGAACCCGAAGTATTTATGCTCTTGATGCTGATATTCCTGCGCTTTTTGATAACAGGCTTGGGGGTGGGAGGAGTGTCGGGTTCAGAGCCGCCTTTCTGCTCAACTACTTTTGCCTGCTTTTCGGCGATCTCTTTAAGTATCACATTTTCTCTTGCATCAATTTCATTAAGACAGCGCACCTTCAATGCGTCCGCTTCAACGGTAACGCTCTGGAGATCCGCAAGATTGTTGCAGCTTTCGGCTTTTTGGCGAAGCTCATCAAACTTATTGACATATTTGCTGCTGAACTCCTGCTTGCAGTGTTTGCCGTCAAGATGCTCGAACACTCTTGCCCTTGCATCTTCAACAGCAGTTCTGACAGGCTCTGCCTTTTCGTCCAGCAATACGCTGTATGCCTGATGATATTCCTCAATAAGTCCGGGCAGCTTGTGGATATTGTTATAAGGCTTTTCCAAACGGACAATATCCTTTATCTGCTTTGCGGTGTTTTCAATATTATCATCAACGATGTATGTTTTTCCTGCTTCAAAATTATTCAGAACAGCAATAGCCTTGTCGAATATTCTGACCTGCTCACCACCGAAGAATTTCTGTATCGGTTCATAATCCTCCTCAAAACCAAGAAGATCATCAAGCATTTTGGGAACACTTCTGAAAAACAGCGTAACATTGTCTATATCAAGAATATCCTGCATATACTTTTTGCCGTTCAGAACGATCTGCTTTCCGGGATAATGAGCTGTACCGTATCTGCACTCAAAATCTGCGAGTTCTCTCTGACAGCTTTCAGCATACCGCCTGAAATCACGCATTATTGCATCTTCGTCATCATTTGAATATGCTATTTTGAATACGTTCTTGATAATATCCTTGACAGCTTTCTTATCACGATCGCTTACCTTATCACGCTTCTCAGTCATAAGCTTGTCAATATATTCCTTACGGGTAATATATCGCTGAATTTCCTTGGGTTCCTTGTTGGTGAATGTAATGCTTTCGCTGTTCACATAAAGGAATATATCACCGTTTTTGAAAAGCTTTGCGATAAGCCACTGCACGTCTTCTTCCTTGAAACCGAACGGAGCTTTCATAAATCTGTCCGTAAGGGTCTTCATTGAAGTTTTGGTGTGATTTGCAGTATTTCTGCCGATATAATCAAGGACTTCTTTAAGAGCAAGCTTGTTTGGTTCAGCCTGCATACCTGCTATTATCTGCTGGTCATTCTTTGCTGTAAGAACATCAAGAACATCGCTTTCGTTCATAGCAGTATCAATGTATGTGAGCTTATGATATATTGCAGACACAAGCTTGCCGAGCGCTTCATTTATGCGTGAGCCGATCTCCTTTGCATTTGTTTCAACACGTTCTCCATTGGTATAGATAACAGCGTGAGAAAGTGCATCTTCAAGATAGATCTTCGCATTTTCCTTTCTCTCGCGAAGTTCAACTGCTTTCTGCTCTTTGATAAGATTGAAGTTTACAACTCCCTGTGCTCCCGATTTAAGGAATTTTTCGATCTGCTTTGCACTGCGTATCTCTTCAATAAATGCTCTGTCGTCGGGCAGCACAACAAGGACAGCACTCTGCTGCGCTGAACTGATACGGAGCGTATTATCATCTCTGCTTTCGTCGCTGTCAGGGGTGATTATCTTTACACTGATATCATTATTCTGATTTGAACGAAGCATCTTATCATCGACGATCTGATTGAAACGGAATTTGTATCTTCCGCCAAGATGACCGCTGCTGTATTTATCCTCGGGATAAATTCCCTGAAAAATAAGAGCGGATACTTCTGCTGTGATCTCGGAAGGCTCGATAGGCTGCTGCGCAATGGACTTGTTGATCTCCTGCTCCTCATTTGTAAGGAAGATATAGTTATCGCCATTCTTCTGAACAAGCATCTGATTAACAAGAACATTCAATGCACTCTCGACTTTTTTCTGGATCTCCATTCTTTCATCATCAAGAGATTCAACCATAAGGCTTGCAATGTTTTCGGGATTAGGCTTTATCTCCTTGACATATTTTATGAGCAAAAGTGTTTTCAGTACATTGACATTAAAGCAGTTTTCTTCCTTATCGGGGTTTATCCTATGATTTTCCCATGCCTTTGTAATTACAGATGAATAGATATGGTCAAGGTATCTTTCAAGTGCATCGTAGAACATATACAGCGGAATAATTCTGCCGGGTTCGCAGTCTGCCAGTCTGACAGCCGATTCCTTGAAAAGAGCAAGCATGGAACGCTCACCGTCTGACAAATGCTTGAGCGATGTGCAGTATGTTCTTACGGCAGTCAATATACTGCTTAAAAGATTGAAATGATAAGGGATAAACGGATATACCTCTGCAAAATCATCTCTGTCAGCGTAAAGTTTCTTTTCAACGCTGTCATTGAAATAGATAAGGTTCTTGATAATAGTGTCTTTTGTATCATATAATGTGCGGAGAGTTTCTTTTCCAAGTTCATTCTTTTTCAGGATACGCTGTTTGATGACTTCATCGGCGTTTGTTGATGAAAGTGATAGTCTGGTATCAAAACGCCCCTGGATCTTGGAGAAATTCTGATTGGTCTTTGTTACGGAATCAATATCCTGCTGGCTTGTTACGATCACCCATGCCTTGCCGTGACAAGCTGTTCCGAGGTTTTCGGTAACCGTCTGCAAATTGAGCATAAGGTCATTATTGTCACCTATGTACTGACCGATCTCATCGACAAGGAATACAACGTGATGATTTTTGCCTTTCTTATCAATATACTTCTTTACAAGTTCGGCAAAACGTTTAACGTCCATAGAATACGGTTCGGATATTTTCTCACATATATTTCTTGCGGCATCTTCCGACATTACATTCATATCAGTAAGGACTTCAACAACTTCATCCTGAATATAGTCAAAATCATCCCGTGAATCTACCCATGATGTTCCGTTAAGCTCTTCAAATCTTTCTTTGAACTCGTCATATTTTTCCTCATCGGTCAACCTTCTTTCAAGATCTGCAACAAGAGGTATAGCACCGCAGAATCCCTGCATTTCATTAAAAACTTTAAGAAATACATATCCGATGGCTTCTTTGTTGCTTTTGCCTGTCATTTCACTTCTTGAATCAATGTTAAAAAGAATAACATCGGCAGGTGTTTCGGCGGCAAGCTTCATGTCTGCCATAACCATACTGTCATTGATCTTGTTATCCTCTTCAAAATACGTTATTGCGGTTTTGCCGCCGTATTCTTTGCCGCTGAGGATATATGACAGCATTTTCAGAAAGTGAGATTTACCGCTTCCAAAGAAGCCCGAGATCCACACACCCATTGCATCTGTATTTCCAAGTATTCCTTTTTTATAGTTTGAGAAAAATGTTGCAAAATGCTTGTTCAGCTCTCTTGTAACAACATATTCTTCAAGCTCCTGCTTAACATCCTCGGCTGCATCCTGTTCAACCTTAACAACGCCTTTTATTGTACGGTTAATGTCTTTTTCAAAAAGCTGACTGATCTTCATTATCATACCTCCACATTACGCAAGCTTGAACGCCCTGTAATAGTTATCGTCTTTTATCTCATTAAAAAGAATAAGTTCCTGACCTGTAAATTTCCCCGGATAAAACATTACTATCGGGATATCATCACTTACGGGATGAAGATTATTCAAAATGCTGTGTGCTCTGACGATAGGATAGCTTTTACCCACTCCGGTTATAAAAATGATAGAGTTTTCGGGTGCATTGTCATTTATATATTTTATAACAAGGTTATCCGATAAGGTCAGACGAAGGGTATTGCCTATTGCCTTTGCTACTCTGTCAAGTCCTTTGCTTTTTTCAAAATCGAAGTTCTTTTCAAGGTAGCCTTTATCCTCCAACAGCTTTATGATTATATCATAAAGGTCAAAAACAACTATCTTTCTTTCCGATTCAGACTGATTATATTTTTGAGCTATAAAATTTATTCTTTCCCTTACAAACAATTCCTGTTCAGCAGGATAATCAAAAATATAGTAGCCTGTTTCATTTCCCAAGCCTTTATTATTCAGGAATGAAGGCTTTTTCATTTCTTCTTCGGCTATTTTAAGTCTTTCTTCAAGTTCAGTCATATCAGTTCACCCCTGTAAGAGCTTTTATCACTGCCAGATCATTGTTATTATTCAGATACGATTCAAGTATGGTATCAATAAACGGCGGCGTGATTTGTTTTACTGCTTTATTATTGTTGATATTCATTGCCAGTCCCGATTCGGTAAGAAAGTTCATATATGTTGATTTAAGGTGCCTGATCGTTGAATCCTTCCAAGCCGAGATCTCATCATATTGATTTGCCTTATACACAAAGAACATTGAAACATCATTTGTGCTTATTTCGTCATTTCCAAGAATGATCTTGTCCCGATATATTTCATATACAAACTCAAAAAACAACCGATCTGTTTTCATAATACATATAAGGTCGATCAGCTTTTGAGTCGCAACATCTGATGAAATAAAAATATCTATCAGATCATCATCCATAGACTTAACACGATTGATGATATATCCATACATACGTTTGGATCTGTATGAATTAACTGCACCAAACCAGTTTTCTTCAACACATAACGTTTTTATCTCGTCAGCTGCCATTTCCGCTTTTACAGCAGAAACCAACTTCTTAAACTCTATAAACCAAAAGGACTGGGACATAAGTCCAGCACTGTATGCATTTGCCATATTTCTTCCTCTTTTGCATTAAAATTGCATTATATTGACCCAATATGTATTATATCATAAACGCCCAATTATTTCAAGAAAAAATTATCTTTCATTGTCAATTTTATACAAATCGCAATTCTTTATTCACAAATTGGGCTTTATAAACAAACCGCCCATTATTGAGCGGTTTATTACGTATCAATATAAAACTACGGATTACACCTCTTACAAGGCACATACCCCATATCAATCACTTCATCACGGGAACAGGAAACCTCTTTCTTATTCTTATCCTTCATATCCTTAACGCTCGAACAGGTCGGAAGATGAAATTTCTTCGTATTTGTGTTAAGAACATAGTTTATATTCCCGTTAGCTGAGCTGTTTATAACAGTTGTATCGGATTTTTCTTTGACTGTAACCTTGCAGGTCGCTTTCAGTCCGTTAGACGTCTTTGCCGTAATTGTGACCGTTCCTGCCTTTACCGCTGTGACTTTGCCGTTCTTACTAACTGTTGCGATTTTATTGTTGCTCGAATACCAGGTCACAGACTTTACAGCTGATTCGGGTGAGGTTACTGCAACAAGTGTTTTGGACTGTCCGACTTCAAGAGCATATTTGGTATAGTTAAGCGTGATTGAAGCAATAGTGCCGTCAGAAAGCTTGCTGTCACCGTTCGTATAGTCGATCGTTATCCCCGGCTGAACATTATAGCAGTACACATTGAAAGAAACACCCTTTCCCTTATCCTCAACGGAATAAGCTTCCATCTGCACACCGCTTGCAAGAAGATTATTACCCTTGAATATTGGCGTAACTCTGTAAAGAACGTGATTATCGGTTTCATCAATATAATCTGCAACCATATTTTCAAATAGCAGCATACCCTCAATGTTCAGATACCTTGTTCCCGTTATAAGATTTTTCTCGTTTGCATTTTCAGCCGTAAGCTGATAGCCGATAAGATGACAGCGATTATACAGATACTTTCCGTCAACGTTGTCATACTTGACTGTTTGCCAGCCCGAAGGCTTTATCATTCCGATATTGCCCCTCTCTTCGGTGGGCATGGTTTCCCTGCATACATTGGCATAGGCTACACCGCACCGACCGAGATCGTCAAGCTCGCTGTATTTTTCAAACGCCTTTGTCGTCATATCCTTTTTGCTGAAGCTCGGAACATTATCATTTAGCTCAACATAGGCTTCGCCCGAATATACAGGCAGATTATTCAGCGTGATTTTGTCCTTTTGCGATGTTGCCGATGCAGACATCACCGACAGATTGCACACAAGGCTCAATGCCATCAGCAGACATAGAAATACATTCTTCTTTTTCATAAAAAGTCCTCCCTAACAGTAATAAATTTGCTCTGTAATCTCATTATATCAGAACGAGTGTGTCAAAATACGGACAACTAACACTCTGTTTTCAGCAAACCAAATCAATCTTATGCTTAACAATATTATATACTTGCTTACTAATGCAGTCAATAGCTAACTGTTTATTACTGAATAATTTTCTATCTGCGGATATAATTATATCAGAGTATGATTATTAAGCGAGGGCGCAGATATGAGCAAAGAAGTATCCTTCAAGAATCACGACCGCTTTATTCAGCTGGGCGTTGCAATATCATCATTGAGAAAAATCAGAGGTATGTCGCAGGAAAAGCTTGCAGAAAAAGCAGGCATAAGCCGTTCCCTGCTCAGCGTAATAGAAGCACCGAATATCGCTCATTGTTTTTCTATGGAAGTGTTCTATAATATTGCCGATGCACTCGATGTTTCGCCATCCGATCTTCTGACAGCTTCACTTTTCCCCGATAATATTATCAATAAAAATTCGGACTGACTAAATATACTTACAAAGCCAAAAAAGCTGCACTCACAGATCATGTGAATGCAGCTCCTGTTGTATATTATATATTTCAATTATTTACGAAAACATTCATCAACTTGTTTTACAATATCTCCATCAATCCAGCCTCTGTTTTGCATATCCGATAATATACCGCAAGCCTTCTCGTGAGACATTCCCTGCTTATACGGTCTGCTTTCCGTTAATGCCTGATAGATATCAACACACGCCATAATACGTTCCTGAACATTCAATTCCGATGCTTTTTTCCCGAACGGATACCCAGTACCGTCCAACCTTTCATGATGAAACGCTGCCCAGTCACGCATTTCCTCAAAGTCGTCAATACCCGATAAAATATAATAAGTATATGCTGCGTGATGCTTCATTGTTCTGAATTCTTCATCTGTAAGTTTTCCGGGTTTTTCAAGGATTTCGTTGCCAATTCCCACTTTTCCTATATCATGCAGTGCTCCGGCAAGATACATTTTCTGACAGGTTTCCTCATCAAATCCCATAAATCGTGATAGTTTTTCTGCATCTTCTGCTACACAGATCGAATGTGTGCTGGTAAACGGAGATTTATAGTCGATGATATTTGCAAAAAATTTTGCAAGGCTCTTTATCTGTGAAAAATCCAGTTCCTGTTTGATATGAGGTGACTTTTTCGACAAAACATTATCTAAAGTTTTATTGCGGAGTAAAGAAAAGCTCTCCTCAGAAAAAGCTTTAAAAAAGGCATCTGTGCAATCAAGATCAAACAACGTTCCTTCGGATTTTTCAAGAAATTTCACAACCATTTTCCATTCATCGGTGCTAAACTTTATGGGACGGCTGTATACATCAACTATATCACACATATGAATGATCCTTGCAAACAGCGGAACTTCATTCCATTTCTTTCCGAAAGGACCTGTTCCGTCGGCATTTTCATGATGATACAAAATAACATTAGTCACATCGCCATGAAACGGCAGATTTCTGATATTCTTTTCTCCTAAAGAGCAATGAATGCCTAATTTTTTATATTCATTCTGCTTTAAATCGTTATGGAGTTCTTCATGGATATACTGTGTAAGTGCATTATCATGAAGCATAGCACATTCAGCAAGGTCTTGCAGACATTCACCGCTTATTTTCATTTGTTCCGCAACACACACCGCCATATATGCAACACGTTTTGAATGATTGTTGGTCACCTTCGCTAATTCAGCTTCCACACAGTCTAAAGCATAAGAACAGGCTGTTATCAGACCCATTACATCAAGTTTCATAATATTTCACCTTTCAAAAAACATCTCATCTAATATCGGAAAGAGAAGCTCTGTACAGCAGTCTTGTACTCCCCATTTCCTTAAAGCCGACATTTTCAAAGCGTTCAAATTCTGCTTTGTTCTTTGCCGATTCGGGATAAACGTTATACTCGTTCCTCCTGCCAAGAATGTAGTTCATCTGCTCATTGTCAAGATGAAGCTGAATAGTCTGACCGTCCTTGCTGACGGTATTATCCGATGTCTTAATATCTCTTGCGATTATCTGTGCCATTTGCTCCTTTGCCTTGTGTATAGGTGATTTTTCTTTCTCATAAGGCAGAGGTTCGGGATAATATACAATAAGTTCGGGATAGCTGTGATAGTGCCTCATAATTATGTTCGGAAGCTCAAGCATGATCGTTCTGAACACATCATCGGGCAGATCTGCATCGGTGATATACAGCACATCTTCATCAAGTTCACGCTGTCCCTGCTTTGTGATTATCGACATAACCATTTCAAGCTCACCGCTGTGATCGTCGCATACTATATATGCGTCCTCGCCCATAAGCTCCATAAGATGTGTAAGTATCAGATAGCCTTTAATGCTGCCGAGGTATGTTCTCTTGTCCGTATTATCGCAGGCATCGTCATTATCTTCAATCACACCGTAAAAGTCAAGCTCGCAATATACAATGTAGTCAACTATCGGATCGTTATATGAGATGTCGCTGCTGACAGTATCGTTATGTACAGCAATAATGCTTGCATATTCCATAGCTAATATCGTTCTCCTTGAATATATTCCCTTATGATTATACCATATTCAGGGCTTTCTATCAAGGGAAAACACGTCTTTTTTCTGTTTTGTCAAACAATGTGTCGTAATTTGACAAACGCTGTCATATTTGATATACTAAAAGAAAAACACTATCGGAGGATCATATTATGAAGCGTAAAAAGACAAATAAATTTGCAGTTTCAGGCACAACTGCTGTCCCTGCTGCACCTGTTGCCGAAAAAACTGCACCCGTTGAAGAAGCAAAGGTTGAATCAGCACCTGTTTCCGAGGCAGTTCCTGCTGTTGAAGCTCCTGCTTCGGAAGTCAAGGAAACAAAGTCCACACCAAAGAAAAATCCTGCCGCTAAAAATGAAGAAATTAAAAAACCCGATGCTTTCGTTATCCAGAGCAACGGCAAGGAATATACCAATGATGATATTGTTGAACTTTGCAAGGCTGCATACAGAAACGGTACTCGCAAGCAGGTCAAATCCTGTGATGTTTACCTCAAGGCTGAAAACGGTGGTCTGAGAGCTTACTACGTTATAAACGGCAACGCTGACGGGGCTTTTATTGAGCTTTGATTTATCCCCTATATACAAATCCGCCCATACCATTTGGTACAGGCAGATTTTTATATATCCATATATAATTTATCTGCTCATATCATTTTCACGGACATTTCTATCCCTGTCAGCATCTATCTCCATAGGCTCATAACCTGCTGCTTCAATATTTTCAAGCATAGTTCTGTCCATAAAATCAAGCAAATCATTCATCTGCTTTGCGGTTTCGGGTGTTAATTCAGAGTCATACTCCTCATACACTCCCATTCCGCTGTTTTCATAGTTTAAGGGAATTACCTTCTGATTGTCATAATCAACCCTGAGATCAATTCTTGGGTCATACATAAGGTCACCGTTCTGCTCATAGGTCTGACAGATCGTGAGGACATCGCCGTTCATCTCCACATGAAGATCCTCTCCGCCATTTACGCTGAATTTCATATATTCGCTGTCACCCTCAAGCACCTGCGGAAACATATCGGCAAGACGTTCAAAGACCTCTTTCTGCAAAGTATCATCAGTCATTTCAAACTTTGTCAGCTGGAGATGCACTTCTTCGATCTCTGTTTCGGCTTTCAGAAGCTCTTCTGCCTTTGAGAACGGCTTGTCCACATCAGCTTCCATCTGTTTAAGCTCCGACCTCATAGTTTCATTTGAGCTTTTCAGATCTTCAATGCTTTTCTGTATGTTATTGATGCAGTTATCCAGTCGGATAATGTTACCCACATCGGTTTCGGGGTTAAGGTCGCAGTAATGATGCTTTTCACCGTCAAGGCAAGCCTTAACGTGCTTTGAAAGAGCGTCAAAAAATATGGAAAGCTTTAAACCACGGTATTCACCGACTTCAAACATCTTTTCCTCCGCTATTCTTGCTGCATTGGCTGAAATAAGCGTTTTCAGCCTTGTGCCTGCTTCCTTGCGGTCGTTATATACATCACCCATAAGCGTTACAGGGTAGGTTTCCTTACCGTCCACATCAACAAACTTCGGGGTGCTGCTCGCTGTATCAAAATCTTTCTGAAGATGCTGTATTACAAGCTCATTTGTGCGAAGCTTTTCGGGAATTTTTACACGAATATTATCCTGAAGCTCATAGATATGCTCGGAATATCGTGATTTTTCCATTTTCAAGTCCTTTATGAGAGCTTGAAGCTCCATCTCACGCTTTATCAAGGGATTGCCTGAACAAACTCAAGAGCTGAATTTTTTGAAAATATAAAGTGCCGAAGCACTGACCGATTAAAATGCGAAATGAATATCAATTCCGTTTTCATTCGATAAATAAACCTTGTCAATTACCGCCAAAGCAAGCTGATTTTTCTCCTCTACGGACAGCGAATCCCACTTTTTAAGCGGTTCTAAAAGCGGCTTCGTGCATACCTTTTTCACCTTGCGTTCCAAATGAAAAAGGGACTTTTCATACTCCTTCTTGCTGTCATTAAGCTGACTTATCCTGTCCTGTATATATCCGAAAAGAACACTGTCCGCATCTGCAACCTTATCCATCAGCTTTCCGATTTCAGTATCTATTCTGAGAATTTCCGCCCGTATTTTATCTTCTTCGTTTGAGGATTTTTTCTTCTGCTTCTTTGAAATCTCAAATTCTTCGATATGCTTTTTCATTTCATTGAAAACAACGTTCTCAACTTCTTTTACCTTTAGTCCGCATCGGGTTGAACTGCACCCTCTTACGCTGTTGTAACCCGAACAGGTGAAATATACCCAACTGTTTCCCGACTTTGGATTGTAGGTATAATCAACTTTCATTGCGTGTCCGCAAGCACCGCAGCGGATAAAACCCGACAGCCACGAACGCAGCACTCTGCCTTTTCGCACAGGTCTGCGGTGTCCCGAAAACTTCTCCTGCACCGCAAGCCACGTTTCCGCATCAATAAGTCCCTCGTGATAGCCTACCTTTACATAACGGTCAGTCTTACTGCGGTAATTGTGCCAGAAAAGTCCGTGCTTTCCGTCAAAAGCATCAATATCATCAATAATACGGTAATTGTTTTTCAGAAGATACTCGTAAACTGTTCTGTCAGCTTTGACATAAAGCGGATTTTTCAAAACAGCAGCTATATTCGGTGCATCAAAACCTCGTGTAACAGTGCCGTTCCCCTGCGGTGCATACATCGGCAGATTATGCTCGTTTATGTACATAATCACATCACGGAGAGATGAGTCAGGCTTTGCATAAATATCATACATCGCCTTTACGGTTACTGCCGAATCATACGGTACAAGCACAGAACCTGTCTTGCCGTTTATGGTCTGCCTTGAACTCTGATAACCGAAATATACAACTCCGCCTTGATAAAATCCCGTTTCAACCGCCTTGGTATCGTATGAATCCTTTACTCTCGCAGCTATTGCCTCTCGCTCAAACTCCGCAAAGTTCAGAAGATTGTTTCTCATCATTCTGCCCTCTTTGGTGTCGGTATTGAACGGCTCGCAAAGTGACACAACGCTTACTCCCAGCTTGTCAAGCTCATCTGTAATGTTCAGATACTCTCTCATATTTCTGCTGAAACGGTCGTACTTCTTCACCACAATTTTGGAAACAAGTCCCTCTCTGCAATCTTCAAACATACGCATAAACGCAGGTCTGTGTTTTATGTCCTTGCCCGATTTGCCATCTTCCTCGTAAACCTTGTAAAATGAATCCTCCCCTACAAACTTGATACAGTCCGCAATCTGTGCGGATATGGAAAGAGAGTTGTTTCCCTTTTCCTTGTCACTTACAGAACGGCGAACATAAATTGCAACATACTTTTCCATTAAGTCTTACCTCCGAATATTTCAGAGGACGATTTTACGTTACTTTCATTATATCACATCGCCCTCTTGATTTCAACACTTTAAAGCGTGATTATGCAAATTTTTTCTTTTCCTTTTCATCATCATTGTTATCATCATCACCACCATTGTGTTCGGTGAGAATATCATATATCTGATTTATCTTTCTCTGCTTTTTATCCTCGCTGACATTCAAGGGAATATGTACTGTTACCCTTATGCCGTCATAGCTGTTTTCCGAAATTCTTTCGTTCATAGTCGATTGCTCCTTTTATTTTCTGTATAAAAAAAGAGAGCCACAAAGCAGGTATTTCTGCTCCATAGCTCTCATTCGCTGTTCCATTCCTCTCATTCGGAATGCCGTTATTAAATTGTGTTTACCTTTCCCGACCGTCTTTATTGCGATTATCCCTGCTCTGTCGGTCAAGCCTTTCCTGTTCCTGCACCTTTTTTGCCCATTCTGCCATTTCTGTAACTCTCTGCCTGAACGGCACTTTCGGTCGATTTGTTTCCTCATATTTTTCAAGCTCAGCCTTTTGCTCCCTAACCATTCTGTCATAGTCTGTTTCGAGAGCATCAAGCATTACCCTGTAATGTACGGTAACCTCCTTTTTTCTTGCAACAGCCGACTTGTATTCTTCCTCCATATCTGCAAGCTCCTGTTGAGCGTTTTCAAGCATTTTCGGAAATTTCTCCAAATCCTCTTTTGTCTTTACTCCCAAATCCTTGACAAGATTTAATTTTGCCAGTTCGGAAATATCAGCGGAAAGCAAAGGGCGTTTAGCAAGTATTTCAAGATAACGCTGACCGTTTTTAATAACAAAATCATAGTCCGAAATTTTCTTCTTTATCGCCTTGTATCGCTCGATTACTTCATCGGCTTTCTCCGCAACTTTGTTTACCGTATCATCAAAATCCTGCCTTGAATGAATTTTATTCTCACTCATAAAGCAAAGTAAGTCGCAGGTTTTCCGAAGCTCTCCATATGTAACCTCCCTGAAAAAGCCTTTCTTACGATTAAAAGAAATCTGCAAACCACGCAAGCAAAGTGCGTAATCCCTCTGAATACCGCTGTATTTGAGTATTTTGTCAAATGACATTCTCTGTCCTTGTGTTCGATTCGGTATTGAAGTTCCTCAAGTCCGTAACCGTCACCCAGATTAAAGGTTCTGACAGGCTTACGGTTTTCAAGATATGATGGCTTGACGGAAAGATATTTTCCCTGTTTGACGGTATATCCGCACTTTATGAGTTCTTCAATTAGGTCGGCAATGGTTTTTATATTGTCAAGCAGAATGATCCTGTCAATATCATCGCATAACTTCGATTTCCAGGAAGTACAGTTTTGCCTTGCAAGCCATTCGGTGTACTTTTGATTACGCCTGAACTTCGGTTTTTCAATAACGCTGAGATTATGGTCTTTCATTATCCTATCGGAAATATCTCGGCAATGCTTCAGCGTTTTCTTGTTATCTATCCAGTGTTCACCATTCAGATTGTATGCGTTTACGGCAAAGTGAACGTGAATATGGTCGGTATCAACGTGAGTGGCAGCAAGTATCTGATGATTGTTCCCGAAAACATTCTTTGCCCATTCAAGCCCGATTTTGTGTGCTTTCTCTGCGGAGATTTCACCCTTTTTGAAGGACATCACATAATGATGTATTTTTATTTTCTGCTTTCCTATGGCATTTGGCTTTTGGGAATATTTCTGTCCCGAATAGCTTTCATAGCAAAGCCCCATTTCCATATATGCGGATTTTGGTTCTTCCGAACAATTCAGACCTGTGATAAATCTTGCTGGAGTGTCCTTGCTCTCTCCCGTGATATATTTCAGAAGTGCAAGGGGATTTGCTTTTATTGACGAAATGTGCTTTATTACAGCCAAGCAGAATCCACCTCTTGAAAGGTAAAGGGGTTAAGCCTGTTATGCACATAGTCTTCAAGGGACAGGATTGCTTTTTCAATGTTAACCATATCTGTGAGAAAAATTGATTTTTCGGTGTTTACTGTTTTGGCAATTACGTTAATATCCGCAATTACCTTGCGTTCATCATTATCATCATCGGAATTATAGATAATATCCCAAAAATTGGGTTTTAGAATTTTTCCGTCAACCGCCTTTTCTCTTATGTAAGCGGCAGGAAGCTTTTTATATTTTTTTGAAAGTGTAATAATCCTGTCCCACTCATCTGGCGAAAACTTTACTTCTTTAATAATCTTTCCTTTGTTCTGTTTCATCGTCTGCACCTCCTTAATATGTGTTCACAAGCTGAGAATAGTGTTTAAAGAAAAGCCGTCTGCATTTTTCATAACGCTTTTGAAATTCACGAAGCTTTTCAAGATATTCCGAATTTGTGTTTTCTGCCACACGGATAATCATATCAAGGTCTGTGCCGATATGATTTATCCTTTTGATTGCAAAGCAGAGGGTATCAACAGGACAGTATTTCCATTCCTCACAAAGAGCAATATTTCTGATGAAGGTTGCAGGCTTCATTTTCAGAAACTCGGCTCGTTTGCAAACAGTTTTCCACTGCTTTTCGGAAAAGATAATATTCTTGCGTTTTGTTCTTTTCATATTCCTGCCTTTCTTTATGTGTATATCAATATCGGGGTTTTAGGGGCGGCAGTCCTTAACAAGCTGACAACGGTGGTTGTCACGAAAAAGATGTACTTTTTCTGCGCTTGTGACAGACTACCTACTCCCTTTTTCAATCTATTGAAAACAATGTGTTTAATGCTTACCTGTCAGCAGCTTACCGAACTTTTCGATAACACCCGTGCTGGCGTTATCCTCAAAAGCGGAAAACAGAGCATTGAGCCGTTCCTCGAAATTCTCGCTGATAAACGCCTTGTCCGTAAGCTCGGATATGCGTTTCTTGTTTTCGGCTATCTCCGCATTTTTCTCGGACAGCTCCTGTTCAAGCATTTTAATTCTGCGTTCACACTCGGCAAGCTGTTCTTTCAGATTTTTACATTCGATGTTCAAATCCTCACTTTGCTTTTTATGCTTATCCGATTCGTAGGACTTTTCATCAAGCTTCTTTTCAAGATTACTCACTTTCTTTGTAAGCAGATAATTTGCATCTGTCGGCTTTAACATTTCCTGTGCAGTAAGGTCAAGAAGCGTTTTGCCGTTCTGCCTTAAAATATGACATCTGAGCTTTTCGTGATTACGGTTGATTTTCGCATACACAGATTGCTCGGAAACGTGATTTTGGGCAGCATACTCTTTTACGGTCAATGCTCCGTCTGTCATTTTGGGAATAACCATAGATTATTCTTTCTTACATCATCAAAAATTATGATGTTCAGAGCTTCCGCGCAACGCCCGATTTGCAAATTCATCAAATGATGTATCTTTCGGAATTTTGTCAAGAAATTCGATTAAGTCTTTTGTGGTGATGTTCAGCTTCTTGCAAAGTCTGACTATCTCCCGATTTTCCAACTGCTGAATTGTGCTGTGTTCGCCAAGCTTTTTGCTTTCATTGATTTTGGCATTCTGCTGTTCAGCTGTCTTATCCCTCTTGGCATAACACTCTGCGAGTTTTTCATAATTACTGCGCTTTGGCTTTTTTGCTTCCGTGACGGTTGCTGATGTGGTGGTGTTTGTTTCGTTCATTGATTTGTCCTCCTTGTATGTTTTCATCATTCGTGAATATCCTGCGTGTTGGTTTCCTTACTGTCCAGCCACTTAAAAAACTTATCACGCTGAATAAATTTGCGACTGCCGATTTTTACAACAGGCACATCGGCAGAGTTAAGAATTTTGTAAACCATAGCTCTGCGGAAACCCATTGTCTGTAAATCGTTTGCTGTGAGCAGCATCGGCATATCTTCTCTGTTGCTCATTTTGTTTTCCTCGCTTTCTTCGTTATTGGCTCTCGGACAGATTGCCGTTCTGCCCTTGAACTACACCCATTCTATCACAAAGTTTTTCAAAAGTGGGGAAATGCAATGCGTAAACGAATGGAGAGCAGCGTGTACATCTAATGCGAGCGATTTGATACAAAGCAGTATTATACCGTATTTACTTGACTTTTCGGCATTTTGATGATATATTGTATTCAGATGATTTTTTGTGCGAGCAATATGAATGTTTTGAGGTGAGATAATGTCAAACACTATCAGGAAAATGTATGATAACGATAATGCGGATATATCTGTCGGCGTGATGATTGATATGAAAGCAAAAACGGAAAATTTTATTATCGGCAGTTCTGCGGATTTGATTTTGTGGGCAGAAAGCGGATTTCCCAAAAAGCAGACGGGCAGCCTTATACTGCATACAAATGAAATCGGATCAGTCATCAAGAACATAAACAA
>ENA-ORPK01001462-ORPK01001462.1-human-gut-metagenome-genome-assembly--contig:-NODE-1462-length-18563-cov-4.909391_pt1 | contig 18563 bp, 17 predicted proteins | sample MGYA00242139_ERZ509068 | MGnify/ENA primary metagenome ERZ509068 (study PRJEB26280, sample SAMEA2338687) | human gut metagenome | biome: human gut; feature: human-associated habitat; material: faeces... | reverse complement strand
AGTTGACGTGCATAGACTGATAAGCTGTGGCAAGATCATAAAAGCCCCAGTTTGTCAGTCTTTCTTTTGTGAGGGCAGTCTTAACGCCCCCGGTGTGAACCGTCCACCAGTAGCCTCTCCGGGTGTTGGCCGTTTGATATGCCAGCCATTCCGGCACTTTGAGCCCGCGCAGTCTTCTAAGTCGTGTCTTGGGCAGTTTCCACTGTTTCCAGATACACATACGTATGCGACTGTACAGCCATCCATTGATGTTTTCGATGTTTGTTTTCATGCTTGCGATACTGTAGTAAGCAAGCCAGCCGCTCATATAGACTCTGATAGCCTTTAAGGCGTTGACTATGCTGCCGCAGTGACTCCGGGAAGTGAGTCCCCTCAGTTTATCCTTGACTTTCTTCCATGATTTGGCGTGTACTCGGATGTATATGCCTTTACCATTCTTCCCGAAGCAGAAGCCAAGGTATTTAAAATTTGAGATTGCAAACACGCTGACCGTACGGCTTTTCTCACGGTTCACCTTCAGTTTCAGTGTTCCTTCGAGATATTTCGTACTTGATTCCAGCAGCCTTTGTGACGCTCGTTCACTCCTGGCAAGGAGCACGATGTCATCCGCATATCGAATACATGGCACCCCTCTTTTGCTGAATTCCTGGTCAAACTCGTTGAGATAAACGTTAGCTAACAGCGGGGAGAGGTTGCCTCCCTGTGGCGAGCCTTCATTTGTCTCTACGACAACACCGTTTTCCATCACTCCACTCTTAAGATACCGTTTGATCAGTTGAATTACTCTTTCGTCCTTCACGTTTCTGCGTAGGATGTTCAGTAGTAACTCATGATTCAGCGTGTCGAAGTATTTGGACAGATCAAGCACAACGGCTTTTGTATATCCCTGTTCCGCATACTCCTTAATCTTTCGAATGGCATCTTTGGCCCCTCTGTTCGGACGGTAGCCGTAGCTTCCTTCAGAAAAGAGTGGTTCGTAGATGGGCATAAGCTGTTGGGCTATAGCCTGCTGAATAGTACGGTCTATGACGGTGGGAATACCAAGCTTTCGTACTCCGCCGTCCGGCTTCGGGATTTCCTTTCGTTTCACCGGAGATGGAGTATAATGCCCCTTTCTAATTCTCTCCTTCAGTTCACGATTGTGTTCCTTTAGCCACGGTAGTGCCTGCTCGACGGTCATGCCGTCTATGCCCGGCGCTCCTTTGTTTGCCTTCACTCTCTTGAAAGCTCTGTTGAGGTTGTCCTTTTCCAGAATCTTTCCGAGAATGTCGGGTTCTGCACTGTCTCTTTCCTTCCATATCCGGTTGAACGAACGGTGTGCTCTCACATATCCTTTGCGTTCCGCGCTATTCGTTTGTGAGCAGCTGTCGATGTTTTCTACACTCAATGCTCGTCCCTCCTTTCCGGGTCGTACTTAAGACTCCTGTTGATTCGGCCCTTCATCTTTCGATTACTATGGCCTCGGCTGACTTCTGTGCGTTCAGCACTGCTTTCGGCAGTGGTTACGTCTTTCAACGCTTACCGCACAGACCTCCCTGGGTACCACACGTTTCTTTCACTCCATCTACCTGCCTCATTTATCCCATGCGATTCCGTGTAGCTATCGGACTTTATCTTGTAATGCAGACTTATCCTCGTATGAGACCTTATATGAGATTTCTGTTCGTCAGGCCAGAGCTTTGCCCTCGGGTTAGTAGGTTCCCCGAATCCAGCTTCCTTCAGATTCTGCCTCGCGACAGACACCCTTGCCTTCGGCTATGTCCTTCCCGCTACCGGGCGGACTCCGGACTTACACCGGTTAGAAACGTGCGCCGCCAGGCGCACATTAAAAAGAACCGGTCCCTTGCGGGACCGGTTCTTTTTGGTTCAGGCTGGAGAACCTATGAAGAAAAATGAGATGTGTGAATCGGGTTTATCCCTTGACACCACCTGTGGTGACGCCACCGACGATGTACTTCGAGAGGATGAGGTACACGATGATGACCGGGAAGATCGAGAAGGCGATCATGACATAGACCTGGCCCATATCGAACTTCAGGAAGTCTGCAGAACGAAGCTGAGCGATCAGGATCGGCAGGGTCTTCTTCGTGTCGGTATGAAGGATCAGGGCCGGCTGGAAGTAGTTGTTCCAGCTGCTGACGAAGGTGAAGATCGCCTGCACGGCGATGGCCGGCTTCATCAGCGGAAGTACGATGGTGTTAAAGATGCGGAACTCGCCGGCGCCGTCGATGCGGGCCGCCTCCAGCATATCCTCGGGCACGGCCTGGAGTCCGGCAATATAGATGATCATCATATAGCCGATCTGCTGCCAGCACACCAGGATCACCAGACCCCAGAAGCCGTATTTCGTCTCCAGGACCACGGAGGTGTTGTACTTGATGAGGATGCCGTCGAAGATCATGGACCAGATATAGCCCAGCACGATGCCGCCGATGAGGTTGGGCAGGAAGAACACCGTGCGGAACACGTTGGTGCCCTTGAACTTCTGGGTCAGGGCGTAGGCGATGGTGAAGGCGAACAGGTTGATGGCCAGCAGGCTCACCAGGGCGAACAGCGCCGTGTACCAGAACGCGTGCATATAGCCGGGGTCCTGGAAGGCCTTCCGGTAGTTTTCCAGCCCCGTCCAGGTCCACTGGCTGGTAATGCGGAAGTTGCAGAAGGACAGAAACAGCCCCTTGAAGAAGGGGTACAGGAAGCCGATGCAGAAGGCCCCGAAGGTGGGCAGCAAAAACAGCCACACCATGCGCTTGATGGGGCGGCGGATCAGCCGGGAATTCAGCGCGGCCTCGTCCCGGCGGTGTTTCGGAAGTTTCATGACGCCTCTCTCCTATCTATGTATTTTCCGGGCGGCGCCCGGAGCTCTTGCCCGGTCCATACCGGCCAACAGCTCTGTGCGCTGCGGGTGAGAAAAATCGGGGGCGGGCGATAAGCCCGCCCCCGGTCCTATTGCGTTACAACGGAGCGCTTATAGCTCAGCCGTTCTCCTTGGCATACTGGGTGGCCCAGCCGTCCACGAAGGCGGTCTTGACGTTGTCCCAGCTGCCGCCGTTGACGGTGTACTGAGTCAGAGCATCCACCACGCCCGCACGCCAGTCATCCACGGCGGGAGTCCAGTTGAAGGCCCAGGTCACAATGTACTTGCCGGCAGCGGTATAGGCGTTGGCATCGGCAAAGAACACGTTCTCGGGGGTCTTGGCGTTCTTGAAGGGGCAGGGGCCAAACTGCTCAGCCAGCATGGTGGTGCCCTCGTCGGAGGTGACGACCCACTTCATGAAGTCCAGAGTGGCCTGGATGTCCTCTTCCTTGGCGTTCTTGTTGACAGCCCAGCAGTTCTCGGTGCCGCAGCACAGACCGGACTGCTCCTCGCCCTCAACGCCGCAGTAGATGGGGATCATGGCCAGATCCTCGGGGTTCATCTTAAAGCCCTTCTCCTCGCCGGTGAGGTTGGCAAACTCCCAGGAACCGTTCTGATAGAACACAGCCTTACCCTGACCGAATTCGGCCTCGGAGGCGTCGCCGGTGGCGGTGGTCAGAGCAGCGCCGGTGGTGGCGGAGTCAGTGGTGTACAGATCCCAGACGTTCTTGAAGTTGTCCAGATAGGTGCCCTTGATGCTGGCGGGCTGAGAGGTGACCTTGTCATCCCGGAACTCATAGAACAGGGGCATGTTGGCCAGGTGACCGGAGAAGCGCCAGGAAGAGGAGCCGTCCAGGCCGGCGGAGGAGAAGGCGTCGAAGCCCAGCTCAGCGGCGCGGGCGTGGATGTCGTCAGCGACGGCCTTCAGGGACGCGAAGTCCTTGATCTCATCCAGAGAGTGACCGGCATCGGCCAGCAGCTTGGTGTTGACGATGATACCGAAGGACTCGTAGCAGTAGCCCATGGCCTTCAGCTCACCGGCCTCGTTGTAGAGGTTGAAGTCGTTGGTGGCCAGCTCGCCGGCGAGAGCCGTTCCGGTCAGATCCAGAGCGTACTCATCCCAGTCCTTCAGGCCGGACATGTTGCCGATGTTGTAGACGGTGGGAGCGCCGTCCTTGCCCATCTGAGCGTTCAGGGTGTTGGAGTAGTCGCCGGAAGCAGCGGTTACGACCTTGACCGGCACGCCGGTCTTCTCGGTGTAGCTGGCGGCCAGACCCTGCAGAGCCTGGTCGAACTCAGGCTTGAAGTTCAGGTAGTAGACGGAACCGGCAGCGGCGGGCGTGTCGGTCTCGGCCTCGGTGGCGGGAGTGTCAACCTTGGCTTCGGTGGGAGCCTTGGTCTCGGTAGTGGTCTTGGAGCCGCAGGCGGCCAGACCCAGAACCATAACGACGACCAGCAGCATGGTTACGATCTTTTTCATTTCTGTTATCCTCCTGATGTTCAAATTAGCGCTCCGGCATTGTCGTTGCGCCATGCGATTATTATAGCGAAGTTGGCATTTCATGTCAATAGTTACGTAAATGAATGAAACTTTGTTTTATCCACTGATTTGAAATCGCAGTTTTTTAGTGAATTGGTGAAACTATTGCAAAGCAGCGTTCGCCAAAATGTACAATATCCACAAAAATCGCGTTAAATATTTGGCAACAAAATGCATGGTCATTTCTCCCAGGAGGCGATACAATGGTACGGATACTGTAGGAAAGTATAAAGATTGGTAAAATTTTTTACAAAAGGGCCGGAAGCCTCCCCAGCGCCCCGCCCCGGCTGTCCGGAACTCCCATGGTAAAAGGCGAAGAAGCAGAAATCATAACAAAAGGCGGTACCCTATGAATTTCTCTCCCGATTCAAGATTCATGCGCCTGTGCGGCAGCTTTGTGTCGCTGGTGCGTATCAATCTTCTGTGGCTGCTGTGCAGTCTGCCCCTGTTCACCGTCGGCGCTTCCACCGCCGCCATGGTTTCCGCCCTGACAGCGTTCCGGGCGGATGATGAGTGCGGCGCAAAGGTGTTCTTCCGTGCCTTCCGCACCCATTTCCGCCAGGCAACCGTCTTGTGGCTGCTGATGGCTTTCCTTGGGTGTATGCTGGCGCTGGATTACCGGATCGTGGTTCATCTGGCCTTCCCCGTAAGAATGGCAGTGATCGTGGTGATCTGCTTCTGCGCGCTGGCTCTGATCCTGGTGTCCGGCCTGATTTTCCCCCTGCTGGTTCGCTTTCCGGGAACACTGCGGGACACCGTCATCAACGCGGTACTGCTGAGCATTGCTCATCTGCCGAAAATGCTGCTGGTAACGGCCATGAACCTGCTGCCGCTGCTGCTTCTCGTGCTTCTGCCCCGTCTGGTTCTCTTCTTCGGCTTCCTGTGGCCGCTGTGCGGGTTTTCTCTTATTGCACTGTACGACCTGAAGGTGATAGAAAAAATCTTCGCCATTCTGGAAAGCGGCACTCAGGAGCCGGCAGGTCAGAATTGACGGTGCCCCACTTATATATATTAGGGTCAGGCTTGCCGCCTGACCCCAATTGTCTGTTATAAGGGATATCCCATTACCATCACGCGCTTCATTGCAAGTTTTCCTTTGCTGTTTTGCAGGAAGCAATCAGCAGTCTGCGAATATTGCCGCACAGTTTCTCGGCATATTTGTATGAAGCGAGGTCAATTCTTTTGGTTTCATACATCAGCTTCAACCAATAGCTTGTCTCGTTGGACTCTTTCAATGCAATTTCCAACTTTGCAATAAAATCTTTTTTGCTCTGGGCGTACTGCGCTTCGTGTATATTCGCACCTACGGAAGTACCTGTTCTTGTAAGCTGATCGGTCATATCTCTTGACACTACCATATGGTGCGGATAAATCCCGCTTTTTTCCGGACAGCGCCGATAGAAAATGCTGCTGTCCGGTAATCGGACAGCAGCATTGTAATTGGGGGGTAAACTATCAGCGCTGTACGCGGCCCGACGCATTTCCGGCCGCGAGAGCCTCAACTTCGGCTACGCTCATCTGGTTGAAGTCGTGCTCAATGCTGTGCTTCAGGCAGGAAGCGGCGACTGCAAAGTTGATCGCCGCCTGATCGTCCTTGCCGGACATCAGTGCGTAAATCAGTCCGCCGCCGAAGCTGTCTCCGCCGCCGACACGGTCAACGATATGGATGCGGTAGGTGGGAGAAAACACGGCCTTGTCGCTCGCCGCGTCATACAGCATTCCTGCCCAGTCGTTATCGCTGGCGGACAGAGAGCCGCGCAGCGTGATGGCGACCTTCCTGCATCCGAAGCGCTGCGCGATCTGGCGCGCGACGCTGATATAGCCCGCATGGTCGAGCTTGCCGCTGTTAATGTCGGTATTTTCCGCCTCGATCCCGAAAACGTCCTTCGCGTCTTCTTCGTTTGCAATGCACACATCAACATAGGGCAGCAGCTTTGCCATGACCTCGCCGGCCTGCTCGCGAGACCACAGCTTTTTTCTGTAATTGAGGTCGCAGGAAACGGTTACGCCCTTTTCCTTTGCGGCCTTGCACGCCTGCAGGCAGGCTTCCGGCATCTCGCCGCCCAGAGCAGGAGTAATTCCGGTCCAGTGGAACCAGTCAGCGCCCTCAAAAATGCCGTCCCAGGCGAATTCCTCCGCCTTTGCCGTCGCGATCGACGACCCGGCGCGGTCATAAATGACCTTGGACGCGCGCTGGGACGCGCCTTTTTCACAGTAGTACACGCCCAGACGCGGGCCGCCGCGCAGAAGATACTTCGTATCGACCCCGTAGCGCCTCAGTTCGTTGACAACGCACTGTCCTATCTCATGTGCCGGAACCTTGCTGACAAAGGCGGCATCCACACCATAATTCGCGAGAGAAACCGCGACATTCGCTTCTCCTCCGGCATAGCTCACCTCGAAGCTGTTCGCCTGCACGAAGCGAAGGTACCCCTCCGGGTTCAGGCGCATCATAATCTCACCAAAAGTTACTGCTTTCATGACTTTCTCCTCATGTATGTTAATTTTTCAGAAGATGGATCGCAAAACCGGCGATTTCGTCTTTGAAGTAGATGGCGGTAAGCTCTCCGTTTTTGTACTTTGCCGAACCTTCGTCAAACGCGACGCCTTTTCCCTTCAGCTCGTCCATCGCCTTTGCCATGTCGTCCACAGCGATGCAGATGTGGCCGTTGGTTCCTCTGCCGTTTTCCTTTACGATCTCAATCATTTTGTCGCCGACAAATATGGATGAATTGCCGTACTTCGGCTCAAATCCGAACAGAACATGAAACAGCTCCGCGATCTGCGCGGCGTTCTCCGCGTTGGCGGCGTTGATTCCCAAATGCGCAACTTTCATTTTCGCACTCAGCCCTTCGCGATGGAGACCATCGTTCTGGCAACCTCCGTTATTTTCTCAAATTCGCCGTTCTCAACCCACTTTTTGTTGACCAGATTTCCGCCTATGCCCGCGCCGCACATGCCGAGGTCGAGATACTCCCGGAGATTCGTCTCGTTTACGCCGCCGACCGCCATCATGGGTACGTGGCTGATCGGCGCCCGCACGGCCTTGACGTACGCGGGACCAAGGTTTGCGATCGGGAAAAGCTTTACGAAATCGGCGCCGTTGTTGTAAGCGGTCAGGATCTCCGTGGGCGTGAGCGCGCCGGGCATGGACACAAGCCCAAGCTCCCGCGTGCGCTTTATGACGTCGATATTGGTATCGGGGGAGATGATATACTTTGCCCCCGCGCTGGCGGCAAGCTCAACAAGCTCAACGGAGGTCACTGTGCCCGCGCCGACCTCCATAGTTCCGCTGTATGCCTCGCTGACGGCCTTGATCGCGGCGGCGGTGGTTGCCCAGCTATCCGGGTTTTTCTGGTCAAAGGTTATCTCAACAAGCCGGAAGCCGCCCGCGTAGAGGGCTCCGGCGACCTTCAGGCATTTTTCCGGCGCGATGCCGCGCACAATCGCGATCAGCTTTTCTTTTTTTATGGTCTCAATTACATTTTCTCTCATTGATACGCACTTCCTTTTTTTGAAAAAGCCCCGCGGACCGCGAGGCTCTTTCATTCTCATCACAGATATTTTTCACCAAAGGCAACCAGCGCCTTTTCAAAGCACTGCATCGGCACTCTTGCCATGCCCGCGCCGATCAGGCCGCCGACACGGTTGAACATACCGCCGTGAATTGCCGGGCAGACGCCCTCCTTGAGTACTTTGCGGATATCGATGCCGACGGGGAGGAAATCGAAGTCCAGGTTGGGGATGGGGAAGTTGTAGTTCTTCTCCATCGTGATCCTGTACATTTCCTTCGTCTGCCCGATGCTCTCCTTCAGCGTCATGCCGCGCAGATTGCACACGATGGGGCTTGCCGCGGCGGCAAAGCCGCCCATGCCGTAGCATTCGACGACGCAGGAGTCGCCCATCCACGGGAGCTGATCCTTCTCGGTGAACTCCGAGGAGGTGTAGCGGCCCTTCATCATCGGCGCGGGAGCGGTGAACCACTGTCCCGGCAGGGATGCGATCTTGATGCCGAACTCAACACCGTTGCCGCAGACCGCCGTGACCATGGTCGAATACTCCGTGCCGTCCGCCGCGACCAGCGCCGCTCTTGCCGCGGCCTGACCATAGCAGTGGAAGAAACGCGGCGTATCGACGATATACCGCACCGTCTTCATGATCTCCTTCTTGGGTCTGTCCAGCTCAAACAGTGCCGGCAGCATGAGCCGGTCATAAATGTAGTCGCAGGCGGTCTGGCGGGTGTGGTTCTCGTCGCCCATCTGCATACTTTCGGCAAGGATCGGCTTGATGGGGATGCCGCCCAGCTTGTGGAGCGCCTCCACCATGGGCGGGAACAGCTCCTCGCGCATATAGCGCAGGTTCTCCGCGATCTCCTTGGAGTAAAGACCCCAGCCGCAGAAGCCGCCCTGAAACGGTCCTTCCGCCGGGAACGTCGCGGCGACGGTATGGTTGTGCCGGTCCTCCACAACGTTCAGGACGACGGACTTCGTAATGATGCCCGTGCCCGCGCCGACTGTGTTGTGGTCGAGTGCGCTGGAAATCTTGATCTCGCCTGCCTTGAGGCGCTTGACCGCTTCTTCCTCGTCCTTCGCCCAGCCCTCAAAGAGCATTGCGCTGACCATGCCGCGCTTGTGGAGCATCGTCATGTCCTCATAGGCGATCGGGGGGCCCGAGTGGAGGATCATGTGATCCTCCAGCCCATCGACGCATTCGATGGCCGGCTTCATATCCACCCAGACGGGGTCGCTGTCCATGAGCATATGGACTGTTTTCTCATTTGCCTGCGCTATTTTTTCTTTTATATCCATCTTTGTCGCGTCTCCTTCTGTGTTCAGAGCAGTTTGTCAAGAAGCGCAAGGATCTCCGGCTTCAGCTTGACGGGCGGACGCCACTCCAGCTGCGTCACCTTGACGCCCTGCTTTTCTACCGCTTCATAGAAGCTCTGAAGTCCGACATTGATCACTTTCAGCTTTGTCTTGTCGTATTCCTTCACGGTTCTCAGCCCCTTTCATTCAGCGCGCTCATGAGCGCCGCGGCAAGGCGCGCGCTCTGGTAATTGCTGTCCGTCACGATGACTCCCGCGTCACGCAGCATCTTTGCCTGAAGCTCGATATTCTGCGGGTCCTCCGCAGAGCCGCAGATATTGGAAATGACCGTGATGTGCTTTTCGGCGATCGCCTTTTTGGCCTCGATCGCGAACTCCTTCACCGGCTCCTTCGCAACGCCGGGACCTGTGATGAAGTCCAGCAGAATGACCGCGACCTCATCGTCCTGAAGCTCCTGACGGAAGCGCTTCAGTCTGATCTCGGGGTCGAACACCGGGTGCGGCGAGCACGCGGTAAATTCCTCGCTGCCGAGGTCAAGGATAGAGTGCCCCTCGCTGTGCAGGTGGGAGGCCAGCTTTTCGGCATACGCCGTGTTCAGGTTGCTGTGCAGCCGGGCGTTTTTGACGTGGCTGCTGTAATAGATCAGTCCTTCTTCGGTGAAGGTGCCGCCGCAGTACAGACCGCGGAAGTACTTCTGCTTTGCGGAGTACCCGCGCATCTCCCGCGCGACGATCTCCTTGATCTGCTCGTCCGTGAAGCCAAAGTCATGGGTCTTCGCGCCGAGGAGCTGAGCGGCCTTTACCGCCGCGCCCACAAGGCTGTACGTGCCATACACTCTGTGCCCCTCATAGAGCTTCTCGTCCGCGCCGAGGAAGATCGCGACGACAGGCTTTGAAACAATATCCGCGAAGCTGAGGACCTTGTTCATGACCGTGAGGTCAGCAAGCTTCGATACCAGAATGATGATCTTGGTGTCGGGGTCGCGCTCCAGACGGCGGATACCTTCGAGCATCATGATGCCGCCGATCTCCGGGTACAGGTCGCGTCCGCCCGTGCCGATGAGGGAGGAGATGCACTTCCTGGCATTGTCCTGCTGCCCTCTCCGGATTTTCTGGGACAGCTCCGCTGAGTAGTATTCCGCATATCCCTCCAGCATGGATTCCAGGATAATGCCCTCCGGGCCGTCTGAAATATTCTCCTTGGCTGAAATCAGCCGGACTCCGTTCTTTTTCAGAATGTGCTTATAGTGGGCACTGTCATAGCGGTCACGGGAAAAACGATCCAGCTTCCAGACCAGAACCACTTCAAACACCCCCTTGGCACTGTCTGCGATCATCCGCTGAAAATCCGGCCGGTCATCGATTCTGGCAGACAAGGCCCGGTCCACATAGGAGCCGATCAAGGTCAGGTTGTTCTTATTTGCATACTCCGTACATTCCCGAAGCTGCCCTTCAATGGATTCTTCTCGCTGTCGGTCAGAAGAATACCGTGCGTAAATCACTGCGTTCATAAGCATCCTCCTTTTGTGGATTCATCATAGTTATGTTTCCTAAAATATTTTTCTCCCTCACTTAAGTAGCCATCGAGGCGGGCCGTTTTCTAATATGATTTCTGAAAATAGATTATTTTTGTGAGAAATGGCAAAAACCGCCACGGTGCGACTGACAGAATCAGTACGCACCATGGCGATCTTGCTATATGCTTTTTCTAGGCAAAAATCAGTTCATTCAACACAATTTCGTCTACCCGATTCCGAATGCTGTTCATCCGGGCAACCCATTCCATTTGATTTTCCGCTTTCATCTTCTCGGTAACGCCCTCCCGCTGGGCCAGCTGAGAAATAAGCTGCTGCTCCATTTCCTGCGCCTGACGGTCAATTTCTTCCAGGTGAGGATTCAGTGTTTCCTCCATGAACATTATGGTGTAAAGTGCTTCTCGGTGCTTTCTTAAATAATTGAAACGCAGCATTCCCCAACGGCCAACCTTGGGGCTTTCCGGTGCAGCCAGATTTGGAAGATAGTAGTCCCCGACGAGCGTATATGTGATTTTCATATGTATCCCTCCTGTTTGGTTTTCGGATGGTACGCATATTATAAGCCAGCACCATACCTCTCGCAAATGTACCGCCATCTTGCCGCCCTGTTCCAATGTCGTTCCTACCCCGGAATCTCACCGCAGCGTTGCCTTGCTCCTATTCTCGCAAAGTCGTATCCCATTCTCTAGCGGGTATGAACTTGTCAAGCTGCATAGCCTCACATCACAATTCCCACATCTGGAAAACAGAAAAGCACCGCAAGACACTAACCACACAGGCAGGAGTTCTCCTGTCTGAAGATTAGCCTCTTACGGTGCTTGGTAGCTCAATGATGTTACATCATTGTCTCCGCTCGCGCGATTTGAGTACGGGGATATTTAGTTATGATGATTCAGCCTGTTTGCATTATAGAACATATATTCGTGACTGTCAAGTGCTTTTATTGTTGTAATGAAATTTGGCAAGTGTAATTTTGCTATTCGTCATATCTTTACACTGGATGATTATCAGATCTGAACCATTTCGCTAAATTTAACCTAGAAGTTACTTTTATTCCATAAGGGATGGTATTATTTTCATGGTGTAATATCCTCGCCTGAATGATTTTCTTCGTAGGCTTTGTACATGATGTGATCTTTCAAATCTGCGGCTTTATCGAGAAATATCTTCTCACGGTATTCTACACCGGAAATGCTCTTATTTGTAAGAAACAGGCACACATCAAATGAACCAATCATATCTGAATTGCGAAACTCCCAGAAATTTGTAAATCTCTCATCGTCATAGAGAATATCTACACAGACATCAATGCTTTCTGAAGGAAGAATCATCCAGCTTATGGTGTTGTGTCCTGAAATTCCTTTGCACACGGTCTTATCCACGTGCTGATTCTTGTAGTTAAACCCGCAAAAGCCAACATAATCAACCGCTATTTGGCTTATAGGAGTGCTGGATATATTTTCAAGTGTCAAATTTACGGTCTTACGATACTGTTGACTTGGGGAGGAGCTTTGAATTATAAATACCTTAATGTGAGGCTGATATTTCTTTTGCGTTACCGATGCAGAAATGTATACACATGACTCGTTCGAGGGCGAAGTCTGCCGCTCGAACGCAGCATTTTCGATTTCAAGAGATTTTACTTTCAGAAGGGGTAGTAGGGGCTGAATACTAATTTTCTGGAGATGATTATTCTCCCTGGCCAGTCGCTCATTAACCTCATTTGCTTTCTCGCTTTGGGTCACGGTAATCAGCCCCAAGATTACTGTACCTAGGAGTGCTTCAAATCCAGCGATGTATGCAAGTACATCGCCAGCAGACCACTTTGCCTCAAACCATGGAATAGATGAATATGCCCTAAAAAGTATATGTACAATTAAAAGGGGAAATGCAAATACGAATATACAAATGAGCAGCGTTGCCAATCGATGCATCTTTATCCATCTAAATACCTGATTCAAGATTTTTCCTCCAATTCAAATGCAAAATATTACACATATACTGATTTATATATTATTGCACATATCAAGGTTAACGTCAAAACAAAATCTCCCAGACTACCATGGGGCTTCCCTCATAAAATTTCCGTCAGGTCAGACAGCTTCTTGATGGTTATATCGGAATTCGGATCATTCTCCTTTGATCGAATTCCAATGACCCGAAAATGTCCTGCTTCTGCGGCCTGGACGCCGGATTCGGCATCCTCTATTACGATGGCCTGCTCCGGGGATATGCCCAGTAAGGAAGCAGCCAGGAAGAATACTTCCGGGTTCGGTTTGGACCGGGTGATTTGTGTTCCGTCTGCAACGGCATCGAAGAAATGTTCCAGACCAAGCTGGGTCAAAATCTGCCGGGTATTCTTGCTGGAAGATCCGATTGCCAGAAGATAGCCACGCTTCCGCAATGTTTGCAGTGCGTACCGGGTATCCTCGGACAAATCAGATGGGCGCATTGTTTGCAGATACTCCCGGTAAATTCGGTTTTTCTCCTCTGCAAGCTCCAACTTTTCGTGCTCAGAAAAATGGGAACTTCTGTCTCCTAAAATGATTTCCAGGCTGTCCATACGGCTGACGCCGCGGAGCAGCTTGTTTTTCTGTTCATCAAACGGAATGCCCAGCTGATCCGCCAGGGCTTTCCATGCCAGATAATGGTATCGGTCTGTAGAGCAAATCACACCGTCTAAATCAAAAATAATTGCGCGTATATCAGTCATTTTTCATTTGAAATCCATTTCTTGTGAACACCGGGAGTTTGTCTCCGGCATCGATGATGATTGTTTGGCTACCTGTGTAGATTTTCCCTGAGAAAAAGTCCGTCCAGGTGCCTTGAGGCAGGTAAACCTCTCGGGAATGCGCGTTTTCTTCCAGTAGTGGTGCTACCAGCAGATCATTTCCCAGCAGGTACTCATCCTGACAGTAGAGAACATTGGAATCCTTTGGCCATTCGTATACCAGCGGGCGCAGGATGGGCTTGCTTTCCTTCACGCACCTCTTTGCTGTTTCCCAGAGGTATGGGCGCAGCTGCTCGTGGAGCTTATGCCAGTAGCGCATTTCGTCCAGAAATTCCGGCGCGTTATAAATCTGCGCCATATTCCATGGGCTGCGCTCGTTATTCCCCTCCGCACCGGGCATCAGCTCCCGGAACTGTCCTCCGTCCGGTTCGGAATGCCATTGCATGATAGGGCAGAAGCAAGCCATCTGGGTGGCTCTGCGGTAAAGGTCCAGAGTCGGAAGCGGGCCGGCAAATCCGGCAATGTCAAAGCCCCAGAACAGAATACCGGATGCGGCTGCAGAAAGTCCGGCTTTCAGCACACTTGCAAGCTCCCGGTTTTGGGACTGCTGGTCGCCGCCCCAGTGGCAGGGGACAGTATGTTGCCCGGAGAAACCTGCGCGGCTGAAAAGCACGCGCTCGCTGCCGATAAAGTCCCGGTAGCTTTCCGTATAGTCCCGCGGATAGCGGTTGACTCCCTGTTGTCCTGTGATGCCATCGTAGAACCTTACGTCCGTGCTGTGAATGAACTCGCCGCCATCGGTCTTAAATCCATCCACACCCATGTCCAGCAGATATTGACGCTTGCCAAACCAGCTCGCCCTTGCGGCAGGATTGGTGAAGTCCGGCACCATAGAGCCGGGAAACCATTTCCCTTGTGGAATACGGTAAGGCGTTCCGTCAGAGAAGCAGACGCATAGCTTCTGCTCGATTGCTTCCTCCCAGTCCAGTTTGTTTTGCCGGTTCGGCTTTACCCCGGGTTCCAGCTGCTTGTAAACCGGAGCCTGCCAGAGAAGCAACTTTTTTCCCGCGTTGTGGAGCTGCTGAATCATTTTGACGGGATCAGGCCAGGGCGATTCCGAAAAATCGAAATCCTCCAGGGAAAGGGGCGTACCATCCGCCTTGGGAACATATCTTGCCCCATTCCAGATGTAGAAGGTTGCTTCATCGCTCCAGGCTTCCAGTACAACCACAGAAGCAGGAAAATCGTAGGTATCCAGTTTCTCTAACAGCTGCTCCACATCTGCCTGCTTGTTCCAGCGATTGGCGGAGACCCATACACCCAGTGCCCATTCCGGGGGGAGTGTGGCAGAGCCAAAGAGACACATATACTCCCGCAGCATGACCTCCGGAGTTCCGGAAAACAGAATAACATCGGCACATTCCGGAAGATTTACGCGGATTTCATCCTCCGCAAAATCAAATTCCGTTGTCTCGCAGGTATCGACATACAGCCCAAAGCCGGTATCCGTCCAGAAGAAGGGCGTTGGATTGTAGGTTTTATCGCCCTGAAAGCAGAATTTTTCCTCTACGCGGTTGACAACATGGTGCCCCTTCTGGTTCAGAGAATCGAATTTCTCCCCCATTCCATAGGCACCGTTGTATTGCAGATAAATTGTCAGTGTTTTCCTCTGGCGGGACAGTTTTGCCGCACCATAGGAGATTTCTTTTTCCTTGTAAGAAACTCTTCGCATAGTTACCCCTTAATGCCGCCAGCCATCATTCCGTCTTTGAACTGACGCTGGGCAATAATGTAGATCAGAATAATGGGAATCATGGAGATCAGACTGCCGGCCATGAGCACATTGTACTCCGTGGCATACTGGCCGTTCAATGTGGACAGGGCAATAGGCAGCGTCATCTTATTTTTGTTTGTCAGCATGAGCAGCGGCCACAGATAATCGTTCCAGGATTCCATGAACGTTGTAATGGACAGTGTGGCGAGGCTTGGAACGCATAGCGGCAGCGCAACCATGCGGAATACCTGAAATACATTGGCTCCGTCAATCCTTGCGGCATCCAGAAAATCGTTGGGAATCGTGCGCATCTGCTGTACCAGCATGAACACCGCAAAGGGGCGGAAGACGGAAGGGAGAATCACGCTGGCGTAGCTGTCAATAAGCCCCATGCGATTCATCACGACGAACAACGGAATCATTGTTACTTGGGTTGGAATCATCATGGTTGCAAGATAGCACCGCAGGAGCAGGCTGTTCCCCGGAAACTGGAGCTTTGCAAAAGCGAAAGCCGCCATGGAGGAGGAAAGCAGCGTAATAATCGTATAGCTTACAGAGATAAACAGGGAGTTCCCAATGGTTTTGGCAAAGGGAAACTTGGAGAATACTTTGATATAGGCGGCAAGGGTCGGTTCTTCCGGTATCCACTGGATCGGAATAGACATCAACGCACCGCGGCTTTTGAAGGATGTGGAGATCATCCACAGAAAGGGAATCATCGCAATGACCGCCAGGAGAATTGCGATAACATAAAAGCACACCGTCCCCAGCTTTTTCTTAGTTGTCATAGTGTACCCACCTTTCCTGACCCTTCATTTGAATGGCCGTAAACACCATAATAATTGCGAACAAAATCCAGGAGAATGCCGAAGCATAGCCCATGCGATAATACCGGAATCCGTAATTGTAAATCCGCTCCACCATAACCTGCGTTGCGCCGTTGGGGCCGCCGCCGGTCATAATCATGATCTGTGGAAACAGCTGGAACGCGTTGATCATTCCAACAATCAACACATAGAAAATCGACGGAGTCAGAAGCGGCAGTGTGATTCTCGTAAATTTGACCCACCCGTTTGCGCCGTCCAGACCCGCCGCTTCATAGTAGGTCTTGTTGATGCCGACAACGCCGGACAGCAATATCAGGCCGAAGAAGCCCATATCCTTCCAGACAGACACCAGCACAATGGCGGGCATGGCCCACTTTTCGTCGGTCAGCCAGCCCGGACCTTGGATGCCGAATATGGACAGAATGCCATTCAGCGCACCATACTGCGGGGACAGTACCGATTTCCAGATCAGGGAAGCGGCAACCCAGCTGGTAAGCACGGGGATATAGTACACGACCCGGAAAAAGCCGATTCCCCGCCGCGCCTGGCTAAGCAGGGTTGCGACCAGAAGAGACGCTGCCAGCATCAATGGAATATAGAGGACGATATATTCGGCAGTATTTCCCAGGGTTCTCCAGAATTCTGTACTGGTCAAGATTTTCTTGTAGTTTTCCAGCCCGATAAAGTGCTCCTGGAGAAAGCCGGGGTCTGTCAGCTTTGCCAGGCCGTTCCAGTCCGTCAGGCTGATCATGCCGGAGATAATCAGGGGCAATACGCTGAAAATCAGCATACCGATCAGGCTGGGCAGCAAAAACGGGGAGGCTGTCAGCAATCCGCCGGCTTGTTTTCGTGGGCTTATTCTGCGTTTCATAGAATCCCTCCATATGCCTTGTGAAAAAAATCAGGGCCGCCGCGCTTGCTGCGGCGGCCCCATCCGGGAATTATCCGAGAGTGATCTGCGCTTCACATTCCGCCTGTGCCTGATCCAAGGCTTCCTGTACGGTGATGGTACCCTCCGCTGCCGCGGCGAGCTTCTGGGTGATGATGTCGCTCATAAGGGCGTAATCCTCAATGACCGGAGGCATGACCAGGTAATCCAGGCTTTCAAACACGGCCTTGCGGTTGTCGGGAGGTGTGATTTCCAGGTAGCTGGACAGAGCGTTCAAATCCTTCAGGGCGGGCAGATCCCAACCGGCATCCAGACGAATGTCGGCGGATTCCGTGCTGGAGGTCAGCCATGCCAGCCAGGTGGCAACGGCTTCGGGATACTTGGTGTCGGGGTTCATAACGACGCAGTTGGAGAAGAAGTGGGTAGCCTTCTGGGTGCTGCCGGGCTCTACGGCGATGTCCCAGGCAAAGTCGCAGCCTTCCGTGAAGGTGGCGAAGGCCCAGATACCGGTGGGAATCATGCCCAAGCGGCCCCTCATAAACATATCCCAGTCGCCCATGCCGCCCTGCTGGGCTGCGTTGGGCTGCACATTGGAGACCAGAACCCGGTCAACCAGGGTCTGCGCTGCCTTCAGATTTTCGGGGGAGTTGATGGTAAACTGGGTCTTATCCGCATTCAGCAGAGCGCCGCCGTACTGGGCAACGACCTTGAAGAACTCGTTATAAGTAATGGGCTGCCAGATGCCGTAAATGTCATCGCCCAGGGCGCGGATTGCTTCTGCGGCGGCCTGCACGTCGTCCTGCGTCCAATCGTTGGTGGGATAGGCCACACCGGCCTGGTCAAACAGATCCTTGTTGTAGATCAGAACAACGTTGGAAAAGCTCTCGGGCAGACCGTACTGCTTACCGTTCACGCAGAAAGCGTTCAGCGCGGTATCATTCAGTCCGCTTACATCTACACCGGAGATTTCAGCCAGCAGGCCCTTGTTGGCATAGGCTGCGAAGTTCTCGATGTTCAGCTCATAGCAGTCGGGGGCAGTGCCGCCGGCAACGCGGGTCTGCATTTGGGTAAAGTAGTCGTCGTAACCGATGGTTTCCACATCAACCTTGATATCGGGATGGGAAGCCTCGAAAGCCTCCACCATCTTGGCAAGAGTCTCCTCGTTTCCGCCGGAGGAGTTAAAATTGCAGTAGGTGATGGTAACGGGGTCAGCGGCTTTTTCGGTGGCTGCCGCAGGCTGCGTATCGGCGCTTTGGGAGGCCGCCTGGGTCGCTGAGGGTGTGCCGGAAGCGGCACCGCAGGCAGAGAGAACCATCAGCATGGCGAGCAGCGCGGCGATGAACGAAAAAATCTTTGTTGTTTTCATTTTGTTTCCTCCTGATGTTGTTGATTTTTTCGCTCTTCTCACCTATAATTGGATTTGGTGAAAAGAGTGGCGTGTCGATTCTTTTCCCAGCGGTTTGCACAATCTTTTGCGGGGCTGTGCAGACCGCTTTTTTACACCTCCTTCTGTGGGCACTGCGGGGATACCGCAGAAGAAAACTTATACGAGTTTTTAGGGTCTATCTGGAAACCGGAAATATGACCA
>ENA-ORPK01001461-ORPK01001461.1-human-gut-metagenome-genome-assembly--contig:-NODE-1461-length-18566-cov-5.221382_pt1 | contig 18566 bp, 9 predicted proteins | sample MGYA00242139_ERZ509068 | MGnify/ENA primary metagenome ERZ509068 (study PRJEB26280, sample SAMEA2338687) | human gut metagenome | biome: human gut; feature: human-associated habitat; material: faeces... | reverse complement strand
AAAAATTTGAAGTCTTAAACACGCTGAAAATTGCGTTGTCGCTTTGACTTTAGTGATGCCGGCTTTACGGCGGCGTCAGCGTGCAAGCGAGAGATTGAGCGAGATGCCGTAGGAGGTATTGGTGGTGGGGTAGGATGATGTGGTCACCAGCGGGGTATTGACGCGGTGGTCAAAGTATGCCGATAGTGTCAGGCGTTTGGACATGACGTACGAGGCGGTGAAGTTGATACTGAAGGATTTGGCGCCGTTGGTGGGCTGGGCGGTACCGTTGTCTATGCGTCGTATCAGGGCCTGGTTGTTGTCGATGCTGAAGTCGGCATTGAGTGTCAGGTCATTGGAGATGCCGTGCTGGCTTCCTTTGATTTTGAGGAAGGAGTTGAAGTTGACAATCTTGTATCCGGCGCCGATTTTGAGGCCGCGTGTGGTTGCTTCGACAACTTGTCCGGCGGAGGTGTTGAGCGTCAGTGTGCGGCTGTCGCGGTATTCGGCGGAGAATTGCAAATCGTTTTTGAGTGTGGCGTTGAAGCCTATCAGCGGGGCAAACTTCTCGGTGATGGCTGCCGAGGAGATGTTGTAGGGCGATGAAGGCACGGGCATTCCGGTGAGTTCGTCGAGTGTGAAGCCCATGTTTTCGCCGCCGGCGGCCACCCAGTTGAGGTACGATGAGTAGTTGCCGACGCTGTATGTACACTGGTAGACGTGGCTGATGGTGAAAGTTTTGAAGATGTTGCGCATATTGCCCAGATTTATGAGCCCGTCGTAGGTTACACGCCAGTTGGGCAGTACCGAGCTGAAGGAGGGGAACGGGTCGAGCCAGGTGTGTCGCGCGTCCGTGCCGGTGTAGGCAGCCACGAAGGCGGGCACGAGGACGTCAGACGAGGTGGCGCTGACGCCGCCGATGGTGGGATCGAAAGGCGCTCCGGCTTGCGGTGTGCCTTTGATAAATCCGGCGTTGGGGTAGATCACCCCGGCGTATTGTCCCTCGATGCGCTCGCGCACCACCGGGATGTTGGACAGGAATGATGAGAAGGCGTCACTGGCATATCCGTTGTCGGCACTTGCGCTGCGTAGGGCAGTGGAGATGGCGCAGTGTGTCTTGGTATATGACCCGGCGTAAGTTGTGGGCATATCGGCGTACATAAATTGTACTTGGGTGGTGCGGTTGTCCGTGCGGTTGGCGGTAAGCTGTATGCGCAGACCTTTGACCGGCTCGAGGTTTAATTCGAGGTTCAATTCGTTGGTGTGCGCCATCACAGCCGGCGAGGTTTGTCCATCATCGGTAACCAACCACCCTCGGTTGAGAGCCTTGTCAAGGTAGTCATCGCCGGCAAATCCGAAAGCAAAGTCCAGACCCGGAGCCATAGGGCCGTATGAGTTGCTTTGTCCGAAGACATTTCCGATGTCGGGGTTGAACAGCGGAATGTTCATTGTATGTGTGTTGCGGTAGCGTATCGAGAAACTGCGCGGCGAAATGGCCAGACGCGTGGCATATTCGCCAATGTTGCGCCACAACGACTTCTCGTCTTTCATGATTTCCTCGATGGTGAACTTGACGTCCTGCGTGCCGCGCGTAAGCACCACCAGGGTGTTGTTGTCCTTGACTTGCGTCTTCACGGGGAAGGGCGTCCCATCGGGGAGCGTGGACACGACCTTGACCTTGGCGCAACGCAAATTGTGCTTGATGGTGAGTGATGTATCGGATTGCAGCTTATAGGTGCGCTCGAATTTGCGAGGCTTGCGGCGCGTGTCGGCGTTGTTGCGGCGGCTGTTGGCAAAGCGCTTGTTGACGTCCTTGACAAAGGGAATTTTGTTCCATAGACCTTCGAAATTGATGCGCCCGTCGGCAGACCAAGTCGCTTGGTTGGATATGCTGTTGCCCAGGCGTACATCGTCGACGGTGGCGCCGCGATCCCAGCGGTAGGTGGCGTTGTACGAGCCGGAGGCGGTAAGGAAGTCTATGGACGGGATGCGCGAGAAAGGCGCCTTGTAGGTGGCGTTGAAGGTCTGGTTGTAATTCCATGGGGTGCCCATTGACAGGATATTGGTCCATACTTCGTGCTTCCATTCGCGATAGGCATCGGGGAAGAGCTTGCGGTTGACGGCACCCACGGGTTCCTCGATGCGTGCGGCCGTGTTTGAGTTGAAGGACAGCGACAGCGACTTGACGATGTTCCAGGTGACATTGAGCTGGCGGTCCCACATAAAGTTTTTGGACACGGATACCGGCATTTGGAACATCACGTCTGTCTCCGAACGTGTCTGCTGCTCGTAGTAGTAGCGGCTCATATTGGTCAGGAAGGTGATGTTGTTGGGCAGCCACTGTATTTCGTAGTCTTTGAGGAATTTGAGGTTCTTGTTTTTGGACTTGATCCACGAGAAGGGCTTGAGTGCCTTGACAAATGGCGAGTAGGAGTATTGGAACGAGCCGCGGTAGTCGTTGGTATACTCGTATTCGGTGGTTGGGTCTACCTTGGTCTGTTTATTGAAGCTGAAGTTGATGGTGAAGTTGGCGGGATCCCAAGGCATGGGATTCTTACTTTGTATGTCGAATTTCAGCCCGGATATTGAGAAGTTGCGCACGGTGGTTCGCTGTTCGGCATATCCGTTGATGCTGTCTCGCTCGGCCTTGGACCCGGCGGCGTCAAGTGCGTCTTTGAGCAGGACGTCTTGGTCCAGTGGGTTGTATTTGGGTGATGTCTTCTCGGTGGAGTATGAGTAGTATATGGGTGCGCGGAGTTTTACAGCCTCGGGGAGAAAGCGTCCCAGTTCGGCTTGCACGGCCACGTTGTACTGGTGGTAATCGTCCAAGCGGCGCTCGTTGAGGCTTTGGTCTACGGCGCCGAATCCGGCGGTCTCGATGTGCGTGCCCACATTGAGGGTGGCGATGTCGCTGATGTTGAGGGTGGCCTTGGCCTGGCCTGCCCATCCGCCTTCTTCGTTGAAGTCGGTGACTTTTAGTTCGTTGACCCAGATAATTCCGTCTTTGGTGGTGGAGCTGTTGTTGCGCACGCCTATGAGCATGACGCGCACGTCTGACAGCGAGGGGTTGCCGAGCACGGCCATACGATTGCGCTCGTTGTCGGGGTCTCGCCCGTAGTACAGCGTGTTGTATCCCACTCCTTCTTCTTCGGCGCGTTTGGCGGCGTTGCGTGCTTTCTTGAGGTCTACGAGGGCTTGTAGATTGAAGTCGAGGAAGTTGTCGCGCGGCCACACAATTTGGCGGTCGGATGGTGAGTCGTTGTTATAGTGGCCGTGGGCTGTCAGTTGCAGCGGTATCTCGTACTCGTAGTAGTTGTTCTTGACGTCAGTGCCCAGGCGCAGGAATACGGACAGTTGTCCGCTTTGCAGTTGTGTGGCGTTGTTGATGAGTGCTTCGGCGTGTGTCCACATTTGCAAGCGGCGATAGTTGCGCAGGTCGAGCATGGTGTTGCGGTATACTCCTCGGGCGTCTCCGGCATCGAGGTCGGTGACTGAGAGCATCATGGCTTGCTCGTTGAGTTGTGTGATTTGGCTTTGTCCGGGGTCAACGATACGAGTTACGCCGGGAGGCAGAACGTAGTTGACGGGTTCGCGCGAGGCGTTTTCCTCGATGTTGACTACCGAGATGTCCAGCTGTCCTTGGGCGGGTGCATCGCCGCGCTTGTTGAGATTGAAATTGTATCCGCGCCATTCGCCGCGCACCAGCTCGAGAGTGGCGAAACGCAGGTGGGTGGGGCGCTTGAATCCGGTCATGAATATGCGCGCAAAGCGTATGGTGGAGAAGTCGGTGATGCTGCCCACGACTTTCTCGTAGTCGGCCAAGGGTATTTTGAATTGATACCACTCGGTTTCGTAGTCTTTGCCGTCGCGGCCGCGAACCATGGATGTCTGCTTGTCTGTGATGTAATTTTGACCCACCACGAGGTCTTGCGGACGTATGGATACGCGGTACTGGAAGTAGCGCTCGTATTCGTTGAGGGTATTGTCCTGGTTGATATCTTCGACGTCCGGGACGCTTCTCGAGGCTTGGTATTGCGGGTCGTCGGCATCTTCGGGTGACAGTGAGTTGCCTTCGGTGCCATTGTAGCGTTTGTATCGTTCGAGTACGCTCATGCGCTGTTGGTCGTAGTAGTCGCTGAGGTAGAAGTGGTAGTTGTCGCCTGCGGGGTCGTTCAGTGGCGAGAAGCGGTCGTTGGTCATCGCTTCGATGGTTGTGGGGCTGAGTTTGGCGCGTAGGCGTTGGAGGAAGTCTTGGTAGGTTGCGAAGTTGAACTCGTCGGCGGTTGACAGCCCGTTGAGGCCGACGTCTTGGCGGCGGCGTGCGTCGTTGGATGTGTCAAAGGCGTAGGTCAGCGAGTTTTGGCGCGACACACGACCCCATACGGTTTCGGCCATGTATTGGTTGTTGCCGTCGGCGGGGACGCCGTTTTCATAGCTCTTGAGGCCGTCCTTGAGAATGTCCTCGGAGATTTCGCCGAAGTTGAAGTAAAGGTCACCGCCATCGTAATTGGGGTTGTCCGGGTCGAGGAAGGGGTTGAGCATCCAGAATTGAATGTATGCGATGTTGGACTGCTCGAAGTTGGTATTGTCCATGCGACGCATGATGCCGCCCCAGCGTTTTTCGGGGTTGAGCAGGTTGCCGTCGGCATCGATATTGTCGGCGTCGACGTTGTACGGGCCGCGTTCCGAGGGGTAGAATGAGAGGTTGAGCGTCTGTATGGAATTACTCTCGCCGTATTGCAGCTGTCGGCCGGGAAAGATTTCGCGCGTGGTGACTTCGCGCACATAGGGGTTGGAGAGTTGGGCTACATCACTCTTGAGATAGCCGGGAATGAGCGAGGAGTTGCGCTGAGTGAACAGTCGGTCAATGTAGTACCAGTTGAGCAACGCGCGGTTTTTGCCGTAGCTGACTTCGTTGCTTAGTGCCGCTTCGGGGAACAGGGCATCGGAGGACGGGTCGTAAGGTGTGGAGGCCAGAAACCATGAGTAGGGACTGCGCAGGTCTATGCCTGTCTGCGAGCTCTCGAAGTCATCAATGTACGAGGATCCTTTGTTCGAGCCTGATTTTTGGCTTTGGGGGATGATGCGTGCATATTCGGCGGAAAGGCTCAGCCGCGAGGGGGCGGTGGCGTTGACAGTGGGAATCTTATTGAGCAGATTGGTAAGCCACATAAATTCCTTGTTGTAGCTCAGGTTGAAGCCCAACATCGTATTGTTGACTACTTCGTCGCCAATGTTGACTTTTTCGGTGAGCGATTTCTCTCCGAAATGCATGACGGTGGCTCCTATATTGAAATCCTTGCTGAACTCGTATTGCAGGTCGAGGCCGAGTAATGTTTTGCGTTGGGTCGAGAATAGTGACTGGTTTTCGAGACTGACGCTGATGCTTTGTCCCGAGTCGATGATGGATTGGTTGGTGATAGTGACTATGCCCATGGCGTAGTCGACGGTATAGTCAGCGTTTTCGGTGAGGGTGACGCCGCCGGCGGTGACCACAACGCTGCCTCGTGGGACGTTCATGGCGTTGAGTCGTATCTGCGACCCGGAGGAGGCTTGGTATTCGCCGTCCATGACAAATTTGTTTTTATCGGCGAATTGGCGGGCTACAACCAGGGTGGAATCGTATAGTTGGGGGTAGCAGTAGTGCTCGCGCTGCACCGGGTCGGTGATGACCGATTCGAGGTGACTGCCGAAGGGCTCGACTACGGGGAAGATGACCTTGCCTGTGGCCGAGAGTATGGTGTAGCCCTCTACAAAGTCAAAGAAGCCGTCGGGGTTGCTGTCTTGTTGCGAGTCCAAACGGTCGAGATTCATGACCTGCAGTAGCGATTTGTCATTGAGCCCGGGTATGGGCAGGTAGTTGATTTTGGTGCCGGTGGTGTCGCTTAGGTACTTGATGTTGAATTTGAATTTTTCTTTTTGGATTTGGTATCCGCCGAGGTTGTAGACGTTTTTCATCATCAGGTCCCACATTGGCAGGCGCGGGTTGACGGTTGTGCCTTTGAGCATCTTGACGTACAAGGCTTTGTCTGTCTCGGTGATGTCGCCGCTGAATTCGCCCACTTGGTATACCTGTCCGTGATAGGTGTATTCGTAGGCTACGGCGAGCACTTCATCGGCATTGAGGGCGCTTTTGATTGAGATGTAGCCCAAGTTGGAGTTGAGGGTGTACTCGTTGGATGAAAGCAGGCGTGCGCTCTCGATTTTTTCGTAGTCTTTGCCGCCTTCTATGTCATAGGCTTGCAGCGGCGCCAATATCTGTGTCACTTGCGAGATGTCTCGGGCATCGGGGTATTGGTCTTTGATGGTGCGCAGCAGGTCGTTGGAGTTGTTGCTGGGGTTGGGATATGCCGGGTTGGGCGTCCAATGGCCGGAGGCTATGCGCTTTTCTTCGCCCAAGTCCATGAACGATACGATGTTGCGCGACTGTTCGTAGCGGTTACCCTTATTGGTGACCCATACTTCGATGCGAGTGATGTTGACGCCCGAAGACACAAAAGGTAGCTTCGATGCCCAGGTGTCGTAGTTGTCGCGGAAGAAGTGCCCGAGAAAGTAGTGGCGGTTTTGGTCGTATTCGTCGGCGTTGATGGTGAAGGATGTGGCCTGGCTGCCGCCACGGGTGCTGACGCTCTTGCTCTCCGAGTTTTGCTGCGAGACAAGGGCTGTGGCTGTCAGCCGCCCGAATTGCAGCTTGGTCTTGATGCCAAACAGGGCTGTAGAGCCGCGTATCAGCGACGACCCGGTGGTCATAGATACGTTGCCGGCTTCGATGTTCTTGACAATGTCGTCTTCTTTGCCTTCGTAGGCCAGCTTGATGTTCTTGCTGTCGAAGTCGAAGGTGGCATCGGTGTTGTAGGTCATGTTGAATTTCAGACGGTCGCCGACGCCGGCGTTGATGGTGGCCTGAATTTTTTGGTCGAAGTCGAAGTATGTCTTGCGGCGGCTTTGCAGCGACAGCGACGGGTTGTCGGTCTTGTTGGACTTGATACCCATAGAAATCTGTACCGAGCCTTGAGTGCGCAGTTGCACGCCGCCGGGTCCGAAGATTTTTTCGAGGGGGCCGAGGGCAAAGTTCATGTCGAAGATGTTGAAGGGCTTCTTCTCTTTCTCGGTGACTTGCTCGAGGTTGCGTTGTTTGTAGTACTGCTGCATCGAACGGCGAAGTTGCCAGTCGTTGTACTGGGCTTCGCTGAGCATGAACGGTGTTGTTATTTCGGTGTCGCCCAGCTTGGTGCGCACTATGTAACACCGCGTTTCGGGGTCATACTCGGCCTCGGTCTTGATGTTGGAGGGGGTTGCAAGGTCATAGGCCTGCTCGTCGGCAATGAGGTCTTCGTAGCTGTGTGGAATCACGGAGCGCGTCGCAAAGGGCATGGATGTGGTGTCCTTGGCGGCTTTGGGCGCGATGGCGCGGAATGTCGGCGGCGGAGCCAGCTGCGTGGACGTGTTGCCAGGCGTCTGTGCCATGGCCGGCAGCAGTGCCAAGGCGCACACAACAATGGTGGCAACGGCTATGGCATACCATCTCCGCCGCCTTCCATACAATGCTCCGATGTGTCGTATCGGCGATATTATGCGGTCTATGTACTTCAATTACAACAATGTTTGCGCCGCGTCGCCGTACGTTACAGCAACTTGAGCGCCTGTTTGATGGCTGCTTCGACTTTCAGTGTCGGGTCGGCATCGTACAGGCGGTCGAGAGCTTTCTGGCTTTGGGCACGGGCAAAGCCGAGCATCACCAGGGCTCCAAGTGCTTCGTCGTAATCGGCGGAGCGTGCGGCGGTCTGTTGTATTAACGTAAGTTCGCCCGGTTTTATTTTGTCACGCAGGTCTACAATGATGCGTTCGGCTGTTTTTGCGCCTATGCCTTTGACTGATTTCAGTTGCTTGGCATCGCCGCCGGCGATGATAGCCTCGAGTCGTGCTGTGTCGTAAGACGAAAGCACCACGCGTGCCGTGCCGGCGCCCACGCCGCTGACGCCTATGAGCAGGCGGAACAATGCGCGCTCGCGCTCGTCGGCAAAGCCGTAGAGAACCCAGGCGTCTTCGCGTATGCTTTCGTGTACCAATACGCGGGCTCGCTCGCGTCCCTGCAAGGCTTCGTAGGTGTTGAGCGAGATGTTGACCAGGTATCCGATGCCGCCGGTGTCTATCACTGCGGCTGCGGGTTGCAGGCTGTCTATGCGCCCTTCGAGATATTCAATCATTTTTTTTGAATTGTTGTTTGTCGTATGTGGCTTGTCGCGGATCTTTCGGCCACCGAAAGCGCATGTTTAGCGGCCTAAACGCTCTAATGCGGCTTTGGCATCTGTATCGCCCCGTTCGGCGGCCAGTCTATACCACTTGGCGGCTTCGTCAAGGTCTCGGGTGACGCCGTCGCCATTCTCGTACAGCTCGGCAAGGAGGTATTGCGAGTCGGGGTCGCCTTGCTCGGCAGCCATGCGGAACCATCGTGCGGCTTCGGCGTGATCTTCGGTGACGCCGTGGCCGTTCAGATAGTTTATGGCGGTGTTATACTGCGAGTTGACCAGCCCCTGCTCGGCCGCGAGGCGGTATAACCGCGCTGCTTCGGCATAATCGCGAGTAACGCCTTGTCCGCTGTGGTAGAAGAATGCCAAATTCTGTTGGGCGTAGGCGTTGCCTTGCTCGGTGGCCAAACGATACCACTTGGCGGCTTCGACATAGTCTTGGGTGCAGCCGGTGCCTTTGCCGAGAAATGCTCCGAGGTTGCATTGGGCTCGTGCATGGCCCTGCTGTGCAGCCTTGAGCATCCATGCGTAGGCTTCTTTATCGTCTTTGGCCACTCCGCGACCTTGATAGAAATACATTCCGAGGTTGTATTGACCGTTGGCGTTGCCTTTTTCGGCAGCCAGACGATACCATTTGGCTGACTCGACATAGTCTTGGGTGCAGCCGATGCCTTTTTCGAGAAATGCTCCGAGGTTGTACTCGGCGCGGGCGAAGCCTTGCTGCGCCGCTTTGAGCATCCATGCGTATGCTTCGGTGTAGTTTTTGTCTACCCCGGTGCCTTCGTAATAGCATATTGCGAGGTTGAATTGTGCCTCGGCATCACCTTTGACTGCCTTGTCGTAGTATAGCGCAGCATCGGTGCCGGGTGCCGGCGTCTGCTGAGCTCGGGTCGATATGGCGCCCACGAGGGACAGGCAAATAGAAATAAAGATGGTGAGAGTCGCTTTATTCATTGAGATTTGTTTTGGCGTTTGTTTTGACAAAGTTAGCATTTTTTTCGCAATTTGCGGTTTAGGTGCAGTATCTGTTCGATATACGCAAAAAGGCGGAGGCCGGCTTGGTTGACCGACTTCCGCCTTATGCGTATTAGGTGTATGTCAAGCGTTAGTATACTACGACTTTTACGCCGTTGATGATATATACTCCCGGGTCGAGGGATACGAGTGTTTCGCCTTCGACATCAAGCCGGTTGACGATTACGCCGGCAATGTTGTATATGGTGAATGTGCGCGGAGTGCTGCTTGTGATGATGGCTCCGCCGCGTACGCCGCGTACGCTGAAGTCTGTGGGCGTGGCAATATCGTTGACGTCCACGGTATTGCTTGTGCCATCGTAGATGGCGAGGCGACGAAGGTTGACGGTGACACCGACTTTCTTGCCCAGGGTGAGGCGCAGACGGTCGCCGGCGTATCCCCATCCGTATTCTTTGCGTTTCTGTGAGATGTCAAGGATTACCGGTGTCCATTCCGAAGTGGCCGGCATTTTGTCGTTATAAGTCGTGGAGCGTGCATCGGTTTCGGGGTACATAAAGTAAGCGACAAGAGGCGTGATGTCTGCCGAGGCTTTGTATTCAAAGTACAACTTGGTGGCATCGGCATTGAGGTTTTTGTCCAAAGGATTGGATACAATGTACGGGTCGCTGCCGGTGGTGTTGATTGTCCAGCTTGAGTATGCCAGGTTTTGGCCGTATAGGATGTCACTTTCCGAAGGGTTGCATTCGGCATCGCGAGACAGTGAGTTGTCGTGTGAATTGTAGTTGTCCAGCTGGAGGTTGAGCGTGGAGGTGTATTCGCCGGTGTTGATGCAGATGTTGCGTATCTTGAATGTCAGTCCGGATTTCGTGCCGGGATCGAAGCGCATATAGTCGCCTTCGAAGCCCCAGCCGTGTATTCGGCATAGCTCGGCGATGTCCACGGTCTTCTGTGTCCATTTGGTGGAGGCATTCAGGTTGCCCAGGCTGATGGAGCGTGTCTCGCCGGCGTAGTCTACGAAGTATATCTTGGCGTCCTGCACGGAGGTTGATGCTTGATATTCGAACATAAGCTTCGTGGCCTTGGGCAACAGATTGGCCGCGAGCTTGGACGAGTAGAAGAACGGGTCGCCGCCGGCGGCGGTGACGATGGTCGCACTGCCGGTGTTGGCATCTTTTTTGACGGTGCATTGGTTGGCGCCGTCCGAAATTGTCGACAGATTGGCTATCAGCGACTTTTCGCCGCTGTTGACGCAAATGTGGCGTATCTTCATGGTGCGTCCCGAGACGCTGCCGGGGTCGAAGCGCAGCTTGCTGCCGGCGCCGCCCCAGCCGTATTGTTTGGCGAGGGGTGCGAGATTGATGTATACGCGTTTCCAGTCGGTGGAGGCGCTCAGGGGCACTATGACGGAGCGTTCTTCGTAAGCCAGCGGTGAGATAAATACTTGGAAGTCGGGGATGTCGTTGGCCGACTGGTATTCAAACACCAGGGTGTTGGAGTTGTCGGACTTGGCGGCGGTGGTGGCCTTGGTGTTGATGCGTGGGTCGCCGCCGGTGGATGTGAGCGTGTAGTACTGGTAGGTGCCGTCGTAGGTGACGGTCATGTCTATGTTGGAGGTCTGGTCGAGTTCGAGGCGTATGTTGTCGCTGCCGGAGGTGCTGACACCGTGGTGTATCTGGTCCCAGCTGCTGATGCCGATGACGGGGAGGTACTGGTCGAAGACGGCGGACTCGTTGGCTGTCCCGGCGGCCTGCCAGACGTACCAGGAAGGCTTGGCCACGTGGTCTTTGGTGCGCAGGCCCAGGCACAGGCCCTCGGCGGGGTTGTCCCACCAATTGTGCCACATGATGGCGTCCACGCCGGCGTTTTGCATCGTCTTTTTCCAGGCCCAGGCTGCGCCGGCAGCTTGTACTTTGAGGTTGTAGGTGCTGTTGTCCAGCGAATTGACGCCGTTTTCCGAGAAGAATAGTATGCGTTTTTCCTCGCCTTTGTAGTAGTGCTCGCGGCGCAGCATCCAGTTGGATATCACCTCGATGTTCTTGAATGTGGAGAAGCCGGAGTCTTCGGAGTAGGTGGCCTGGGTGTCGGCTTCCCAGAACTTGGGCTTGAAGAAGTCCTGCGGGTAGGGGTGCGCGGCCACGCCCCAGCGGTAGTCGCCTTCGGCGTTGCTGTATGCCACGATGTTGTCCAGCATACTCTTGGAGGAATAGCCGTCGGAGCTGTGCGACTTGTTCCAGCTCGAGGTGAACGAGGCCAGCACGTATGCGTTGGGGTCGTACTGGCGCACGATATTGGATACCAAGCGCATGGATTTCTCGTAGGTGTCCACGTAGCGGAGCAGGGGCTGGTCGGCGCCCATATCGGTCCACGACAGGTTTTGGTCGACCTCGTTGTGCAGTATCCAGTGGTGGATGCGGCCGTTGCCTGATTGTGAATAGCGGTTGGCCAAGTAGTCGATGGTGGCGGCGTATGCCTCGACGCCGTGGATGCTGCCCATGTCGGGCATGGCGTATGGCGCCTTGCCGCTGTATTCGGGGTGCGCCATCGAGGAGGCGTAGTCCTGTTCGCCGCCGTTGGGGTGCACAAGGATGATGGCGGCGACCACCACGCCTTTTTCTTCGCAGGTCTTGAGGGTGTTGTCAAATCCGGCCACGACGCCTGCATTGACGTAGTATGTCTTGCCGTTGTATATGTACGGCTCGGTGCACCCGCTGCCTTGCTGGCATCCCATCATGGTGTTGACCAGGATGTTGAATGTCGCGGAGCCGAGGCCCAGGGGTTCGATGTCGGCGCAGACGGCGTCGCCGATGCCGCCTATGCCTTTCTTGGTCTTCAGGATGCCTGGGGCGGCGTGGCGTATCTCGTAGACCTTGTCGGCATAGCGGGCGTGCGACAGCAGGTTGTGGTTGGCGTCGGTGATGGCCCACCGTGACAGCAGCTGGTCGTAGTTGTACCCATAGACTTGGGCATAGCGGGGCACGGTGACTTCAAAATCGCCCACGGGCAGGTTTGAGGCCGCGTCGGCATACCCGGTCATGCGTGTCACGTCGCCGTCCATGCGCACGCCTATGAGTTTGCACCCGGAGGCGGTGGTGGTGCCGCGTATGACGACCTGGTCTTTGCCGACCTCGACGTATGTCACCTTGGCTGCGTAGTCGGCGGCGAGGTATCGCTCGACGCCGCGTGCGAAGCTTGCGCGGTCTGCCGAGGACATCACGGTGTGCCCGTAGATGCCGAGGTTGCGTATCTTGATATTGACGCCGCTGCGGTTGCCGAAGTCCATGCGGAGCTTGCTGCCGGCCTTGCCCCAGTCGAAAGACTGGCGCTGTGGCGCGATGTTGAGCGAGAAGTGCCGCCATTCCGTGGTCTTGGGCATGGCGCCGCGCACGTGCAGCGAGCGTGCCTCGCTCTCGGGGTCGCGGAAGAAGAGTTGGAGGTCATCGATGTCCTCGGACGCCTGGTAGTCAAATTCCAGGCGGCAGTCCTTGAACACCATGTCTGCCGGGATGGCCATCGAGCAGATGTGCGGGTCTGTGCCGGTGGTCGTTATCTCGGCGTATTGCGCGTTGGAACCATAGGTTAGGTCGACTTTTGTCGAAGAGTCCAGTGTCAGGCTTGTGTTGGCCTTTGACACAAAAGGCAAGGACGTAAGCAGAGCCAAAAGGCTCATTTTCAGTTTTGTCATGTGCGATGTATGGTGTTAATGGTTCTTAGTGTTCTGTAGATATCAGGAGCGTGGTTCATGGAAGAGTAGCAATCGGGGTGTGACTGTTGTCAAGCCGTGCCACCGCTATCATTGTCTGTGCAAAGGTATAAAATATTTATAATGTAAAAGTTGTTAAGCGTCATTAATTTTTGGAAAATTTTGGCGCATGGAATACGGTGTGCCCTTCTATACCGGAGTAGTTACTCCGGAAGGTATAATATAAATGCAAGAGGGCCGATAATCGGCAGCTCGGTCGGATGGCTTTGTGCGGGCTTGAGTTGCGAGACGATTGTCGGCGATAATGGCTTAATTGTCAGATGATAGCTGTGTTTGAGTTGCCGAATTGGCCTTTCGGGCGTTTGCCGTCTCAAAAAAAATGTCTAACTTTGCGACACCAACGCCACGCGGTAGTAGCTCAGTTGGTAGAGCATCAGCTTCCCAAGCTGAGGGTCGCGGGTTCGAACCCCGTCTACCGCTCTAAAGGTAAGCAGCTGTGAATTAGCTGCTTATGGGTGAGAAAAATCGGCGTCGGAGCTGCTTTTCGGACTAATGACAACTGACTCGGACTTATCCTATTTTGTAAGGACTTTAAGGTCTTTAGGGTCTCTAAGGTCCTCAGCGAAAAAATTCCACATTCGACATTCCGCATTATCATGGATATTGCCGTGATACGGCAAGATGGTTCGATAATCAGGCGTTTGCGCCGGGGCTGTCGTGCCGGTGGCGGCTGCGCAGGCGTCGGATGATGGCGGCCGAAAGCGTGACTACGCGGGTCGAGATGACGGAGACGCGGTCGGAGAGGGTGTCTATGCGGTCGTTGATGCGCAGCAGACGGAATATGCGGTCGCGTATGGCATCGATGGCTATGCAGGCGATGAATATGGCGATTGTGGAGGCCACGAAAAGCGGAACAAACCACCACGAATGTAGTGCGCCGTGCACGTCTATCCAGCCGTCCCATAGCGCATGGCGCACGTAGACATTGTCGTGTATCAGGTAGACGCCGAAGGTGAGGGGCGCGATGCGCACCATGGCGCGGACGAAGGTTGTATTCGGCGCTTTGAGCCGAGCCGTCCAAAGAAACAGCAGCAGTGCCACGCCGAAGAGTATGCCGTTATTGTCGTGATAATCAACCATCATGGGCGCCGTCCACGGCGAGTAATGTATGAAGATGCGCCCCAGGAACACGGCGGCCAATGCAACTGCAGCTGCAAAATAAGCTTTGCCGAAATGGTTGGGTCCGTCATGGTCGAAGTGCAATCGGATGTAGCCGCCTACAAAGAACAGGAATACAAACCATGGCAGTGAGTTGTTGCCGCTTAGTTCATCGCCCAGCAGGAAGTCGAAATTGATGACGGCCATCACCGCCAGCAGCACGATGTACAGTCGGCGCGTCAGCGTCTGTGCCAGTGTGGCCAGGAATGGCGCGAGGGCCACCAATGCCACGTAGCGTGTCGCAAACCAGTAGCGGTCAAAGTATAGCGGCATCAGTGACTTGCCGAAGTCGTTCCGGCTCAACGCCAAGTCCGAGAAGGCGAAGAATAGCGCAAAAATGACCATCGAGTAGAAGAATATCGGCGCCCAGGTTTTCGGTATTTTAGGCCACTTGGGTTTGGTGGAATTTATAAGGAAGTATCCGGTGATGAGGATGTAGCAGTTGGTGGAGACCTTGGAGAGACAACCGGCCAGTTCCATGGAGCAGAGGTTGAACAGCGAGGCGGCATCGGCGCTCACGCCCACGGGCTTTTGCCCGACGCCGTGCATCAGGAAGTGCCAGACGACGATGAGGAACATCGCCACCACGCGCAGTATTTCGAAGCTTGGGTTACGTTGTTTGGCCATGACGGCGAGGTCTTGTTCTTTTTGGGTAGGCTCAGTGTCTTCGTCCGGGCTATGCCCTCGTTTGCGAGCACAAAGATAGCATAAGCCGCCGACATTTCGGCCAAAATTGCGCGGCAAAGTTGCGATGGTCGCCGTTTTTTCTCTTTGATTTTAGGCTATTCCAAAAAAGCGGCCAAATGACCGGTTTTTGGGGAATAGAAACGGATGTCATCAAGGACATCATCAAGAATATCAGGTATGTGCGTCTGATAGGCTTGGTAATAGGAAACTTCAATCCGAAGTGAGACGGGAGGCATCGGAGCCATAATCGCCTAAATGGCGTCTGCTATAATGCTCGTTTGCAGGTCGTACTCGGAAAATGGTGCGCGGATTCGGCGGCGTTATATGCCTTCGGAGTAGGTGTGCGCTGCGGCTTGTCGGGCTGACTTTGCGCGTTCGACAAAGATTTTGTACCTTTGTCCGAAAGTATATGCGTATGCGCGGGTGTGCCTGCGCACGCGTGAGTGTTTTCCCACGAGAGACCATAGTAAGAAATTACGATTACTAACACGATATAATACATAGATTTATGAAGCAAGAACCGTCGTTGCTGGTGCAATCTCTTGCCCAGTCTCAGACTTTGGCGATGTCCCAAAAGAGTGCCGAATTGCGTGCTCGAGGAGTGGATGTAATCAACTTGAGTGTCGGCGAACCGGACTTCTATACACCGCAACATATCAAGGAAGCAGCCAAGGCGGCCGTAGATGCCAATTTTAGCTTTTATTCGCCCGTGCCGGGCTATATGTCGCTACGCCGTGCTGTCAGCGCCAAGCTCGAGCGCGAAAACGGCGTGACTTTTGCCCCCGAGCAGATAGTTGTGGGCAATGGCGCCAAGCAGGCGCTGTGCAACAGTATTTTGGCCATAGCCAATCCCGGAGATGAGGTGGTGATACCCACTCCGGCGTGGGTCAGCTACATAGAGATGGTGAAGATGTCCCGTGCTACCGTAGTGACGGTTCCGGCCGGCATAGACACCGACTTCAAGGTGACGCCGGCACAATTGGAGGCCGCCATCACCGATCGTACGCGTATCGTGCTGTTGTGTTCGCCGTCCAATCCCACGGGTAGTGTGTACACGCGAGACGAGTTGCAGGCATTGGTGGATGTCATCGCGCGCCATGAGCGCATCATCGTCATCTCGGACGAAATTTACGAGCATATCAATTTTGCGGGCGGCTTTACATCGCTGGCTTCTTTTGACGAGCTTCGCGACCGCGTAGTAGTCATCAACGGCGTGTCCAAGGCTTATGCTATGACCGGCTGGCGCATAGGATATTGCGCTGCTCCGCTGTGGGTGGCCAAGGCCGTGACCAAATTGCAGGGACAATATACGTCCGGAGCGTCATCCATAGCGCAGAAGGCTGCCGAATCCGCCTATAATGGTCCGCAGGACTGCGTGGTCGAGATGTGCGCCGCCTTCCGCCGCCGTCGCGACTTGGTGGTGGAGATGGCGCGTGCTATCCCCGGATTGCGCATCAACGAGCCTCAGGGTGCGTTCTACCTGTTCCCCGAGGTGTCTGCATATATAGGTCGCAAGGCGCCTGACGGCACTGTCATCGCTGACAGCGGAGCTTTGGCAATGTATCTGCTGCACGAGGCGCACGTGGCCACTGTGGATGGCGCCGCTTTCAGTGCTCCGGGGTACATACGCCTGAGCTATGCCACCTCGGACGACAACCTGCGCGAGGCTATGCGCCGTATCGCCGCCGCACTCGAGCGTCTGGCGTGACACATCGCTTTTGTTGAATTACAATATCGAACAACAATATAATACAAAGATAGATACACTTCAATGGACTTTATCAAAGAATTGACGTGGCGAGGCATGATTCATACGATGATGCCCGGCGTCGAAGACCAACTGAACAAAGAAATGACCACGGCATATCTGGGTATAGACCCGACTGCCGATTCGCTGCACATAGGACACCTTGTAGGCGTGATGATGTTGCGCCACTTTCAGCGTTCGGGACACCGTCCGGTGGCACTGGTAGGTGGCGCAACCGGCATGATCGGCGACCCGAGTATGAAGAGTCAGGAGCGCAAACTTATCGACGAAGAGACCCTGCGACACAACCAGGAAGCCATCAAGACCCAGCTGTCACATTTCCTCGACTTTGACAGTGATGCACCCAATGCGGCAGTGATGGTCAACAATTACGACTGGATGAAGGACTTCGGATTCCTCGAGTTTATACGCGACATCGGCAAGCATATCACCGTCAATTACATGATGGCCAAGGATAGCGTCAAGAAGCGTCTGAGCGGCGAGTCGCGCGAGGGTATGTCCTTCACCGAATTCTCTTATCAGTTGCTGCAAGGCTACGATTTCCTGAATCTATACCGCACCATGGGCTGCAAGGTGCAGTTGGGCGGCTCTGACCAATGGGGTAATATGACCACCGGCACCGAGCTTATACGACGCATCGAAGGCGCCGAAGATGCGTGGGCTATTACTTGCCCGCTGATTACAAAGGCTGACGGCGGAAAGTTTGGCAAGACCGAGAGCGGCAACGTATGGCTTGACCGTCGTTACACTTCGCCGTACAAGTTCTACCAGTTCTGGCTCAATGTCAGCGATGAAGATGCGGCCAAGTATATCAAGATTTTCACTTCGCTGACGCAGGAAGAGGTCGAAGACCTGTGCCGTCAGCAGCAGGAAAATCCCGGTGCACGTCCGCTGCAAAAGCGTCTGGCTCAGGAAGTGACCACGATGGTACACTCGGCCGAGGATTACGAAGCCGCCGTCGAGGCCTCCAAGATTCTTTTTGGCAACAACACCGCCGACGCGCTGCACAACCTCGATGAGGCTACGTTGCTCGAAGTGATGGAAGGCGTGCCTTCTATGGAGGTTACGCGTGACCAAGCTATGGGCGCCAAACTGGCTGATATCCTGGTGGATGAAGCTCATTTCTTTGCCAGCAAGGGCGAGATGCGCAAGTTGGCGCAGGGTGGCGGCGTGTCCATAAACAAGGAGAAAGTGGCCGACGTGTACGCACCCATTGACGAAAATATGCTGCTGGCCGGCAAGTATATGCTGGTGCAGCGCGGCAAGAAAAATTATCACCTGCTGATTGTTCGCTGAACATAACTGCATACGGCCATCGCGGACTTCCGAGGCAGCGTACAAACGCCATGCGACGGAGTCCGCGATGCGCATTTAGGTTATATCGTAGAGGGAGCGCTCCCTACAAAAAATTCATTATAAAAACATTCTCAGGCTGATACGGCTGAAATACTTGAATTATGGCAGACAATTACCTTGAACGGAAAATGGAGGAGCACGGGCGTCCGGCGCCGCGGCGCTGTAATGCCGATGCGCGTCTTGCGACGGCTTTCGGCTGCGAAGCGCTGTGTCATTTGCGTGTGCTTGTCGTCTCGGCGGATTATGAAGCTGTCGCCGAGGCGGTGCGCGTGTTCCGCGCCGCCGGATGTCGTACGGCGTTCACGGCTGTGGGCGATTCGCGACGTCCGGGCACGGACTTTGCTCAGAGGTGCGGTGCGCGGTGCTATCCGTGTCTACAGGCTGATGCTCAGACGTATGGCCGAATTGCGGCCGACCTTCGCTATCATTGGGGTGCGGTGGACGTGGTGGCCGCCGATGCCGATGCGGCCTTGCCTGCGGACTTGAAGGACTGCCCGCGCATAGACTTGTCGGATGCGGCGTACCTTGATAGTTTCAGCCGATAGTCTTGGCTTAGCGTTGCGCAAATAGAAAGCGGCAGCGGGGGTGTGTCGTAATTGGGTTTTACGGCACGCCCTCCTTTTTTTCTCCCGCG
>ENA-ORPK01001459-ORPK01001459.1-human-gut-metagenome-genome-assembly--contig:-NODE-1459-length-18577-cov-3.231832_pt1 | contig 18577 bp, 13 predicted proteins | sample MGYA00242139_ERZ509068 | MGnify/ENA primary metagenome ERZ509068 (study PRJEB26280, sample SAMEA2338687) | human gut metagenome | biome: human gut; feature: human-associated habitat; material: faeces... | reverse complement strand
GGAAAATGAACCATATTAGTACTGATATATATAAATAATTTAGATCATTTACTTAGAGAAATAGTAATTATTAACATCACTATTTTCTTTAAAACCATCAAATATATCAAAAGATTATTGTATATTTGCAGAAAGATAAACTAAAATAATAAGATTATGCAGTCAACAGTATCTACAGAAAATGTTTCAATATCGCTGCCTATATCAGATTTATCATTCCTTCGTACCCTTTCCAAGAAAATGGGATGGTCACTTAAAAAGCAGAAAAAGAGTAAGATAGAACTTGCGCTAGACGATGTTAAAACAGGGAAAGTCTTTGAAGCAAGTAGTGTTGAAGATTTGATGGCGCAGCTTGAAAAATGAAATACAGAATTAAATATTCTGGAGGATTTAAGAAATCGTATAAACTTTGCAAACGCAGAGGATACGACATACAACTTCTCGAAAAAGCTATTACATTATTAGCGAATGAAGGAAAACTTCCACCAGAATAAAAAGCTCATATCCTTTCTGGACGCCTTTCGGGTATTTGGGAATGCCATATAGCTCCAGATTGGCTAATGTTATGGACACAAAACGATTCTGAATTAACTCTTATATTATTGGAAACTGGAACACATTCAGATTTGTTTTAAAACAATAAGCACATTAACCATAATAGCATGGTGGTTTTTATATATAGAAACCTACCATGCTGTTTTTTGTATTTATGCACTCAAACTTATAATTTACTCATTTTTATACCATTTCAAACAACATATTTATAATAATTATTAAAAAATATATTCTAATCATCATATATTTTGTACTTTTGCAGAAAAGTTTCGAAACATCATTTTTTAATGCGCGACGCAAGAATTTAAAAAGCATTTAAAGGTTTGATATCTCAATGACTATTGTCGAATGCAATAGGCTAAAAATTCACATATGTATATATGAAAAGACTCATTTTTACTTTATCAACTCTGATGATATGCTCAGCCTCTATGATGGCGATACCTGCAAAGCCAGGACAATGGAAAATGTTGAAATTGGCTAATGGCACAGAGATTAGAGCAGAATTAGTAGGCGACGAGCTATGCCACTATTGGCTTGCTAACGATGGCAAGGGCTACGCATGGAGCGCAGCTCAAGGTTGCTATGTAGCTATTGACAAGGAGGCTGCACACAAGGAAGCCGACCAAAAGCGCAATGCTGCAAACAAGCGACGCATGGCAAAGGTAACAAAAGCTAAAGCCAACGACCTGTACACAGGCGAAAAGAAAGGTTTGATAATATTAGTGGAGTTTCCTAAGCGTACAGCTACAAACACCCCAGAGGTGAAGTTCTCTACAGAGAATGCTCAGGAGTTTTATAATCGCGTAGCTAACGAAGAAGGATTCTCTGACCCTAAGACAGGTTTCACCGAGAGTGTATACGACTATTTCCTTGCTCAGAGCAGCGGAAAGTTTAAGTTCAAGTTTGATGTTGTAGGTCCTTACAAATTGGGCAATACATATAACTACTACGGCGAAGACTCTGGCGGTATGCAAGATGCACACCTTGGTAAGTTTATCTATGATGCTTGTAGAAAGGCAGATGGCAATGTTAACTTCGCAGACTACGATTGGGATGGCGACGGAAAGGTAGATCAGCTATTCATTCTCTATGCCGGACAAGGACAGAATGTGAATGGTGCCGACACCGGACTTATCTGGCCACAGGAAGGAAGCCTCAACTCTGTAGGTTCCGACCAGCAACCATTCGAAATGGATGGAGTAACCATCGACTCTTATGCTTGTAGTTGTGAACTTGGTGAGAACAAAGTTATCGATGGAATCGGCACAATTTGCCATGAGTTCTCTCATTGCTTCGGATTGCCAGACACTTACGACAAAGGAACATCGTTTGGACAAACAGAACTGAAATATGGCACCTACGTATGGGATCTGATGAACAATGGCAACTACCTTAATGGTGGCTACACTCCTGCTGCCTATACAGCCTTAGAGCGTATGCTTACAGGATGGAAGGAGCCTATAGTGCTTGACAAGGATGCAGACATCGTAAATATGAAGCCTTTGGCTGACGATGGCGACACATATATTATATACAACGATGGCTACAAGGATGAGTTCTACATGTTGGAGAACCGTCAGAAGCAAGGCAACGAAGCAGGTCTATATGCCAGCGGACTCATGATTACCCACGTAGACTATAGCCAAGAGGCATGGGAAGCTAACGATGTGAACACCACCCGTGAGCGCTATGCTATTATGGCTGCCGACAACTCAAAGGCTCGCACCATTCCTGATGTAGAGGGCGACCTTTATCCATTCAATGGCAACAACTCGTTTGGTAACACAACGATTCCTGCAGCAACTCTCAACCATGCAAATACCGATGGTTCTAAGTTGCTAAACAAGGAGATTACCGATATCACTCAGAATGTAGATGGCACAATATCGTTCAAGTTCCGCAACAACAATACCACAGGTATATCTGAGATTAATGCCGAAAGCTCTAAGCCTGCCATATACAACATGAATGGCATCATGATGGGCTACGACCTTGATAAGTTGCCTAAGGGAATATACCTTTGGAAGGGGAAAAAGGTAAAAAGGTAAAAGAGTAAAAAGGTAAAAAGGTAAAAGAGTAAAAGAGTAAAAGAGTAAAAGAGTAAAAAAGTAAAAAACAAAAATAATAATAACAATTAAATATAAACTATCATGAAGAGATTTTACACATTAGCTTTGGGCTTGATGATGGGTGCTACTACCCTTTTCGCCCAGAAAACTACTGATTTGCAGTTTGTAACTATCACAGGCGAACGTGACGAGGCTGTGGAGACTGGTACTGTTAAAGATGGCGCAGCTATCGACGCTACAGAAGAAACTTTTTCAGGCATCACTTCAGGCGTGGCTCTAAAGAATGTTAGTGGTAGTGCACAAAAGGTAGTAATTAAATTCGAGCTTGTAGAATTGGATAATGGAAGCTTCTCTTGCTGCTTTGGTGGTAATTGTAATCCTTACAAAGAATTAGGAACCTACTATAAGCCAGAATTGATATATGATGGAGAGTACATTTCCAGCAAGACTTTCTTAAAGAGTATATGCAAAGCCAACGAGATAATGGACATTGAGTCTCATTGGGAACCAAAAAGCAAAGGTAAGTGTGTAGTTAAGTTCACGGCTTACCAAGGTGTTGTTGACGAAGAGAACTCTGACTCAGAAACCAAGTTTTACAACCTCGTAGAGGGTCCAAGTGTAACTGTAAACTTCCTCAATGGTGTGCCTTCAAGCATCAACAACATCGAGAACAAGGAGGTTGACAACAACTATTACGACTTGGCTGGTCGCAAGGTTGCAAAGCCTACAAAGGGTATCTATGTAAAGAACAACAAGAAGGTTGTCGTAAAGTAAACAAGCAACGATATATATGAAAAAAATATTATCAACACTTTGTCTGATGCTCGTGGCTATGGTGTGCAGCATCTCAGCCAATGCTCAGGCAGCTACAGGAAAGCCTAAGTTCCTGTACCAGAAGTTTGCTGACTATGCTATTGCATTCACAACCTCTGATAATGGTAAGTGGGCTGTAGTTTATGGTGCTACCACAGAACAGCAGAAAAACGGTAAGGCTCGCATCGTTAATGTAGAGACTGGCGAGACTACCGTAGTACGTCACTTTAGCGAAGAAGATGACGATGCTGTTGGTCTGTATGAAATCCGCGACATTACCGATGACGGTAATACCGTAGTTGGTGCTGCCGGTGGTCAATTTTCTGAAGGTGGTACATATACAGGTAAGCCTGCATATTGGAATAAGAAGGACAGAGACTGGAACCTTCTTCCTATGCCAGAGGGTATGACAACAGGTATTGCTGTGAGCATAACTCCTGATGGTAAGTATGCTGTAGGTAGAGTTGAGGAAAATGCCAACGATGCATTCTCTTCTTCTTCACGCGGTATTATGTGGGATATGACAGGAAGCGAGCCTAAGATTGTTGAACTGAAGAACTTGCCTGAAATGCCAAGTACAGAAGGTTCTACAGGCAAGAAGCACGTTCAGGAAGCATTTACCCAGATTACTGCCGATGGTCGCTACATCGTTATATACGGCAACCAGAGCTATGGCCCTATAGGATATATCTATGACCGCCAGACAGAAACTTACTTCAAGTTTGGTGAGAATGCAAACGAAGGTCCTATTGGCAATTATGAGCTCGAGGGTGAGCCTGTATTTAGCTTGAATGGCAAATATGTGGCAGGCGACATCCGCGACAAAGACGACAACATCTTCCCAATGGTTTATAATACCGAGACTGGTAAATATAAATATTTCAATTCTCAGGAAGACAACGACTTGCTTATTTGCTGCATTGACAACGAAGGAAACCTCTACGGAAGTGCTCCTGGCACCTCTTCTCCTGTTCGTGATTGGAGAGTATGTGTAGACAATGTATGGTATCCATTCGACCTTATTCTAAAGCAGCGCTACGGCATTGAGTATAGCGACTATACTGGCTATGATAATACAGGTACCTTGTGGTCAGCTTCTGCCGACACCAAGACTCTTTCGTCAATGGTTTCTCCTCAGGGCGAAAGCTACGTGGTGACAATGCCTGAAACTATGACAGAGGCATGTCGCGCCATCAACTTGCTCAACAACTATACAGCTACACCTGCTGCTGGTTCTAACTTCAGCAACGTTGCAGTAGTAAAGGTTACCTTCACTCACGAGATTACTGTTCTCGGCAATAAGGATTGCGCAGTATTGAAGAATGCAGAGGGTGCAGTACAGAGAAAGTCTATGGGTTTTGCTGTTGACAAGACCAACCCTAAGGTGTTGATTGTTACCTTCCGTAACACAGAAATGAAAGCAGGCGAGAAGTATACTGTAGAGATTCCTGCAGGAGCTGTTGCCTTGACAAAGAATACTGACAAGCAGAACGACATCATCACTATCAACTATGTTGGTAGAGAGAATGTGCCTGTTAAGATGCAAACCGCATTCCCAGAAAACAATGCAGAGATTGCTCGTATCGACAACACCAGCAACCCTGTAATCTTGACTTTCGACACCAACATTTCAGTAAGCGACAACGCTAAGGCTTCGCTCATACAGCTTGATGGTGAGAACGAAAAGACTATCTGCTCTTTGTCGGTACTTTCAAACGAAAATCAGGTAGCTTTGATGCCTGCTGCTTCACAGTATCTCTATAAGGGTTCACAATACAAGGTGGTATTGGAGGCAGGTTCTTTGACCGATGTTTCCGGGTCTTCAAAGAGTGCTAACGAGCAGATTGTATTGAACTATACTGGTACTTACGAGCGCCAGATCTCTACATCTGACGCTACTCTCTTCAGCGACAACTTCTCTAACACAGACCAGTCGTACAAGAACTTCATGCGCTATGAGGGCGACCACAACACTCCTACTGCTGCAATGAAGAAGATTGGTTTCGACAAGGACAACACTCCTTGGATATTTAATGCAAAGGAATCTAACGATAGCAAGAACTATTTTGCAGTATCTACCTCTATGTATAGCCCTGCTGGTCAGAGCGACGACTGGTTGGTAATACCACAATTAAGTATCCCTGACGCATATTGCACATTGACCTTCGATGCTCAGAAGTATCTCGACAATAAGAACGACATCTTGAAGGTTGTAGTTTGGGAATGCGATAGAAACATCAACGACCTCAGCTCTGACGATATCGCAGAGATGAAGACTAAGGGTGATGTAAAGGATTACGAACTTAACATCGGTGATACAGAAGAAGGTATCGATGGCGAGTTCACCCACTACACTCTCGACCTTGGCAAGTATGCTGGCAAGAAGGTTTATATCGGCTTCTGGAACAACAACAAGGACCAGAGCATGATATTCTTGGATAGCGTAGTTGTAAAGCGAAACTTGAAATACTTGATGTCGCTTTCTACAGCATCATCTGTAGTAAACAAGAAGGAAGTGAAGATTGCCGGTTCTATCAGAATCAATTCACAGGATGATGTATATTCATCAGCTCGCTTCACTCTCAAGGATGATAAAGGCACCACTATCGATACATTCGAGAAGACTGGTTTGACACTTAAGAAGGGTAAGAGATTGGCATTCGAATTTGCTAAGCCTTTGGCTCTTACTATTGGTGAAGCTACAAACTATAGCATCGAGGTTAAGCTCGACGACTATACTGACGTAGTGAAGAACAGCATCAAGAGCTTGACCTTTGAGCCTGTTAAGCGAGTAGTATTGGAAGAGTTTACAGGTACTACCTGTGTTAACTGTCCTTTGGGTATCCTTGCTATAGAGAACGCAAAGAAGATATTCGGTGAGCAGTTTATTCCAATTTCTATCCACACATATCAGGGCGACCCTTACGGAACAGGCCTCTATGCTTATAGCAACTACTTGAAGTTGTCGGCTGCTCCTTCAGGTATCGTACAGCGTGAGGATTTGATAACCAGCCCTATGGGTCAGAACGATGAGGGCGACTGGTCATTCTCTGCTAACAACTCATTGTGGCAAGACAGAATTTCCATGGAGCTCGACAAGCCTGCTGATATGGGTATCAACGTACCAGCTATCACTCTTGATGATAATACCAGAAAGCTCAACTTCAACCTTGAGATTCAGCCAGCACTCAACCTCAAGAACCAATACCTCAACGTGTTTGCTGTGGCTTTGGAAGATGGTATCGTAGCTACACAGTCTAACAACCTGTACACAAAAACCGATCCTATCTTCGGTGATTGGGGTAAGGGCGGCAAGTATGGATATGCTTCTGTCGACAGAGTTGTACAGGAAGATATGGCTCGTTGCTACTGGGGCACATCATTCACAGGTTCAAGCGTAGGCTTCCCACAAAACTTGACAGCAGGCGAGACTTACTCAGTTCCTGTTTCTTTGGCTTATCCAGAGCAGGTTTCAGAGTGCAAGAATGGTAAGATTGTGCTTATGTTGTTTGATGGCAACACCAACAACCTCATCAACTCTGTACTTGTGAAGCTCAGCACATTGCCAAACGGCATTGAGAACGCAGTAGTTGACAACAACAATAACAACTGCGATATCGCTGCAGCCAATGGCGTAGTGAGCGTAAAGGCAAATGGTAACGCTAAGGTAGAAGTTTACAGCATGGCAGGTCAGCTCATCAATACAGCTACAGGCACTAACAACATCTCAGTATCTGTTCGCGGATATAAGGGTGCAGCCGTAGTAAAGGTAAATGGCGAGAAGGCTAATGCAACTAAGAAAGTTATTCTCTAAGATACAAATAAAATAAAGGAGTCAAGGAGTGAGATATATTTCACTTCTTAACTCCTTTTTGTATAAATCAAGTTATCTATATCAATAATTAAAAAATTATTATTATGAACAAAAATCTACAGAGCCACACATGCAGTGCCTTTAAGAAGGCATGGTTGGTGCTTGTATGTTTGATGTCTACAATGTTGGCATCAGCTGCAGAATGGACGCCGTTTGAAACAGGCGTCAAGTATGATTTCAAATTCATGGAAGACCAAAATTTCAAGTTTGTTCCAACAGAAGATGGAGTTTTAAGAATCTACGCTCAAGAAACAAACATCTCAGTTTCGACTGATGAAACAAAAGCTGGGGACAAGATTTCTGCATGGAAATACAAACCTACTACCGACGAAGATGGCACAGCATGGAGTGGTTATACTGAGGCTTCATTGAAGGCCGGTACACCATATTATATTAATGTACCTGGTACACTTAGTAAAAGCGTAAAAAAATACTTCAAGGGAGTTTTTGAAACTGGTGTAAACGAGCTTAAGCTTACCGACGTAAACTTCGAAGAAGGCAAGGTTTTCGACATCACCGATACCCGTTGCGGTCAGTTGAATCTTTCATTCAACATGAATGCCCAGGCTGACGACACAAATATTAAGATTGGCAACATCATAGATTGCAATGTAGAAACCCGCACAAGCACCAATGCTGGTGGTTTGTATGTACTTTTGAAAGACTCTATTATCTATTGGCTCAACAAGGGTTTAATTGTTGGTGGCGAAGAGATGACTGTTACTGTTAAGAACATCCGTGCAGCAGCTGATGATAACATCAAATATGGTAAGGATGGCAATTTGACATTGAAGTTCCTCACCCCTGGCATGCCTCACAATTTGGTAAGCAAGCAACTCCCTGATCCATTCCTCTCTTATTGGCCAAAAGGCGATAAGCGTGGTATTGTTGTATTGACATTCGATGCTGACGTAATGCAGGGCGAACAGCAGACTGCTAAGGGTTCTTTCAATATAGGTTCTGCAGATAATGACGATATATATGTAGAGTCTCTTGACCCAAGCATGTTCCGCACAGAAGGAAATAAGCTATATATCGACTTCACCGGCAAGCTCCGCACAAAGGAGACTATGGGATTGAAGAGCAATTGGGATACTATCACTCTCAGATTGATGAACATTAAGATGGCTGATGGCTCAAATGTATTCTCTGCTGGTGCAGGAGCCTCTGGTTCGTTCACATTCAATATGAATTATGAGGAGTATAAGAGCAATTTGGCTTTTGATTTTACTCCTGCTGATGGTGAGAAGTTGAACGAAAACAACGTAAAGGTTTACTTCTCTGACAAGAACGCTATTACATTCGAAGGTGCGAAGTTCACATACCAGGACGAGAACGATATGAATCATCAGACTATCGTTAAGGAAGGTATCATAAGTACACCAGATGGTGAAGAAGCTATCGAATACACCATTCCTATCACAGATGCTATCAAGAATGGTAAGAACGTAAGATTTAGTCTTACAGGTGTTGTAGCTAACGATGGTCTTGACCATAGCGACATCACAGCAAAATGGAATCCAGGTCAGGAGTTGGTTGCAACACTTGCACCAAGCAATCTTTCTGTAAAGGATGGCTCATACGTAAAGAGCTACTACAAGCACCAGTTGACATTCAATGAGGATGTTACTATTAATGAGAACATAGAAGCTGGCGCTACATACAAGGATACAAAGAGCGGCAGAATCATCAAAGCTTATGTTGAGCCTGTAGCATACAACAGCAGACAGATAATGATAATTCCTGGAGAGGATTTGAAAGACAAGCATCAATATGAGCTCACTATCAAAGAGCGCGTGATTGTGAACAAGGAGTATGCAGAAACAAACGGCAAGTATGGTAACTATATGACAGAGCAGTCATACCGTTTCACTATCTATGCAAACGTGGACACTTACGACTTCGTAACATCTCCTGTTGAGGGTTCTTCTGTAAACGAGATCTCAACTATCATTTGCTCTATGAAGCCAGGTGCGGATGAAGGAACTTCAGCTATCGGCTATGCTAATCCTACAGATAAGTTCGTATACTTATTGAACGAAAATAATGAGAAGGTAGCTACAGCTACTTGCGGCGATGTAGAGGGCGGAATGTATATTAAGTTCTCTCCTGCCATCACAGAACCTGGAACATATACTGTTCATATCGACGATTATGTTTACTTCGTTGGTACTGGTTTCAATGCAATACAGAATGAAAACCCTGTAGAGTTTAAGTATACAGTCGTTGCTGCTCCTGAGGAACTTCAATTCACTACAAACCCTGAGAACGAGTCGACAATCACTTCACTTGGCGAAATCGTTATCATGAGCGACAAGGATATCTACGGAACTACAACTCCTATCCAAGCTTATTGCGACCGTAAGGTATTCAATGGAACATTGACTATGGGCGACGTAAACCGCAGAGAAGCTTATATCGAGTTTACTGACGCTGCAGGTGAGCCTATCACTGCAGAGGGCGAATATCGTATAGAAATTCCTGCTGGTGTATTCGGTGACAAGGCATGGTATGACAGCGATTGTTTGTCAGGTGCTTGCAACGCAGCTACTACATTATATTATACTGTAGGCAAAGAAGCTACTGAGATAACATACACAGCAGATCCTGCTGATGGTAGCAAGGTTGACGCTTTGGGAACTGTTACTATCGACTACAACACAACATCAATAATGCAATCAAGTGGCAAAATTCTTGTTTATAAGGATGGCAATGAACTCAAGGAAGTTGAAGCTGAAGTAGTATACAAGGATCCTAATGACTGGAGTGAGGTTTCTCACAAGGCTACTTTTAATGTTAACGTAACAGAGGCTGGTGTTTACACTATCGAGATTCCAGAGGGATACTTCGTTGACGAGAATGGCGATAATATTCCTGCTGTAACTTTGACCTACTATGTAGGTGTAGCAAGCGGTATTCAGAACATCAATGCTGCTATTGCTAATGGTACTGTTTACAACTTGAATGGTGTAAAGGTTAACAAGGCTACTAAGGGCATCTTCATCGTAAACGGCAAGAAGGTTGCCAAGAAGTAAGCACACATTATATATATAATGAGAAAAGGGTAAAGGTATTATCCTGCTCATAATATAACCTAACAAGAGGGTATGTCTACGACATTGTCGTATGATATACCCTTTTTCATTAACATATGATACACTTTTACTAAAAATCGATACTATTTATATAGCTAAATATGTATTATATTAACCTATGTCATTTTTTTTAGTTCTAAATCAAAATTTAGAGAATATTCGCTTGGCTGTAAAATTAAATCATTGTAACTTTGCAACCGAGACAGAATTACCTGAAGTTAAGTTCAACTTAAACAAAGAACAAAATCCACAAAAATGAAAAGAAAGCTAATAGGAATGCTATCATTGACTGCCCTCTCTTTGGGTATGGTATCATGTAGCAGTGAAGACATTGAGACAACAGGCAACATTCTGACACAGAATGCTCAGAAATATGGAACACACTCATCAGAGGTAAACTTATATTTCGGAGGCAATAAGATTGTAGGCACTCGTGCTTGCGACGTAAGTGGCAACCTGTGGGGGGCCGAAATGCCAGAATACCCTACAGACGAAGAAAAAGCTGGTATCCTTGACTATGTTCGCAATAATCCTGGAGCATCTGTAGAATGGCCAGGCTATACATGTTTCTATGTACAGCACGTGATTAGTGCACACAACAAGTATAGCTATAAGGATTGGAATAATGCTCTCCATGACAATATTGATGGTTCAACTCATTTGAACGAACTCCAAATCAAAGAGAACAACGGCAACTACACCCATGTCAACAACTTCAATGAAGGTAAGTGTGACAATGCGGTTACTCACAATTCTGCTCTTATGACAGAAGGTTTCCAGGGAGCACGTACTCATGAGTCTTACGGTGGTGCAAATGTTGACAACTGGAGACTATTTTATTGGAATGGCAACTACTATCTTGGTATAGACTACATGATGGTAAATGGTAGTGGTAAGATTGACGCTAATGGCATCTACGATGACTGGATTATGAAGATTATACCAGGTAAGGGTGAAACTCCTGTTGTTCCTTCAAACCCAGATTCAAATCCTACACCAAAGCCAGAGCCAACAGTTCGTGAGGGCGAGGTTGAGTTCGACATCCATCAGCAGGAGCACAAGGATTGGAACGAGATTAAGACTTCTATCCACGTACGCGATACAGCTGCTGTTCACGTATTCCTCCCTATCCCAATTGAGAGCCAGGCTGTATCTGACGACTTCGATATCCGTACTGGTAATGTTTATCAGTATGTTGAGAACATCGAAGCTAAGTTTGAATTTGCAGGAAAGGAATTCTCATTCCCTGTAGAAATCAACCATACAGCTACTGGTATTGATATCTTGATTGACTGTACAACAGCAGATGCCAAGGAAGCTTTGAAGTTGGCTCGTGGCGTATTCGACGATGGTATCACATTCGAGATTCATAGCTACGTAAATCCAGATGTTGCAACAGAGCAGATTTGGAATTGGCTTAAGACTGTGAAGTTGCCAAGCACTAAGACTTCACAATGGCCACAGGATGGCGACATCTCTACTCATGTACGTGGACAGGTTTCATCAGCATACCACATGGACGAGATGATTCGTTTCAATGAGCGTCCATAAGGCGAGAATTTACAAAGCTGAATAAAGCAACCAAACAATAATACTAAGAAAGTGTATCAAACAAATCACACAGTTTGATACACTTTTTTTGTGGTTATATCAAAGATAACAATAATACCATATAAAGACAATAGAGAAAAAGAAATGTTCATAGTAATATTATTCATATTCCTTGGTATTAGCGTAGGCTATATCATACGCACAAAGATAGGCTGCGACAAGCAGCTATCTATAGGCACGTGGGCTGGAAGAACAACAACATGGCTGATATGGACGCTACTGTTCATGCTTGGCATAGAAGTGGGAAGCAACGAGCAAATAATAAAATCGTTGCCTACATTGGGTGTTGAAGCATTGGTGTTGTCAGTATGCGGAACATTGGGCAGCTGTGCCTTGGCATGGGGATTATGGAAGATGGCTAAGCAAGAGAAGAAAGGAGGCGAAGAATGACAGGTAGTTTGATAGTGGTAGGCTTTTTCATTCTCGGACTGATAGCCGGGCATACCGATTGTATGCCAGAATGGGTGATGGAAAGCGATACAAGTTTCATAGCGTTATGCTTCTTGTTGTTCTTCGTAGGCTTAGGCATAGGAATGAATCCTGATATGAAGAAAGATATCAAAAGCCTTAGCCCACGATTGGCACTATTGCCTTTAGCAACGATATTAGGCTCATGGCTCGGAGCTGTGGTGGCATACTTGATAATGAACATCGACCTCACAAGCGTCTTGCAACATCGAAGCCTTAGCGACTGTTTGGCTTTGAATAGTGGCTTTGCATATTATTCGCTATCGAGTATTTTCATAACTGAATATCGTGGAGCAGAACTTGGCACCATAGCCTTGCTTGCTAATATAATCCGCGAGATGACAACGCTATTGCTAACACCATTATTGGCAAAATGGTTTGGACCATTGGCTCCTATATCTACAGGTGGAGCTACAACCATGGACACCACCCTACCAATAATCACTCAAACTATTGGTCAACGCTATGTTGCATTGAGCATATACCATGGTTTCGTTACTGACTTCAGCGTACCTTTTCTCGTTACCATGTGGTGTATGCTGTAGTAAACGAACTGTAATAGACATGTAATATTGCTGTATTATGATTGAAATATCTACGAAGTAACTTTGCCACAGAATTTAAGGCTAAAGATAAAGGATATCATAAAAACAGCAATACAATGAAAGAGAGCAAGAAGGCTATTTTGGAGATTCTGAAAAAGAAGAGTTCCAAAAAGAATGAAAAGTTTGAAAACCTCGTATTAAACCTTGCACTACAGAAGATTGATAGCGACAGTTTTGAATACGATGGTGAAGGAGTATATACTGCCGATGGCAAGCGTATCATCTATTGCATGTCACAGGGCGAAAACTTCCACATACAAGAAGGTACTATTGTGATTGGTGAGATGGCATTCCGCGGAAAGAAAAACTTGAAGAATGTCATCATACCAGACACAGTAGTATCTATAGAGCGCGACGCCTTCTACGATTGCGACGACTTGGAGACTGTATATCTGCCAGCAAGCGTGAAAGAGGTTAGAGGATATTCGTTTGCTGAATGCGACAAGCTAAAGAGAGTGACTTTTGCAAGTGTGCCAGAGAAATTGGGTCGTCACACTTTCGACGACTGCGACCAACTACGCGAGGTATTTGTACCAGAAGGTAGCGCAAGCTTCTTCCGCAAAGCTTTACATTATGACGAGAGCGAAAGTGAATATTTTATTCTGGAGGTGAAGAAGGAGAAGAAGCCTACAGACACTAAGAAACCTGCAGAGGAAAAGAAGCCTGCAGATACTAAGAAGCCTGAGGATAAGAAACCAACTGAAGCTAAGAAGACAGAAGAGAAGAAGAAAGAAGAGAAGAAGAAAGCTGATAAGAAAACCACAAACACCAAGTAAAATGACTAAGGAACAGATGCTTAAGAATGTGTATGTGGATAGAGATATCAGCTGGATGTATTTTAACCACCGCATACTACAGGAAGCAAACAAGGAATATGTGCCATTGCACGAGAGGTTGTCGTTTTTGGGTATTTATTCTAACAACCTCGATGAGTTCTTCCGTGTGAGAGTTGCATCGCTCAACCGCATGCTGGAAGGAAAGGTTTCGCACGAAACCGAACAGCAACTACGAAAAACACTAAAGGTAATAAACAAGCTCAACGAAACATATTCGAAGGAATATACAGAGTCGGTGGACAAGGTTTTCCACGAACTTGAGCTTCATAATATCCGTCTGCTCACAGAAACAGAACTCAACGACGAGCAGAAGGAGTTTCTACATAGTTTCTTTTTGGATAAGCTAAACGGCTCTATAAATCCTATTTGGCTATCAGAGATAGACGATTTCTCATCGCTTGAGGATAATCGCATATACTTGATAGTAGAGAAAACGGAGGATAAGAGCGGTAAGAAGAAGTATGCCATCATCAAAGTGCCAGACAGACAGTTTGGACGTTGGGTGAAGGTGCCATCGAGCGAAGGCTTCGACAATATAATGTATCTCGACGACGTGATAAGATATTGTCTGCCTTTGGTATTCTTGGGCTTCAAGGAGAGCTCGTATAGAGCCTTCTCATTCAAGTTTACCAAAGATGCTGAGATGGAGATGGACAACGATGCCGACTTCGGAACCATGGAGAAGATAGCATTGGGCGTGAATAGCCGTAAGCATGGAGAGGCTGTAAGAATTATCTACGATAGCGATATGCCTAAGGATATGGTGAAGAAGATGCGCGAAAGACTGAAGACCAAAGAACTTGATACCAGTCTTGCTGGCGGCAGATATCAGAATCATAAGGATTTGATGTCGTTTCCAGACTGTGGACAAAAGGATTTGAAATATCAGCCTTGGCCTTCGATAATGAAGCCGGAATTCCTTAGCCCTGATAGCATATTGGACCAGATTAGAGAGAAAGACCGCTTTATACATGTGCCATACCATAGTTTTAATGGCTACATCCGCGTGTTGCGCGAGGCGGCCGTAAAACCTGAGGTAAAAGCGATAAAGACTACTCTATATCGACTTGCTAAAGACTCAAAGGTGGTGAAGGCACTTATCACAGCAGCAAGAAATGGTAAAAAGGTGACGGCTATTGTGGAGCTCTTGGCTCGCTTCGACGAAGAGAGCAACATAAAATGGAGCAAGAGAATGCAGGAAGAAGGCGTGAACGTGATATTCGGTGTGGAAGGTCTGAAGATACACAGCAAACTATTGCTCATAGAATCTAAGAAGGGCAACATAGCTTGCATTGGTACGGGTAACTTCCACGAAGGCAACGCACGAATATATACAGACTATCTGATGATGACGGCTCGTCCAAAGATTGTCAACGAGGTTGCAAAGGTATTCGACTTTATAGACCGTCCGTTCTCGCATGTGAGATTCAACGAACTATTGGTGTCTCCAAACTCTATGAAGAGTCGCATACTGAGAATGCTCGACAATGAGATTCGCAATGCCAACGAGGGCAAGGAGGCATGGTTGAAGATGAAGATCAACCATATCACAGATATCGACGTGGTGAGCAAACTATATCAGGCTTCGAAGGCTGGCGTGAAGATTGACATTCTGATTCGTGGCAACTGCTCAATAGTGCCTGGCTTAGCAAAGATGAGTGAGAACATACGCTGCGTGGGTATCATAGATAGATACTTGGAGCATTCACGTATATTGATATTCTGTAATGGTGGTAAACCAAAATACTATCTTGGTTCTGCCGACTGGATGCCTCGCAACTTGATAAACCGCATAGAGGTGATGACACCTGTTTACGACGAAGAATTGCAGAGCGACCTTATGCGCACAATATCTTATGGTATGCGCGACACGCTGAACGGAAGAGTGGTAGATGGAAGAGGAACAAACAACTTTGTGGAAGGCGAACCTTTCCGCAGTCAGGAAGAACTATATAAACGATATGTCGAAGAAAATGAAACCCATTAACGTAGCTGCTATAGATATTGGCTCGAATGGTGCACGCTTGCTGATAAAGCGCTTCGATCCTGATAATGCAATAGAGAATGAGCGCATTCGCAAAATGATGTTTATCCGCATACCTCTTCGCCTTGGCAAAGATGTGTTCTCGCTCAACAAGATATCGAAGGAACGCACCAAGATGATGATGCACATGATGAAGGGCTTCAAAGACTTCATGAAGCTTTATAATGTGAAGCTATACAGGGCGTGTGCCACTTCTGCCATGCGCGATGCAGAGAATGGTAAAGAGGTGATGAAGAAGATAGAAAAAGCTACAGGTATAGAGTTGGAGATAATAAGAGGACAAGAAGAAGCAAGACTGCTATTCAACAACCTGCTTGAGAAAACGGGTTCTAACAAGGGCAACTTTGCTTATATCGATGTGGGCGGAGGTTCTACAGAGGTATCGCTAATACATGATGGCGAACTGGCAGAGAGCTATTCCTACAACATCGGAACGCTAAGAATGCTTAGCGGAAAGGTAAAGGAAGATACCGTGAAGCTGTTTATGGAAAACCTCAGCAAGTATGCCACACTATATGAGAATATTCAGATTATAGGTTCTGGAGGCAATATCAACAAGCTTTGCAAATTGGCTCGCCATAGCAAAGAAGAGCTAAACGTGATTACGCTAACAGAGCTCAACCGGCTGCATAAGTTGCTGCAGCCTATGAGCATAGAGGAACGCAAAACGGAGTTTGGACTGAAAGACGACCGAGCAGATGTTATTGTTCCTGCTGCAGAGATATTCCTCAAGGCTTGCCAGTATCTGAAATGCAACTCGATATTGGTGCCAAACATATCGTTGGCAGACTCTATTGTAGATGGTCTTATGGCTAAACAAAAGGAAAAGTCGGAAGACTAAGAAATAATAACAACACAAACCGAAACCACCGTCTTGGCATTGAATTGCCTCAAGATGCTTGGAATTGGTAAAGGGCATGTCACTCGAAAGTGGCATGCCCTTGTGGTTTATCTTAGTACATATATAAATCATTAGATTTGATCCAAAGCCTGCTTGATATCGGCAAGGATATCTTCTACATCCTCAATACCTACAGAAAGGCGAATAAGGTCTGGAGCGATGCCTGCCTCAAGAAGTTGCTCTTCGGATAGCTGACGATGGGTGTGGCTTGCAGGATGGAGCACACAAGAGCGTGCATCAGCTACGTGGGTAACGATAGCTATCATCTTAAGGGAATCCATAAACTTGATGGCTGTCTCACGGTCGCCCTTCAAGCCAAAGCACATCACACCGCATGAGCCATTAGGCAAATACTTCTCGGCAAGAGCATGGTCTGGATCATCGGCAAGACCAGAATAGCGCACCCATGCCACACGTGGGTCGTCGTGGAGGAACTCTGCCACCTTCTGTGCATTCTCGCAATGGCGAGGCATACGAAGATGCAAGGTCTCAAGACCAAGGTTGAGAAGGAATGAATTTTGAGGACCAGGAATAGAGCCAAGGTCGCGCATGAGTTGGGCTACGAGTTTAGTGGTGTAAGCCATCTTGCCGAAAGCCTTGGTATAGGTGAGTCCGTGGTACGACTCGTCAGGAGTGCAAAGACCAGGGAACTTATCAGCATGTGCTTCCCAATCAAAGTTGCCGCTATCTACAACGCAACCGCCCACCTGTGTGGCATGACCATCCATATACTTGGTGGTAGAGTGTGTAACGATGTCGCATCCCCACTCAAAAGGACGGCAGTTGACAGGAGTTGCAAAGGTGTTGTCGACAATAAGAGGCACACCATGCTTATGAGCCATATTAGCAAAGCGCTCTATATCGAAGACATTGCAACCTGGGTTAGAGATAGTTTCACCAAAGAGAGCCTTGGTGTTAGGCTGGAATGCTTTCTCTATTTCTTCGTCAGAAGCTGCTGGGTCGATGAATGTACAATCTATGCCAAGCTTCTTCAAGGTTACACCAAAGAGGTTGAAGGTGCCACCATATACAGAATTGCTAACAACGATATGTCCTCCTGCCTCACAGATATTAAAGACAGCATAGAAGTTGGCAGCCTGGCCACTCGATGTGAGCACAGCTCCTACTCCACCCTCGAGGGCAGCAATCTTAGAAGCCACAGCATCGTTGGTAGGGTTTTGAAGACGTGTATAGAAATATCCTTCTTTCTTAAGGTCGAAGAGCATAGCCATCTCTTCTGAGTTGTCGTACTTGAAAGTGGTGCTCTGGATGATAGGTAGCACACGCGACTCACCATTCTTTGGAGTCCATCCAGCCTGCACGCAGAGGGTGCCAATGTGTTTCTTTTGTTCCATGTTGTTGGTTGTTTAATTATTAGCTTTTTATAATATTAGGCATGATAAGCAAAAAGCAGTTCCTGCCGAAAGGGGCAAAAACTGCTTTTTATCTCTTTGCGATGAGTTCTTTTTACTCGCCAGTAACGACACGCTTTTCCTTGATACGTGCCTTCTTACCTGTAAGAGCACGGAAGTAGTAAAGCTTAGCGCGACGTACCTTACCATGCTTGTTAACTTCGATTGAATCGATGTTAGGTGACTCGATAGGGAAGATACGCTCTACACCTACAGTACCAGACATCTTACGAACGGTGAAACGCTTCTTGTCACCATGACCAGAGATCTTGATAACTACACCACGATAGA
>ENA-ORPK01001457-ORPK01001457.1-human-gut-metagenome-genome-assembly--contig:-NODE-1457-length-18604-cov-3.090301_pt1 | contig 18604 bp, 16 predicted proteins | sample MGYA00242139_ERZ509068 | MGnify/ENA primary metagenome ERZ509068 (study PRJEB26280, sample SAMEA2338687) | human gut metagenome | biome: human gut; feature: human-associated habitat; material: faeces... | reverse complement strand
AAGGCTTGTGGGAATCCAAAGGGCAAAGCCCGTGGTCGCTCCCGCAGGAGCGAAATCCCCTAAGCGCATTCTAACAAAGCAAGCAAAACAATAAAACGAAAATCAAAAGTAAAAAATCAAAAAAGCGCAATGCAGCACAAAAAGTTGGTACAACAGATGTAACGTCAGTTACAATCTGACCTGACCCGATAATCTGCATTGCGCTTATTCTATGTTATCAAACAATACTACCCCTTTTCAAAATTTGCGAGCGTAAGCGGAGCAAATTTTGAAAACAAAGCAAAACTATAAAATCAAAGATACCAAGCCACACACCATACCATAATTAGCCACGTCCAAGGCGGGATGGGAAACCCATCCCCTACAAAGTTATACTCACTTTACCGATTTAAAGGTTTTATCCGTCAAACTGCACAAGTTTTCCTTGTAATGTTGTCTTTTTGGTGCATTGATTTTTACCCTTTAAAGTGGCATAATAATATGTGAATATTTTAAGGCAAATATGCCGTATTACATAAAAAGGAATGTTAAATTATGCCTATTACAGAACTTCTTGAACAGAATTGTGCAAAGTTCGGAAACGATATTGCACTTGTTGAGATCAACCCTGATATACAGGAAAACCGCCGTGTTACATGGAAGGAATATGAGCTTATCGAGCCTAATACACTCTGCCATTACCGCCGTGAAATAACTTGGAACGTATTTAATGAAAAGGCTAACCGCTTTGCTAATCTCCTTATAAGCCGTGGCGTCAAAAAAGGCGATAAGGTGGCTATCCTGCTTATGAACTGCCTTGAATGGCTGCCAATATATTTCGGCATACTCAAAACAGGCGCATTGGCTGTTCCGCTCAATTTCAGATATACATCTGATGAAATAAAATACTGCCTTGACCTTTCCGAAAGCGATGTGCTGGTGTTCGGTCCTGAGTTTATCGGACGTGTCGAGGAGATCGCTGAGGATATAAGCAAGCACAGACTCCTTTTCTATGTCGGAGGAAACTGTCCGACCTTTGCTGAGGACTATGACCGACTTACAGCAAACTGCTCCAGCAGCTCACCTGATATAAAGCTTACAGATGACGATGACGCTGCAATATACTTCTCATCAGGTACAACAGGCTTCCCTAAGGCTATCCTTCATAAGCATATGAGCCTTCTTCATGCCGCAAGAGTTGAACAGAACCACCACGGTCAGACAAAGGACGATGTGTTCCTCTGCATACCTCCGCTTTATCATACGGGTGCAAAAATGCATTGGTTCGGTTCACTTATTTCAGGCGGAAAGGCTGTGCTTCTCCGTGGAGTAAAGCCTAAGACCATACTTGAAGCGGTGTCAAATGAAAAATGTACAATAGTATGGCTTCTTGTGCCTTGGGCGCAGGATATTCTTGATGCGATAGACAGAGGAGAAATAAACCTTGCGGATTATGACCTTGACCAATGGAGACTGATGCATATCGGTGCACAGCCTGTTCCGCCGAGCCTTATCGCACGTTGGAAAAAGTATTTCCCTAACCATAAATATGATACGAATTACGGTCTGAGCGAATCTATCGGACCGGGCTGCGTTCATCTCGGTGTGGACAATATAAATAAAGTAGGCGCAATAGGCAAAGCAGGCTACGGCTGGGAAACAAAGATCGTTGACGAAAAGGGCGAAGTTGTAAAGCGTGGTGAAGTAGGCGAGTTGGCAGTAAAAGGTCCGGGTGTAATGACCTGCTATTTCAACGACCCAAAGGCGACCGCAGAGGTTCTGAAGGACGGCTGGCTCTTTACGGGAGATATGGCGCAGGAGGACGAGGACGGCTTCATTTTCCTTGTTGACCGTAAAAAGGACGTTATCATTTCAGGCGGCGAAAATCTCTATCCCGTGCAGATAGAGGACTACCTCAGAAGCCACGACGCTGTAAAGGACGCTGCTGTTATCGGACTTCCCGATAAGCGTCTTGGTGAAATTGCAGCAGCAATAATTGAAATAAAGCCTGACCATAAATGCACAGAGGAAGAAATAAACGAATTCTGCAACGGACTTCCCAGATATAAGCGTCCGCACAAGATAATTTTTGCGGATATTCCGAGAAATCCAACGGGCAAGATAGAAAAGCCAAAGCTCCGTCAGATCTACTGCGGTGAAAGCGTTGTTGCAAAACAGAACAGAGGATAACTTATAAATTAAGAATTAAAAATTAAGAATTAAGAATTATAACTTCATTGAAAAATATGTCAATTTTATGGGCGGATAAGAATATCCGTCCATATTTTTATTTATATTATATACATATAGTATTTTTGATAGTGCGCATTACATTTTGTAAATGAGTTTTTCGCAAAATTAACGACCGCGGCGGAACGCTATCTGTAAGTCAAAGCAAATTTTAAACCGCCGCCCCCCAAAAAAATAAAGGAAGCAGCACAAAATGCAGAAGCTTCCTTTGTATTTTTATGAAATCAATGTTGTGGGAACGGTAGTTTCCTGCGGTTTAGTTTCGGATTTTTCCGTCTTGGCAGGCTTATCTGTTGTTTTGCCGTCCTTGGCGGTTTCGGAGGTTTCCGTTACGGGCGGCTCGGTTATAATTACCGTGCCTGTGGGAGAGGTCAGCATACGCTCGATACCGCTTATCAGCGATGACGTGTTCGCCGCAAATGCATTGTCGATGAAAAGCACGTCCGTTGCGCCGACTTCCTTGATATAATCAACGGCATTGCGGCCGAAATAGCGTATGTCTATAACATATATCTCGTCAAAGCTGTCAATGAGATATGGCGCAAAGGCATTGCCGTAGGACTCCTTGAACATCACTATTTTTCTGCCTGTGCCTGCGTTTGTGGTGATCTTGATGTGGAGGCTGTCGCCGCCGAGATACATTCCGTACATTGCCGAGCCTGCGGCATATTCGTGGTATATGGGGTTGCTGCCTAAGGAACGCAGGGTATCATATCGGAAGCTTTCACCTGTGAACGGGCTTTTTGTCATATGGTAGGTGAAGGTATCGGGGTTGTTTTTCAGCGTGATGTCGTTTGTGTAGCCGTAAAGCGAGCCGACATAGGGTTCGTCCTTGGTTTTGGTTATGTAGCTGTCAAGCGGCGGGGGAGTCTGACCTATGGTATTGCAGAACGCTGTATACGCATAATATGCGCCTAAGTCCGTCCAATGGTGGTCGGTGCGGAAGTAAATATATTCGTCCTTATGAGCTTCAAGGACTGAATATGCGTCAACGGAAATTACTCCGTCAGTAAGATTTGCATAGATATTGTCGATAGCGTCCTTTTCCGAGCCTGAGTATTTTTTATACTTTTCGGGCAGATAAAATTCTACCGACGTCGGAACAACAAGGTTATAAACATTGACATTTTCACCGAGAGCACGTTTATAGGAGCTTATAAGCTGCGCATATCGTGCGCCCTGCTTTTTATTGCCGCCGAAAAGCATTATGCCTGCCTTTTCGCCGTACATATTCACTCCGTCAACAAGTATACCGTTATTGAGGAACTCACCTATATTGCCCGACTGTGTTTCCGAGGCAGACTGTGATGTTTCAGCCGGAACAACAGTCGTCACGTCATTAAGAGGCGGTACTGCCGTAACATCGGGCGCAGATACATCATCGGTCGGGGGAGCTGTTACAGCCTCTTCCTGCTGCGGTATGTCGGTAACATATGGCTCATCGTATTCTTCACCGAAGTCGTCGTCATCATTAACTACCGCAACGGCACCGTAGAATTGCGGCGTTGCCATTCCCTTTGCCTTTTCAAGCTTTGATGCAATACCGTTCAGCGTGTCACGGAATGGCACTGTGTCCGTAAAGAAGTTATCAACAGCTGCAGCAAATTCTCCGCTTATATAATTTTCAAATGAAAAGGTGGGAAATTCCGCAAGACGTCTGTTTTCCGTTTCGGATATTTCGGGACGGTCGGCAAAGGCAAGATAGAAGCTGACAAGACCCGTAAAGGTAAGGAAAAATGATGCCGATGCAATGCTTGCGGTTTTTCTGTATTCATTTGCTTTTTTCTTGGATATGTTCTTTTTCATAGTGACTGCCTCAATATCTGAAATAAAGGAACGGATTATAGCTCTGGTTTACAAGCAGGAGCGAGCTTACGATAAGTATGCCGAAAAGCACGGCATTTTCGCCTATTTTTGCCGCAGCAAATCCCACAGCGGTCTTATCGGCGAGCCCGTTTATCTTTTCTTTTATAACACGGCACACAGGGCAGCAAAGAATTATTGCCGCAATAATTATAAAGCAGTTGCTCTTTATGGACGAGAGAGCGATCTCATCGTAAAGCGGTGCTGAATTTCCGCCGAACATACCGCTAAGGCATTTTCCGAGCCTTGACATATCTTCAAAATAGAAAAGAGCCCAGCCGAAAATTGCCGCAATGATAAGGTAAAGATGAGAGAAGAAGGACGGTATCTTTTCAAGTATTTTTCCGAGGAAAAGCTTTTCGATAACAACGAGCACTCCGAAATAAAGTCCCCATAGAATGAAGTTCCAGCTTGCACCGTGCCATAAGCCCGTGAGGAACCATACAACAGCGAGATTAAATATCTGGTGGCGGCGGTTTCCGCCCATTGGGATATAAACATAGTCACGGAAGAAGCTGCCGAGGGAAATATGCCATCTTCTCCAGAATTCCGACGCTGACTTTGAAATATAAGGGTAGTTGAAGTTTTCGTCAAAATGAAAACCAAACATCATACCAAGTCCGATAGCCATATCGGAATAACCGGAAAAGTCAAAATATATCTGCAATGAGAACATTATAACACCTGTCCACGCGGCAAGCACAGAGGAGGGAGCAGTATCAAAGCCAAGCATACTGTCGGCAATACCGCCGATACAGTTTGCGATAATGACCTTTTTGCCAAGTCCCTCAATAAATCTTGCCATACCTTTTCCAAGGTCTGCGGCGGAGAATTTACGGTGGTCGATCTCTTCAGCGACAGTTGTATAGCGGACGATAGGTCCTGCCACAAGCTGAAAGAACATTGAAACATAGAGCAGAAAGCTGAAGAAATTGCGCTGTACAGCGGCTTTGCCCCTATAAACATCAACAGTGTAGGAAATGGTCTGGAAAGTGTAGAATGAAATTCCGATAGGGAGCTGAAAATGCGGCACAGGCAGTCCAAGACCTGTGAGCGCATTTATATTTTCAATGAAAAATCCGCTGTATTTGAACAGGCAGAGCACACTAAGGTTTATAACGAGAGAAAAAACGACTCCCAGAACAGCTGTCTTCCGCCCACGGAAATGCTCGATAAACAGACCGTTGAAATAGTCAACAGCCGCACTTCCGATAAGCAGCAAAACCCATACAGGCTCGCCGAAAGAATAAAAAAGCAGTGAAAACACAATAAGTACGCCGTTTTTGTATGTCAGATTCGGGATAATATAATAAAGTATCATACAAACGGGCAGAAAAAGATATATAAAAAACAGGTTGGAAAAAACCAACTCAAGCACCTCTTTAAAATTTCATAGACTGCCGCAGAAGGTAAAAAAATCATTGGCATATACATATTATATTATCATATCATAAAAAAAATAGCAACATCAAAAACGCATAAAAAGCATATATTACGACAAAAATTTTATCCTTTTTCCATAAAGAGTTAGTTTGCTTGGTACTTACGACTGCGGCGGCTTGCTATCCTACGACTTACAGCAGACTTAATGCCGCCGCCCCCCAAAAAAATAAAAAAATTACAGTATGGCATTATATATTGCTGTTTTATGCGCTTTTACATATGAAGCTTTCTTGTTATTTCGTCTTTGATGTTTCTTCCCTCGAAGATTATTATCGCCGACACGGATATTATACTGCAGGCAACGCAGGCTATTGACGGATATGTCACATTCAACATTCCAAGCCCCAGAAATACTGCGGGCAAAACTCCGAATACCACGTCAAAAAGCATATAAAGCACAAATCCTCTCGGCTCGATCTTCAGTATCTTTGAAAGGATATACATACATACCATTGACGCTATACAGCTGAACGGCAGCACATAATCCAGCGACCAGCCGTGCTCTCCCGTGTATTTATCCCAGCCTATTGCAAATACGGTCACAAGGAAAAGCTGCCAGTTGATATTTTTGAAAATGTTCCTGCGCTTTTTTATGGCTACGGACACGGAGATCCAGGCGCATATTACTCCCGCAACAACAAATGCCGACCACCACACAGGGTTTTTCATAGGTATTATCATATTCAGCCCTACGCTGCACACTATGGTGATTATTGCGGCAAAGCTTATTATTTTCAGCAGGCTGGTTTTGTTGTATTTTTTGTCCTCAATGCGTGGGAAAGCTTCTTCGTTTATATCGGGAGTGCCGCTGAGTTCATTCTGACAAAGCGGACAGCGTTCTTTCTGTCCCATTACATTGACATTGCATCTTTTGCAGTACATCATAATACAGCCCTCCTTATATTTCGTTGTTCTGTATTTCCACGGAAATATTGTCCTTTGTCAGCATTCTTACAAAGTTGCACTGCACCTGTGTGCTGATAAAGGCTGATGAAAAGTCAAGGCTCAGAACATCTCCGAATGAGCATACGCAAAGCTGGAGCTTCAATGTGCTTGCAAAAACGGAAAAACGCTTTATATAGCTGTCAAATTCAGCGGGCATAAGCACCTTTCCCACATTGGAGATAACAACGGTTTCGCTTTTTACGCCTATTCTTCTTGCTGTATGAAGCACAAAATTCTTGAATGGCAGCGGTGCGATCTTTACAAACGGATTATGCTCCAATGATGCAAGGCGGTTCATTCTTATGCTGAGCTTTTCTTTTGTAAGCTGTTCCTTGAACTGCTCATTTACGGAGCTGATAAGGTCATCAAACTCTCCCGAACGCTCTTTGTAGCAGTATTTTACGCTTATCATACCGAAAAAATTTTTTGCTGTATCCGATGGGAAAAAGTTTCGCAGATTTACCGGTACCATTATTACTATTGGCTGGCTCTCTTCTGCGACGGTCATTGTCCGATGCAGCGACTCGATAAAAACGGCTGTAAGGAATACCGTCATTGTTGTGTTGTATTTATGTGCGGCTGCGATAAGCTCCTTTACTGAAAGGGAGACCTCTGTTATGTTAAGTATATCGTCCTCGTTTTTTGCGCCTTTAAGGTGATAGACCTTTTTCGGCTTTGGTGTCTTTACACGCTTTTGCTTCTGATAATATTTGCGGAAGCTGTCGTCGGATTTGTTTGAAATAGATGAATCGCTGTCAAATTCGGGCATATTATCTGCAAATACATCGGAATGTGCTGTTGTGAGATAGTTATAGACAATGGCTTTCAAAAACTGCATTGCCCCTGTTCCGTCTGCAAGCACATGATAAATTTCAAGGTTAATACGCTTTTTGTAGTAGGTAACTTCAAAAAGCAGGCGGTCGCTCTCGCCCATATAAAGTGCGGCACAGGGGTGCTTATATTCCTCACGGACTATTGGTTTAATGTCGGTCTGTTCAAGGTAATACCAGAACAGACCGTGACGCATTACGCAATGGTAAACGGGGAAATCAGCCAACGCTCTGTCAACTGCATTCTGAAGTATTTCGCATTTTATTTCTTCATTGAGCTCACAGCTGAAGCGGAATACTCTTGTATCGGTTTTTTCACTTGTTGACGGAAATATCTTTGCTGCATTGTCAAGTCTGCTCCATGAGCGTCTTGCTGACGGCATATTGCTCACCTTCTTGTGATAATTTGTATTAAATCCGATCAATTATACTTTGTGTATATAATCGCTTATAAGCTTATAGGCATATCCGACAGACTTTATATTTGCGCTGAGGGATATGAAACCGTGAAGAGTATTTTTCATACGATAGATCTTTACGTTGTTTCCTGCCTGTTTAAGCTTTCTGCCGTAGTCCTCGCCTTCGTCACGGAGAGGGTCAAATTCAGCGGTTATTATCATAGTATCGGGCTGGTCTGAAAGATCCTTTGCAAGTATAGGTGCAAAGTATGGGTTCTGCATATCCTCCTCGCAGGCAGCATAAAGTGAAACATATTCGCTGATACGCTTTGCGGTAAGGATATAATCCGTGCCGTTTTCAATTACGGAGCGGTACTTTGAATTTTCCGAATAGTCGTTATTAACGGCAGGATATATAAGTATCTGACGTGAAACCTTAAATTCTCCCTTGTCACGAGCCATAAGCGATACTGCAGCAGCGAGATTTCCCCCTGCGCTGTCGCCTGCAAGCACGATTTCATCAGCGTCAACGCCTACGACAGACGGGTCGGTTATAACAGCCTTTGCGGCGGAATAGCAGTCCTCCAGTCCCTCGGGGAACGGGTGCTCGGGAGCAAGACCGTATTCAACGGCAATGACCTTGCAGCCTGTAAAATTTGCAAGGTTTATGCAGACCTCGGTATAAGTGTCGATATTTTCCGTGACCCAGCCGCCGCCGTGGAAAAACAGTATAGCTGTGCGGCAGGAGCTGTCGTGATCCACAGGTGTGCATACTCTTACTGTAACATTTCTTCCGTCACATTCAATATCGGTATCAGAGCCTTTTAAAACGGAAGTGAGTATTGGGTGACCTTTTATATTATGCTTTACAAAGCGTTCAAGCTTATAGCTTTTGGTAATATCCGGTTCGTTATCAGAGAAAAGACGGATAATATTTTTCATAGATTCGGGAATAGCCATAGTATCGACCTCCTGATATTATTACACCTTATACTATAACATATTTTTGTGCATTTATCAATATATATAGGAGATCGACTTATAGTATTTCAATGAGTAAATTATTTTTTTAAAATTATTAACAAAATATTGTATGGGACGGATTTCCCGTCCCACAGTCACCAATGCCATAAAAAGGTGCAATATCATCAGATAAGCGATAAACCTGTACTTTTTTCGGACAAAGCCGCATACAATGGAAATAAGAATTTTTACAGCAAAAGGAGCTGCATTAAAATGAGCAAATGTGCAAAAGACGGAAAAGGAAAGAAAATACTTCTGTTTGTATTGCTTATAGCCATTATCGGATTGGCGGTATATTTTCTTGCGGCGGCTAAAAAGGAAGCCGATTCCGATAAGATTTTTACTATGAGCAGCAATGCCGAGCGTGTTGAATTTCTCAATAAACAAGGCTGGATAGTAAAGCCTGACCCATTGTCAAAGGAAGAAATACTTATTCCTGCCGAGTTCAACGAGCTTTATCAGCAGTATGCGGAGCTTCAAAAGTCGCAGGGCTTCGATATTGAAAAGCACAAGGGTGAAAAAGCTATGCTTATAAGCTATCAGGTATTGAACTACCCCGACCACACCGAAAATGTTGTGGCAAATATGCTCATAGCTGACGGAAAGCTTATTGGCGGAGAGATAACCTTAAACGAAGAAAACGGTTTTACAGAGCCGCTTATTACGATAGGCACACGATCTTTGGCTGCGGAATAAGGGTCATCACAATGTAACGACCGCGGCGGCTTGCTATCCTTTGATTTACAGCAAATTTAATGCCGCTGCCCTAATAAAAAAGAAAACAAAAAAGGGATATTGCAGCGTGAATTGCAATATCCCATAATTTTACTTGACGCTTATCGGTTCTTCAACAAGGCGTGTTTTGCGCAGAGCTGTTATAAGCGGCTTGTAAATAAGTATCGTTACCAGTGAGCAAAGTATGCCCTTTATCAATGTGAACGGCAGATTGAAGATGCAGAGTGCTGAGAAAAGGTTATCCGTTCCCGGCAGTATCGCATTATAGGCACTTATGATAGCTTCCATTCCGCCGAACGCTTTTGCATATATCGGGTACACAATGAAGTAATTAAGGGGCAGGCTTATCAGGGTATATGCCGCAGTTCCGACGATACAGCCTATAACTGCGCCCTTTTTGGTATGTATCTTTCTGTAAACAAGACCTGCTGAAAGGGCAAATACTGCGCTTGTTACAAAATCAAATATATCCCCTATACCCATTGTAGTTCCAAAGCCTTTTATTACAAGGTGGATAACATTCTTTATCAGGCATACTATTACTCCTGCCGCAGGTCCAAGGGTGAATCCTGCAAAAAGCGACACCACATTGGAAAGGTCAAGCTTTATGAACGACGGCATAAGCGGTACAGGGAAGTCCAGATAATAGACTACGATAGCAATTGCACTCATCATTGCAATGCATATCATTTTTTTTGTGCTGATTTTTCTTGAATCGGTCATTTGAGATTCCTCCGTTTAAATATAAATTTATAAGAGCAATCTGTAACAGAAAAAGCCTATGAAATTTTACTTTCATAGGCTTTTAAGCGCATTGATACCAAATAAATGGTATTACAGCGTTGTTTCTTTCGTCCGGACTATACCGTCGGTTCCGGAATCTGACCGGATCGGCCTTTCGGCTCGCGGACTCGCAATTTTCAATTGACGGAAAACGGTTCATTTAATGAACTTTTCCCGAAAATTTTAAATTTATTACCGCCGGTGAGGATTTTCACCTCGCCCTGAAACAGGTTGCTGATATTCTGTTTTGATAGCCGAAAAGCAGCTTACTCAGCAGGCTCTTCGTCGTCAAAGTCAAATTCAAGATGTTCGCCGCAGTTAGGGCAAAGCATTGAACCTTCTTCGATCATATCTTCTGTAAGCTGGATAGCATCGCCGCAGGTCGGACAATTTACTTCGTAAAGATCCTCGTCATCGCAGCAGTCGCAATCGTCATCGCAGCAGTCGTCATAGCATTCGTCATCGTCGCAGTCACATTCGTCGCCGTAGATGTCTTCTTCAACAGCTCCGAGGTCTTCGTCGATAGCGTCAACAACTTCAACTACTTCATCGATCTGATCCTGAACATCTTCAAATGTCAAAGCCATTTCCTGAAGAATGTCAGCCATAAGGGCGATAACCTTGCCCTCCTTTGTGGAATCGTCTATCTGCAGACCTTCCATAAGTCCCTTAAGATAAGAAACCTTTTCTCCAAGTTTCATAGGTGATCCTCCCTTTTTGATTGTATGGTTTATTTACTCACTGTATGAATAACGGAACGATCAGGCACGTTCCATATATTCGCCTGTACGGGTATCGATTCTGATCATATCGCCTTCATTGATGAAGAGCGGAACCTTAACTTCCGCACCTGTTTCAAGTGTTGCAGGCTTTGTAGCGTTTGTAGCTGTGTTTCCTGCGAAGCCGGGGTCTGTCTGTGTGACCTGAAGGTCAACGAAGTTCGGCGGCTCAACGGCAAAAACCTTGCCCTTATAAGAACAAACCTTACAGATCATCTGCTCCTTAACGAACTTGAAGTTGTCGCTGAGTTCAGCTGCGCTGATAGGAGTCTGTTCGTATGTTTCAGGGTCCATAAAGTAGTAGAGATCGCCGTCGTTGTAGGAATATTCCATATCCTTTCTTTCAACGAAAGCTGTTGGGAATTTAGCTGAAGGGTTGTAGCTCTTTTCAATTACCGAACCTGTAATAACGTTCTTGATCTTAGTTCTTACGAAAGCGGCACCCTTACCGGGTTTAACGTGCTGGAATTCAACTATCTGAAGAACGTTGCCGTCTTCTTCAAAAGTCATACCATTTCTGAAATCGCCTGCTGTAATCATAAATACCTCCGGATAAAAAATAGATTCGCACAATATAGCTTATACTTATTTTACTACATTTAAATTCGTTTTGCAAGTGTTTTTTTACATTTTTACTGCATTTATAAACTTTTTACAAAATAATAAGTTTTTTTGGTGAAGATACAAAATTATTATAACCGTTTTCCGTGACGGAGATACAGTCCTCGATGCGTATGCCGAATTTTTTCGGAAGATATATGCCCGGTTCGACAGTCATTATCATATTTTTTTCAAGAACTGTGGTGTCACGGGTATTTGCGGCAGGTGATTCGTGTATCTCCATACCGACGCTGTGACCGAGACCGTGACCGAAGTTTTCGCCGTAGCCCTTTGATGATATGAAATCTCTTGCGCAGGCGTCAAGCTCCTTGCAGACAACTCCTGCCTTTACAAAATCAAGGCAGCGTTTCTGTGCTTCAAGAACTATCTCATAGACCTCTTTCATTTCCTCTGTCGGCTCACCAAGGCATACAGTTCTTGTCATATCGCTGTGATAGCCCTCATAGACAGCACCGAAATCCATAAGTATGAACTCGCCCTTTTTAACCTTTTTATCGGATGGAACACCGTGGGGCAGAGATGTGTTCGCACCGCTCAGTGCGATAGTATCAAAGGAAACACATTCAGCACCGTGGGAAAGCATATAAAAATCAAGCGCACGTCCTATTTCAAGCTCGGTAACGTCCTCTTCGATAAGAGTTTCCGTAACAAATCTGAATGCGCCGTCGGCAATATCCTGGGCTCTCTGCATTTTTTCAAGCTCTTCGGGAGTTTTTACGGAGCGTATCTCACCTATTGCCTTACTGAGCAGACCCGATGAATCTATCGTTACATTTTCAAGTCTTTCATTGAGCAGATCAAAGTCGGCAACGGTCATTGTTTCCGCTTCGATATAGACCTTTTCCGTGTGGTGCTTTGCCATAAGCTCATTGAGCTGCTTTGTGTACTGCTTCATAAGAACGACTTCGCAGTCTGTAACGATCTCGCCTGCCTTTTCAAAATATCTGAAATCAATGAGAAGATATGCTGCATCGGGGAAAACAAGAACTGTTCCCGCAGATGACTTCATACCGCAGAAATAACGGCGGTTTATATCGGACGTGATAAGTGCGCAGTAATTTTCCTTTGGCAGCTTTGCTGTAAGCTTTTGTATATTTGTCATTTTCATTATCCTTTCAACATTGCTGCAAGTCCCTGCAAGCCGAGGATATAGCTGTTTTTGCCGAAGCCGCAGATAACTCCTGCGCATACGGGGGAAATAACGGAATGATGTCTGAATTCCTCACGGGTATGCACGTTTGAGATATGCACCTCGATAACAGGTATCCTTACAGCTGCGACAGCGTCACGGATAGCATAGCTGTAATGAGTATAAGCACCTGCATTTAAGATTATACCGCATTTGTCAAGTCTTGCAGCGTGTATTTTGTCGATCATCTCACCCTCGTGATTGGACTGGAAGCATTCGCAGCTGTCAAAGCCAAGCTTTTTCGCCTCGGCTTTTATTTCCCCGCATACGCTTGCATAGGTGTCGCTGCCGTATATGCCCGGTTCACGTTCGCCGAGAAGATTAAGGTTCGGTCCGTTTATGATAAGTACATCTTTCATTTTCATACCTCTTTTATGTTTTATACAAAATAAGAGCGAAAGAATATCCCTCACTCTTATTTTAATACCAAATCGGGTAAATGTCAATTATCGGGGGCATTGATTCTAAAGGTCAAATCTGTCAGCTTTTCGTTCATTCTCCTGTTATAATAAGCTTTCGTAGTAGTCTTTCATAGCCTTTGCGTCTTCGGTCTGTGTGCCTGCGCTTTCACATATAAATGTTGGGGCAAGTGATTTCTTGTACACAAGCTCCATAAGAGGTTCAAACTGCGGACCGTAAACATTGTCCTCAAAGGTGAGGTGCTTTTTCTCGCCGCCCTTTTCCGTGTACTCTATTTTTGAAAAATGGGAATGGAAGATTTTAAGACGGTCGCTTCCAAGCTCGTTTTCAATGGTGTCAAGTATTTTTTCATAGTCGGACTTTTCTTTTATTGAGCCGAATGTTCTTGCATTGAGATGTCCGAAATCTATGCAGGGGATAAAGCTTTCATCGACCCTGCAAAGCTCCATAACTTCGTGAAGGTCGCCAAGCTGATTTATTTTTCCCATTGTTTCCGGACAGCAGTGGATATGTTCAAGTCCCTCGTCAACAAGAGCCTTTCTTGCAAGCTTCATTGTATCAACGGCAAGCGCAAGAGCCTCCTCACGGGTCATTTTTGAGCATGAACCGCTGTGGATAACTATCCTGTCGCCGCCGAGAGCATTTACAGCCTTTGCTGAATCAACGATATATTTTATTGAATTAAGTCGTTTTTCCTCTTCCACGCTTGAAAGGGAGATAAAGTAAGGAGCGTGTACAGAAACCGTTATATCTGAAGCGGCAAGTGCAGCACCTATTTCCTTTGCCGAAGCTTCGGAAACACGCACACCCTGTCCGCATTGGTATTCAAAATGGTCAAGTCCGAACCTTGTGAGATATTCACCGAGCTGGACGGATCTTTTATAGCCCATGGTCTTAAAGCTTTCCGCTGTACCTGCAGGACCGAATTTTGCTTTGTTCATTTTCAACCACCCTTGTTTAAAATTATACGTTTATTATAGCACAGCTTTTTTTCTTTGTCACTACACAGACTGAAATTTACATGGTATTTTAACAAGTGAATTATTCTTATTGAAATTATTAATAAAATATTGTAGGGGACGGGTTTCCCGTCCCGCAATCACCAATATTGTTCAAAAAGCGGGACGGACGACCCGTCCCCTACAGTAATATGTGATGATTTATAATATATTCGTATCAAATGTTCACTATTTATTTACTCGTTGAAATGCCGTGCTGAAATTTATAAAATATATTGCTAAACTTAGTTTGATGTGTTAATATAATATTGTATCTATAAATAAAAAAGGAGAATGCCGTATGAAAAGATCAATGTCGTTTTTTATGTGTATCGTTGTTGCATTTACATTTATGGGAGGCTTTTTCTTTGACAGCTTTGCGGTAACAGCCGAAGCTGCGTCCTATAAGACACCTTACTATTATAAACAGCTTTCCGAAAAGGAGCAGGGCTGCTATGACAAAATGAAGGAAGCGGTCATAGGCTGCAAAAAATCCGTAAAGCTGAAGACTGCCGTAGATGAAGATACCTTGCAGAAGCTTGTTGACCTTATGTATTATTATGACGTAAGCTGTTTCAATCTTTCAGGTGCATCGGCAAGGACAGGATCGTCCTATACGGAGGTGTATTTTGAATACGCCTATTCAAAGGAAAACTATGATAAAATGATAGCGTCCCTCAACAAAAGAGCAGATAAGATCATTGCGTCCTTTGACGAGGACACCAAGATATACACAAAAATAAAAACCATACACGACTATATCATAAATCATACGGAATATGACAAGGATTTTTCAATGGCAGGTCTTGCATACGGCGCACTTGCAAAAGGAAGAGCAAAATGCGATGGCTATTCTCAGGCTTTCAATTACATATGCAGCCGGGCAGGCATCAGAGTTATAAATGTTATCGGCTATGCAGGTGAAAGCCATATGTGGAACAAGGTATACTATAATAAAAACTGGTACAACATAGATGTGACCTTTGACGACCCTGTTTCAAACTACAAGGAAAATCTGACCTACGATTATTTTATGGTAGATGATAAGACATTCGGCAGAGATCATACCCCCGACCCATGCAGGTTTGAGATCCCTGCAGCAACAGATCCGACCAAAAGCTATTATGCGGTATATAAGCTTACAGCTTCCGACACGGAAACAGCCAAAACCGTCCTTATAAACAATATCGCCAAGGCTGCGAAAAAGGGCAAGAGCGGTACTACGATACGCTTCGATTCCGACGGAACATTCAACAGCACTGTCAATGCTTTAAGGGCAGATAACGGAAAGCTTATGCGTGATATACTTAAAAAGGCATATAAAAAATCCGGTGTTGACTTTTATACGGGCGGCTATCTCAGCTCGGCTAACCCCAATACGCTTACATTTGAGGTGTTTATTTTCTATCCCGACACATCTCTTGACGATTATTTTGAAAATACTTCCGCAGTAGACAGCGAAATGAGGGACTTTCTCGGAGAGCTTGGCGTAGCTGCATAAAATTTGATTTTGCTGTATTCTTTTTTATTTTTTTATTTAGGAAAATCAACTTTTGCCTGAGGCTGCGGCAGACGTGTCCCATACCATAAAAAGCAGTGGCTGTTACTGAGGGCATTGGGTTTCGGCAAGGCAAAGCATAAAGCTGCCTTTATTTTGCTTTGCGTGGGTACAATGCCCTTGGGAAAAGTCATTGCAATGTTGGCTTTTTGTGAATCATAGGCTGCGGTACAAGCAAAAGTCGGCTTCCCAAAAATATAAATAAAAAAGTTCCGGCAAAAGAAAGGATAAACCTATGAAAAGAGTATTTTTAATAGTATTGGACAGCGCAGGCATCGGAACTGCTCCCGATTCCGCAAAATTCGGCGACGAGGGTGCAGACACATTCGGCTCATGCTTCAAAACAGGCAGACTTAACGTTCCCAATATGGAAAAGCTGGGACTTTTTAATATTGACGGCATAAAATTCGGCTCGCCTGTCACATCGCCGACAGGTGCTTATGGCAAGCTTACCGAAAAATCAATGGGCAAGGATACTACCATAGGTCATTGGGAAATTGCGGGAGTTATCTCCCCCGAACCGCTGCCGACTTACCCTGACGGATTTCCTAAGGAAATAATTGATGCGTTCAGCAAGGCAACGGGCAGAGGTGTTCTCTGCAACAAGACCTATTCGGGTACTGATGTTATCCGTGATTACGGCAGAGAGCATATGGAAACGGGTGCGCTTATCGTTTATACCTCCGCTGACAGCGTTTTTCAGATAGCTGCACACGAGGACATCGTTCCCGTTGAAAAGCTCTATGAATACTGCGAGGCTGCAAGAAAGATACTTACGGGCAAAAACGGCGTGGGAAGAGTTATCGCACGTCCTTTCAGGGGCAGCTATCCCGATTTTGTGCGCACTCCGAACCGCCACGATTTTTCTCTCCTGCCGCCGTCGGAAACTATGCTTGATAAAATAAAGGGAGCAGGTCTTGATGTTATCGCAGTAGGCAAAATATACGATATTTTCGCAGGTCAGGGCATAACCGAATTTGTCCGCACAAAAAACAATGATGACGGTATGGACAGGACACTTGAATATGCCGACAGGGATTTTCACGGCTTATGCTTTGTAAATCTTGTCGATTTTGATATGGTGTACGGTCACAGAAGAAATGTTGACGGCTATACTGAGGCACTCAACGAATTTGATGTCCGCCTCGGTGAGCTTATGAAAAAACTTGGCGGCGATGATGTTGTTATGATAACTGCCGACCACGGCTGCGACCCTTGCTTCAAGGGAACAGACCATACCAGAGAATACACTCCCCTTTTGATGTACGGCAAAAAGATAGGCGCTGAAGATCTTGGAATAAAGGACAGCTATTCTTTCATTGCCGACAAAATATGCGAAATGCTTTTATGATATAAGGAGCTGCTATGAAATATATTATGGCACTTGACCAGGGTACGACCTCTTCAAGATGTATTTTATTCGACAGAAACGGTACGCCCGTAAGCACGGCACAAAAGGAGTTCACACAGTATTATCCGCAGCCGGGCTGGGTGGAGCACGATGCAATGGAGATATGGGCGACGCAGATAGGCGTTGCAAAGGAAGCAATGCTGAAAATAGGTGCGGAAAGCAGTGATATTGCCGCAATAGGTATCACAAATCAGCGTGAAACCACTGTGATATGGGATAAAGCAACGGGAAAGCCTGTGGCAAATGCGATAGTATGGCAATGCAGGCGAACTGCGGATATGTGCGCCGGTCTTGTAAAAAGAGGTCTGACGGATTTTATCCGTGAGAGAACGGGACTGCTCATTGACCCGTATTTTTCCGCAACAAAGGTAAGCTATATACTTCACAGCGATACTGAGATAATGGAACGTGCAAAGCGGGGCGAGCTGCTTTTCGGAACGGTGGAAACGTGGCTCATATGGAACCTTACGGGCGGAAAGGTACACGTTACCGATTATTCCAATGCTTCAAGGACAATGATGTTCAATATACATACATTGAAATGGGATTATTTAAAGACTGGGGTGTTACTAATATTGACTTAAGAAGAAAAGTAGTAAGAAAAATTTCAAGGAAAATATTGTGATGCACAAATGTCAAGCCAGAAACCACATGTAGAAAACAATCATGAGTTCATACGAGATATTATATTGAAGAAAAAATCTATGTCAAGATTCCTTCTTTTTGGTCATTTTATCCATTTGACTTGCTTTATCTTTTTGTTTTTCTAATGTAAGCCATGAAAAATATGATGACACAAACTCTCCATATTTTGTTGTATCTTGTGCTATTACAATTAGCTCTTTAATTCCTTTTTTAGCAAGTTCTTTGGCTTCTTGCAAAATATCTTCCTTTTTTCTACTAACAAAAGGCCCTCTTATATATGGAATTGCACAATATGTACAATTATTACTACATCCTTCTCCAATTTTTAAATAAGCAAAATTTTTACCAGTTGTAACAACTCTATCCAAAAATTCACCTTGTTCAAACATTGGCATTTGTGGAATTTCTGTTATTTTTGTTATGGCTTTAGTTTCCGATTTATTTACAATATTTCTTTTTACTAAGTCCTCTACTTTGTCCCATAACTGATTATATTCATCTATTTTTATAAATAAATCTACTTCTGGAAGTAATTTTATTAAATCGTCATAATATCTTTGAACTAAACACCCCATTGCTATCAAATATTTACATCTTCCTTTTTTATACTCTGCCATTTCTAAAATAGTATTAATAGCCTCTTCCTTAGCAGAATCTATAAAACCGCATGTGTTTACTACTATTATATCTGCTTTTTTCTCATCATTCACAATATTAAAATTATTTTCCTTAAA
>ENA-ORPK01001456-ORPK01001456.1-human-gut-metagenome-genome-assembly--contig:-NODE-1456-length-18648-cov-4.194159_pt1 | contig 18648 bp, 25 predicted proteins | sample MGYA00242139_ERZ509068 | MGnify/ENA primary metagenome ERZ509068 (study PRJEB26280, sample SAMEA2338687) | human gut metagenome | biome: human gut; feature: human-associated habitat; material: faeces... | reverse complement strand
AAAAAATCAAAAACAGAGCTTATAGCCCTGTTTCTGATTTATAAGCCTGGTATAATGCTTTTTCTTCTGATAGCCATTTACGGTATCCAGTATAGCGGTTTACTAATAATACTTTACCGCATTTACTACATCTATAGAGAGAAAAAACTGTATTGACATAAAATGGAACAGGCTCTGCTTTATGAAAATGTAAATTAATCATAATTAAAAATTTCCACGCTCTAAATCTTCATCAACAACCGTGTCAAAATCATAATCTTCATTGAACAAATCTTCAAGAGTTTTATCAGGATGATTTTCTAAATAACACTCTTTCAAAAAATCACCAAGTGAATCTCCATACCATGACCAGTTATCGACGCCGCCATTTTGAAGTGCCAAATATTTCAGATAACCGCAATAAATGCGCTTAAATTTATCTTCGCTTAGAGTAATATTTTTCTCCATTAATCTTTCTCCTTCTGGACTTCATAGTGGCCAGGCACCCATACAAGATTTTCGCCATTTTGTTCTTCCCAAGCCTCAGCCATTTCCTCAATACATTCAATGCAACAAGTCCATAAACTTAGGCATTGGTCGCGGGCTAATTCCTCTGAAATTCTATCCCATAATGCTTCTGGAATACGAGAACTAATTTCATTGATACATTCCTTTCGAGTGTTCCGCTCGACCATTGCTGAATCGAGCGGAACTTTTACAGGGTCATACTTCATCCTGGGCTTCCTCCATATCAGGGGCCTCAGCTTCTGCCTTCACTAGGCCTTCCAAACACTTGAATTCAAAATTCTTATGCTTGTAGGCACAGAACTTAGGCTTATTGACGATACGAATAACCACACCCTCGCGAGTATGAGTTTTACCAATGGGGTCAGGACCAGCATAATACTGTTCAGCAATATTCATAATCCACTCACCGGGAGTCCCCTTGCGGATAACTCTCCAAGCGCCCCACTCACCATTACAGTCATAGCACTCTTCCAGAGTTTCATCAGCGGGGATAAAACCCTTCCACATAACAGGAACAGTTTTACAACCCATCTGCTCACAACGATAACGCATGAAATCAGGAGAGTACTCTACTACATCGCCATCCTCATTAGTCATAGTCATACGATAAACGTAGAGTTCAGACTGAGGAGGTTTACAACCATAGGAGAAGGTAGTAGTCTCGCCATACTGCTTGATAAATGCCTTATCATTCAGCTTCTTATTCGCCGCAGATGCCATAATAGGAGCACCAGTATCAGTGAAGCCAACAACTTCGTAATATACTTCCTCACCCTTGTGGAGTTTGCCCTCGAAGAACTTAGAATGCTGTTCACGGAACAGGTTAGAACCATAGAAACCACCATCAAAATTCTCCAGAACAGTGCGACGAGTACCAGACACATAATCCCATTCATAGATAGGAGTGCCATCACGCTTCATAATCTTATCCCATAGAGAACGCTTATAACCCTTAAATACAGGTAGATAGCCAGTGCGCTGAGAAGTGCCATGCATCTTCAGAGTAATTTCAATCTGATCGCCCGCCTGGAATGCACCAAGGTTATAAGCCAGCTGCTCAGTATCTGCGTGTTCAGTGAAGAGAGGAGCAATAGGAACCTTTTTCTTACGAGTATGATTTCCCTTAGTAGGATTGCCAGTTTGCTTATTAGAATGAGGAATATACTTCTGACAAATTTGATGACCATTAATAATATCAATAGTATCTCCAACTTTTAAATACTGAGAAGCATCATCATTAAACAAATAATCAAATGCCTGAATAGACATATAAATACCATCAGACTTTTCACCGCGCAGCTTAATGGTAGAAACATTGCGCTTATTGGGGTCCATATAACCAGTATCAGGAGCACCACAAGGATACTTTCGCAGCAGATGATTATGCATACAAAAATCCAACTCTAGCTGGAGATCAGTAGGAAAATAAACGCCAATATCGCCAATTTTTACATCCAGACCAACACAGGTATCATTTCCGAAGAAGGTCGCTACCTGAAGGCGGTCAGCATTAGTATGAGGACGCAGCTTTTCAACTTTAACAACATATCCAACATGCTCAGACATATTAAATCAATCCTTTCTTAACTTTCTATATATATTATATTATATTTTTATAAAAAAATCAAAAAATAAGGAAATGGTTTAAACCATTTCCTTACTCTTCTTCAGCCATTTTTTTAATAATGTAGTCAATTTGGTCGGCGCACCATATAAAATCTGATTCCTTCCAACCCTTAGTAGTCATTGCAGCAGTACCAATGCGGACACCGCTTGTAATTTTTGGACTACGTTTTTCATTAGGAACTGTATTCTTGTTGAGCGTTATACCGAATTCATCAAGTTTGTTCTGCACAGCTAAGCCAGTGATAGTTGGGAACTTGCTAGAGAAATCCAACAGAAACAGATGATTATCCGTTCCTCCAGTAATTACATCATATCCTAATTCAGTAAAATGGTCAGCCATCGCTTTACAATTTTTAACTACTTGATGAATATAATCTTTATATTCTTGGGTACAAGCCTCTTCTGCGCAAATTGCTTTTCCAGCAATAACATGCTCAAGAGGTCCGCCTTGTAGACCAGGAAAAACTGCGCTATCAATTTTCTTAGCCAGTTCAGGTTTACAAAAGATTAAACCACCACGAGGTCCACGCAGAGTTTTATGAGTTGTCGTAGTAATAATATCGGCGAGGCCAAATGGAGATGGATGGTCGCCAGCCACGATTAATCCAGCGATATGCGCCATATCAACCATAAAATAGGGATTGTATGAATCTTCATACTCCTTTTTTACCTCTTGGATAATATCATAAATTTTTTGAAAATCAATTTGACGGGGATAAGCACTAGCCCCAGCAATAATTAACTGAGGTCTCCATCGGTCAATTTTTTTCGCTAAATCATCATAATCAATTAATCCATTTTCATCAACATTATAATGTACGAAATTATATAATTTTCCGCTCACATTAACTTTAAGTCCATGACTCAAATGACCGCCATTTTCAAGGCTCATAGATAGAACTGTGTCTCCTGGTTTTAAAACAGCCAAGTAAGAAGCAAAATTAGCATTAGCGCCACTATGGGGCTGAACATTGACATGATAATCAGTATTGAACGCTTTTTGCCACATTTTGCGACAATAATCTTCAATCTCGTCCACATATTGGCATCCTCCGTAGTATCGCCCACGCTGGCCCGCGGTATCTTCTACATCGGGATAGCCTTCGGCATATTTATTTGTGAGAATGGAGCCAACCGCATATAGAATTTCATCGCTAACGAAATTTTCGCTAGCGATTAATTCTATGTTATTGTATTGGCGATTGGCTTCCTTATTAATCATATCAAGGACTTTAGAGGCCAATTACATTTCCTCCTCAATGCAATCACACACAGCACATTCACACTCATCAGTAGAGTCAGTGGCGTAATCTTCATCAGATTCTTCATTCTCAGCAAGGTCAGTAAGTTGCGTTTTAGCATCTTCAATAGCGTTACCTAGAACGGTGACCGCGAATGCGATAGCAGGGAAGGAAGACATATTGGCAGTCATCCAACCAACAAGGTCTTCCATTTTAGACTCTAGATGTTCAACATCCTACAGAGTTAGTTCAACTTCCATTAATCCATATCCTCTCTTTCAGTAATTGTAAAAATTTTTCCTTGTATATTAAGGACTTCATATTTATCGTAAAATTCTGTCATTAATACAGAATCATCGATCATAACACTATAAGTAGTAATTGTTTTAGCCGGTTTGGCATGAGCAAAAATAAATAAACTGAGCATTCCAACAAATATTCCAGCAATAACAAATATTTCTCCTCCAGTGCCATCAATCATACATAAAATAGCTACAGCAATACAGAATATCGCAAATATTGCTGCAATAAATCCGCCCAACTCCAACCCCAAGTATATGAAACTACTTTAGTGCCAGTATCAAGCAATGTTATTCCATCAAGCATTTTTCAATTCCTCACTCACACATTTTTTCATAATCTGATATTGAACAAAATCCAGAAGTTCATCAGTTTTTTTATTATATTCATCAGGATGAGATTCACAAAATGCGTCAGCCCTTTCAAAGATATGTTTCAAAGCTTCATCAGCCTTAGCAACTGCTTCATCAACATTATATAAACCCCTTTTAATAGAGATTAGATATTCCTTATCTCTTGGCTGAAGGCAATCTTCATAGGGTTCACCTTCCATATACCGCATTAAATATTCTTCAACGCGGAGTAGATGATGGAGTTGTTTAGGGTCATAGCCCCATTGAGCAAGAACATCGGCTTTGCTGGGGTATTCATGTTGAAGAGCATGATATTTTTCCAGAGCAATACCTTTCATACTCTTAACTGCCCGATAAAGATTATAATGAGCAATATCTTCTCGATGGTTAATTAGCACATCCCAATAAGGAGCATAATCAGGATTGACAATTTTATACGGAGTGAAGAGAATCTCAAGGAAATTCAAATTCTGTTTCCTGAAAGTCTGCATATACAACCGAATATCTTTGAAATCAATATGCTCTTCATTCTCTCGAATATGAGTGGTGCTAACCGGCTTTTTATTAAACGCAATTTCATTAAAATTAGGTAAAACAATTAACTTAGTGTCAACGTCGCTATTCTCATAAGCAAGACCATAGTTCTGACTACCTTGAAGGAACAGACCCACGATATTGCGTTTATCAAAATATTCCAGAGACTCTTTATAATGAGCATACAGAGATTGTTTAACGGCATCCATATTTATCACTCCTTTAACTTATATAAATATTATATCATAAATTTTTTCAAAAATCAAAAATAGGGTAGAGGATTAGTCCTCTACCCTATCATTTTCAGTTGTTCTATTACACCAATCTAGATAATCTTGGTCCATCTTTTTGGCATCTTCCATCATTTCATCGAAGGTCTTACCAATTTTAATAAGAGATTTTTCAACAATATTTTTGGCTCGTTCAGACATATTATCCCAACCACAAGACCAAACAGTAGAGACGCATAAATCATAAGGTTCAAGATTGAAATCATAGCACTCTTTACAATAAGCACAACTACAAGGTCCAAATGAGGAGGCTAAAACTACAACTGGCTCTTCCGCCCCACACACTTCACACTTGCCAGGTTTTGCGATTTGATTAAAATAATTATCACAATTCATCAGTAGTACCTCCGTCCATTTTTGCACCGCAGTTGGGGCAGTAATTGGTGAGAAAATACGCCCCGTGCAAAGTTCCATTATCCTGAGATAGTGCTTCTTCTCCACAAACAGAACAATGAGAAAAATATCCTTTCCAATCCCCATGCACCACCGGGGCAACATCAGCGGTGGGAATGTCGTTAATCAATTCTGTTGCTTCGTAAAGCCCTTCACAATAATTTTCTGACCGACTACCTCCGCCGAATTACTTTGCGTCATCTAAATCAATACCATATATGTTTAACGCATATTCTTTAATTTGGGCAGTTACCTCTTCTCGTTTAATGTATTCAGCCATTACTTTACCTCCGTCTTAAAGTTCTTCTCCTGTTTCAACATCAAACACTTTAAGGTTTTCCACACATTCGAAATTGGTATGTATAATTTCATCATTAACGGCAAACCATGGGGTATACTTGTCTGAATATATTTCACACTCAAATTCTACTCTAACTTTCATTTTAATATAAATCCTCCGAAAATAGCTCTCGTTCACCTTTTTCCAGTTTATAATGACGAGCGGTAGCACTCATCTGGCCATTAGTCATAGCAATATCATATGCTTCATAACGGTCATAAAAATTTCCTTTTTCATCAAGGAAACCTTCAATAGCCTTCTCATGAGGAGGAGTGATACCCGCATCATGCATCGCAGAGTAGATGAACCCGTGGCGGATACCGCCGAAAACCGCGCCGGTGCGAGTATCTTTAATTGCCGCGCAAATAATCATTTTTTATTTCTCCCCATTTCGTTTCTTCATTGTTTAATGTTAATCTAATTTCACGGTCATGTTTTGCTTTTTCAATATTTTCTTTTACCCTGTTATTAATGCGTTCCGCTTCACGGATTTCTTTTTCGGCACGAGCGCGAATCATTTCAATATCTTCCTTACCACGAGTCAACACGAGTTCCAATCCAGTGTTTTTCTCACTTCTCTTCTCTTGGATATTACGGAGCATATTCCAGACGAGGAAGAATAAAAAACTGATAAAATGGAATTTAATTTGAACTTCCGCACATAAATAATCTCGTTCAGGATACTTGTCAAGATATAAGTGGGCAAAATCACTATAATCATGACAAGTATAACAATATCTATCCTCATTTAAATTGTAGAGAGTCTTGAAGCGATGAAATGAGAGAAAACAATGAGGACGGTCTGAATCGGTGGGATTATTAAAAATTAACCACCAAATAAATAACCAAATAAATAAACCAATGGCTAATACAATTAACAGTGTAATCATTAGTCAATCTCCTTTAAAAATTTATCTTCAAGAACAATACAATTTACCTTATGAGAATAGGCGGTGCAAGCATCAATTGCGATAATTCCCTTATCATAGTATGGGCTAAAATCAGCCCCTACATCCCATTCAGGAGTTCCATCTTGACGATGATGACCCCAAGAAGTATGCCAATGTCCGCATACAATAGTTTTACCTGGCTCAATATGACCTTTCATCGCGCGCTCCATACCATTGTCCCAACGTGCTTTCTCCCATTGGTTTTTAGTTGCTTTGCGCCACTGATGGTCAGGAGATTTTAAATTTCCAGGAATCCAACCATGAGTGAAAATATAATTTTCAGTCTCAAAATAATCAACCATACGGTCAAAAAAACCGCGAGTTGTACGATAGGCATATTCTGTAATTTCATCCTGAGAAGCCCACTGATGCTCAGGAATTTTAGCTCTACCCAACTCTTGGATAGTTTGATATGTGCCATTTTGAATATCACGCATTGTAAAACCATCGCGCACCGCCCAATCAAACAGGTCTTCATGATTGCCTCGAATCAGAATTGTGCGAGGGGTGCGGATGAAGAATTTCTGGACTTCCAGATTCTGAGGTCCGCGGTCAAAGTTATCACCACAAGAAATCAGATAATGATCAGTGTTTTCAGGGTCAAATCCAGCATCGTCCAGGGCATTCCGCAGTTCATCATAGAATCCATGAACGTCGCTCACTACGAAGAATTTCGGCATAGTTATCACCTCTATAAATTTTACTAACATCGGCGAACTCTTCAAATGTTTGATTGATTACAGGAGGAAGAATTTCGTCGAGTGTTTCTTCTATAATTTTATATATTGTATATTGACGAGATTTGAGAGTATGAGAAGCGATACGTTTGAGAGCGCTGTCAGTGCGATAAGAAATCTCTGTTATTGACCGTCCTTGATGAAGTAGACGTTCTGTTTTAATGCGAAGAGAATTGTCAAGGGCTTCACATTGTTTGAGTGCGATTTCATCTTTAACCGCGTTAACGAAATTTCGGACATTTTGGAGATTTTTATCGAAATTTCGTTCGGGCATTACATTAACTCCAATCTGTCAAAAAATATATCTCTTTGAACTTCATCAATTGGGCAATTTTCATCTTCAAAATAAGGCTTCAAGTATTGAATTTGCTCAGGTGTCAGAAAACGATTAATATTCCAATAGAAATGATAATCATGACTTAATATAGCACTTCGACAGATATGTACCCAACCCAGATCTACAAGCACATCATCAGGATTAAATACATAGCCCATATCATAATTTTTATCCAAAATATCATATGCAGTTTGGATATGCTCATAAGCATTACATTCTACCATTTCTGCTGTTGGACTAAGCCAACCTAATTTAATTTCATTCATACTTCTCGCCACCCATTCTTTTGAATAATTGCTCTCATATAATTTTCGCCAATATTTACAAAATCAGTATATGGGATTCGAACTAATTTAATGTTATTTTCCTTACACCAATTTGTTTTATAGGCATCTCGTGCTACAAGCTCCTAATAGTTAAACCTATCATTTTTAGTAGGATGAAAATGCTATTCTCCATCATATTCTAATAATAGGTTTTGTTCAGGTAAATAAAAATCAAATATTAACTAACGACCAGTTTTAGGATAGATACAATTATCAAATTTTTTCTAAAAGATAAATGGTATCTATAATTTAATAAGCTGAGTAATAATTTTCTCTTCACCTTTAGATTTTACACAGCCACATGATATAGTAGCTCCATTAGGACGAGTTAAATTAGAAGTAGATACATGAGTTATATTGCCACAATCACATTGGCACTCCCAAATAATACCACCTTTATTATCTCGTTCACCACTGTCTTTTAATATAGTCAAATGGTCAAAATGCTTTCCTACAAAATCACTTGCTCTATTTCTTCCCGCGAACGCTAAGATTTCTTTTTTCTTGCACCCACAAGACACTACACTACCATTTCGTAATAAATCTCCTCGAACAGTAATGATATTTCCACATTCGCACTAACAAATCCAGGCCACATGACTTCTTCCATTAGGAGTCTAAATATTATCTCCCTATTTTAATACTATCAGCCGACCAAAGATTTTATTTGTTAAATCAATTTTTGCAGGCATTTTATTTCAATCTCCTTTCATATTTTCTTTTACCTCTTTATAATATGAAAGATAGTGTGAATAGTTTAATCTATTATTGTCCAATTGTTCCTTTTACAAATTGTTTCCATATTCATTCGCCCTACTACATTCATGCTGTGAATATGAATAGGATAACTACGGCCAGTTTCTTCAAGCCAGTCAAGAAGTTTAATATAATCACCGCCATCATTTGCGTAATCGCCTGCATCGTGGTCAAGGTCTATGATTTCAATATCAAACATTGAAGTAAAACTCTCAAAAACTTCGATAGCTTCTTTTGCTTGATTGACACTTTTTAACCATCGGTATCCTTCGGGAGCGGGACGAAGATCATCGATCCATAATTTCATCAATCACGCACCTTCTTCCAATTATCATTTCGACACCAATATACGGTAGCACCATTACCACAGTTGGAACAACCAACCTTGCCTTTAACAGTGAGAGTTCTCAATACACCGCTCACTGACTGAGGAGACATATCAATACCCTTAGTCCGCTTAATCCACATAGAGAGTTCCTTAGCACTCACGCAAGAATACTGGTTCAATACTTCATAGACGAGTTCGGCTTTGGTCATTTCTAATATCTCCTTTTCTTATCTTATATAAATATTATATCATAAAATTAAAAAAAAATCAAGGAACAAGTTTTTGCTTGTCCCTTGATTTTTATATATCAGAACGATTACTCGTTAGTTGTATCTTTCTTGGCAATTCTATCGACAATACCCTCAAGAGTGGTGCCTCTCAGCAGAGTATTAACGAAGTCAGCCGCAGACTCATTGTTAGCCATCGCATAAGGTGCGATACCATTTGCAATACCCTTGAATACATCAGCATTAGCCTTAGACTCCAATGCAGCGGTGAGTTCAGGAGTAATAGAATTCATAATCTTGACCACAGAATCAGCATATGCCTGCTTCTTAGCGGCCTCAATCTGAGCCTCAGACATCTTGATATTCAAATTCTGCTCGGCTTCCTTGCGCTTACGCTCCAAACCAGCCTCCTGAATAGCATCCAGAACAGCCTGCATATCCTGCTCAGCCTGCTTAGCTGCCTGCTTCTCAGCATCAGTCTTACGATTAACCTCGCTCTGGATTTCCAACTTACGCAGGGCCTCCTCGCGCTGAAGATTCATACGGTTAATCAACTTAGTGCTTGCCAGCTCATTCTCGCGCTTTTCGGCCTCAAACAGCGCTTCGGCTACCTTCACGCGAGATTCTGCATTGGTCAGTTCCAGGCTCTTCTCGACCATATCTTTCTGATGCTCGTCCAAAATCTCAGCGATATCAGATTCAACACGAATGCTCAGAACTTCGCAATCCTTAATAAACATACCATTTTCAGGGAAGAAACGACCGATATGACCGCTCTCAGTTTCAGAAGCAGTATCCTGATAATCAATAGCCACATTGCGAACAATATCAGAATAATTCTGATAGAACTCCTCAATGGTATATTTCTTAGCCTCACGCTTCATCAGGGAACGAACGCGATCACACAGATACTTGACGTAGTTATCAACAGAAAACCACTTATCCATATACTTGGTATCAAAATCAACGCAATAACTGACCTTAACATCAGCTTTCACGAAGTCCTTAGTCTCAACGCTAATGATATCAGATACCTTGTTATTCTCATAACGCAGGAATGTAGTATGCTCCAAAACATCAGTAGTCTTAGGCTTGCCAGTGCTCAACTGGAGTTCCTCAAAAGTCTGGTCATAATCCAACAGAATAGTCTGAGGACCACAAACAACCTTGCGCTCGCCATTCTTAGAAATGACATTAGCCGCATAACCAGTCCAAATATCGACGCTCACAACACCATCCAACTTGGAATCAATGGTGATAGTGCGAGGCTTGGTATAAGAAGTGCCACGAGAGATAGAAGCATTGCTCTCCAAATAGGCGAGAGTCTTTACATACCCAGTATCACTGGTGCTTGCGGATGCAGAATACAGAGTATCCAAATCTGCGGTATTGACAATGTTCTTATTCCGCATTGCCTTTTCCACAGACTTCTCAGACAAACCGCGGTTATAATCGAGGACGGCCTGATTGCCGGGGAACCACAGATTACACTGGCGGTCGCTCAACTTACGCTTAACAATTACCTGAGTTCTGGGGTCGGGCAAGAACATAGCGGGGCCCTTCACAGTAGTAATTTCACCGGTCAGACGGTTCATTACATAACGACCTTCACCCTTGGGAATCGCAATAGCATGATGAAGAATCTTCTCGTCATAATTGATAATAGCGTGTTCAGGACGAGGATAATAAATCATCTGATCATTGCCAGTGATGAACAGCTCCTCGCCAACAGGATGGATAATCTTAGGATCCTTATCATCCTGATACTCAGCAATTACCTTTACATAAATACCGGAAATAGGGGACAGCTCAATAGCACGGAAAATATAACCGCCCTTGGGGCTGGTCACGAAACTCTCAGTAGGCTCAGGGAACACCACTTCGGGGCCATGAACATAACGCTTATTGCCATCTTCGTCTTTCAGAATACAATACTCCAAACGCTCAAGGGTGACAGCATCACGCACATAACCCTTCTTCTCCTGGTTCTGGATAGGAATTACCTCAATACCAGTAGGAGGAATATAGAAGGAAATATCAGTGCCCTTGATAACAAGAATCTGACCATTGACATAATTCTTATTCTCTTCGACAATTACATTGCCCTCAGCATCTACAACCTGTCCGCCCTCACTCTTAGCCTTCTCGGCATCATAAACACGAGCCAGCAAATACTGGTTGGTGCGAAGAGCATGACCCTGAATAACCTTAGCCATCTGGCCGGGATACAGAGCAAAAGATACAGGGCCGCGAATGTTAATCTTACAACCAACATCAATATCTTCAGGAAGATTATTGGAAGTGCCGATTGTAGGACGCTTACCACTATGAGTAGGGTTCTTCAGAACCAAATACCAATTCTCTGGGGCAGACGCAAACAGATAAATGGCTTCATTGTAGGAACAGGGGACGAATTTCTTAGTTCGAACATCAAATCGAACCAGTTCATCAGACTGAGACAGAGAAGTCTTAGTAGGACCGACGTGGCACAGGACATTACCCTTAGTGCGGTCCAACACATAAGCATACTCGTTAATAGAGAGAACAAGGTCCTTCTGGATCATTCCATTTTCACTCATGTATTATATCTCCTTAAAAATTTATATCTTATTTATTTACTATATATATTATATTATATTTTTATTTAAAAATCAATTTATACCTTATAAAATTTTGGTAAAAAATTGGAAATCTATGTAGATAGAAAAAAGGGACGATATATTATTACATATATCGTCCCTTAAAATCCTTAGTGGATAGGAGCGTATCTCTCGCTGTCCAACTTCTCATACATCAGATCCTGCGCAGTCTTGCCACTCAGGAGCATTTCGTAGATAACAGGACTCATACCAGAGACATAGGACACATTTGCTTCGTCGCGCATAGGAATGTTGTTCTGACGAGCCTGAACATTCCAAAATACCAGATGAGGCATAGCATAGCCATGAGCCGCCCACTTAGCACGCATCTTCTCAAACAGAGTGTTATCGACGCCACCACCGCCCCAAGAAGAACGATAAGCGTTAGAAGACACGCAGTAGTTAAACTCCATGTCGCTAATCACAATCAGGTTCTGAGGAATCTCATCCTGAGTACAATGATTAGCAATCGCAACATCCAGCATCATATCAAATGCGCCTTCGACGTTAGTAGAATCACCCCAAGGAGCGCGGCTGACACGATACACCTTATCACAGAAATCCACACCCTCAACCTCGATGAAGTGAGGATTAGACTCAAAGGAAATAAAGTGATTCTGGAAGGGGCCCTTCGCCTTCTCAGCACAATACATACCGAGAGAAATGGCTACATTAATGGGGGCAGAAGCCTCAGAGCCACACATAGAACCAGAGGTATCTACGATAGCCATACCATTAAAGGTCTTGCCATTGAAATAATCAGCCAGATTATCCCAATACTTATTGATCATCAGACGATCAGTGTCATCCAATGCAACAGTATTAGAGCCCCAGCTATGTCTCATACGATTCAGAGCCTTATCAACAACCTCATAAGGATACAGAGCCTTAGCATTTACCTTAGTGGTAGCGTCCTTGGCAAAATCCTCATAAGTGCGGGCACCATTCTTCTCGCGCTCAATATCATGACGAGCAAATGCATTCTTATAAATCAGACCGGCACGAGAAGGAATCTTATCGAACTCAATCTCGTCCCAACGATTCTCAGACATGAGACGCTCAACAATATTGATACGGGCACGCAGAATAGACAAAGTCTTACGATACTGGCGAGAAGTCATACCCATATAGGTCTTAGTGATATGAGCCAGTTTGCGGGACTCCGCAGAACTAGTATTCTCAGACTTCAGCCACTTACCCAACAGAGAAGGGGTCTTACACTGAACATCCAGAGCCAACTGACCCTTAATGAACTCAAATGCGTCCTTCTCCAAAGGAGTGCCAACGAACACATACAGGTCGTCCCAACGACCATACTCAGGAATATGCTGAATCATATCACGAACTGCATCTGTATTATGCTTAGCCATATACTTCATAACAGTACGGAAGAAACGGCGCTCACCCTGGCCTCCGCGCACATCACGCAGATAAAACAGGCACTTCATAGCATATACAGGATTCTCCTTATATGCCTTCTGGAACATCAAAATAACGTCCTCGTCAGAACGAGTACGCATAGCACCACCCAGTGCGAACATATCATACAGATCAGTGCCAGTAGACTTGTGAGTTAATGCACCGTTTTCAGTGTAGGTGAAATTGGTAGCATTCTTCATAGCGTTCAGAAAATCACTCATAGTTTTACTCTCCTTTTTCTCTTTGACTCCTCTTGGACAAGAGGAAAATTTATAACATCTTTAACTTTCTATAAATATTATATTATATTTTTTTAAAAAAATCAAATAAGAATTTTATAAAAGATGGTTTAATAATTTTTTAACATTGTGCTAGTAATTTGATAATAACCGCCCCTCATAGGTTTTCCATTTTCAATTAGATACTCCAAGAGTTCTGGGCTATTTAATTCTGCTTCTAATTTATCTAAATCATCAGCAGTTGCATATAAACCGGAATATACGAAAACCTCTGGACCTACTCTTACATAGGAAATTTTATCGGGGGTAATTGTTGTTGAAATAACTAATTTTTCTTTATTCATATTAGCTAAGCCTTGAGAACGACCAAATTCAAACCATTTTGTATTACCAGTAATAGAACGATTTTTTAGCTGTTCTTTATTAGCTAACATATAAGCGTAAGTTTTAGGGGCTGATTTCAATTCTTCTTCTGTGTGAGGCGGAACAATACACTCTTTCCATTCCTAGGTGCCAGCTTTAATAATAGGGTGGACAAAAGTATCCTCCAAATCATTAAAATTATCTTTAATAAAAATTCGGTCTGCTAATGTTGCGATACCATTTTGCAGACTTTCATAAGATAATCCAACTTTTTCTCTAGTATTACTCCAAGGGATTTGAATACTTGTTTTTACTTTTGATAATCCAACAATACCAGTATATGTGGAAAATCCATCAAATAATTGCTCTTTTGTGAGATCTTCAAAATACCAAAGTAAATTATTTTTTTCAATATCTTCTCTCATTTTTTTACCACTAGCATTTTGAATAAAAGAAAGCGGAGAAATATATAGTAGACTTCCAGTTGGTTTCAAAAATTTTTGACCAATTTCATAAAAGGCATAATATAAATCATACATACCAAAACAATAAGAATATTGTTCAATTTCTTTTTTTGTCTCTGGCATTAAATTGTGGATGCGCACATATGGCGGATTTCCAATAACATAATCAAATTTATCAAACCATTCAGTTTGTTTAAAAGCTGAACCTAAAATTACATTATCTGATGGTAACATATTTTGCACTTTTTCGATGACGTCAGCGTCAATGTCAATAGCAAAAATATGTTCTTTTGGAATGCCTCTATTTAAAAGTCCCGTAATAAATGCTCCATCACCACAGCTATTATCTAAAAATAGAGACGTATCAATTTCTTTCTAAGTTAAATTTAAAATATCAATCATATGATTGACAATAGTATCTGGTGTCATAACTTGACCATAGTTTTTTACTTTATCAAACATTTTCTTTTAAACCTCCTATAAATTGCATAATTGCATCAGTTAAACAAGGAGAGATATTATCTTCACAATATTGTGCAGTAAAGTTGTCATAATCTACTTCAAAATAATATGGGATAAAAGTTAATAAATCCCAGTAAGCAGATTTATAGGCTAAAAAGTTTTTATAATTATCCTTGCTTTTTTGAGTAGGAGTCTCAAAAACTACTTCACCATTACTCTTTTTATGATGAACCTTAGTGGGAATAAAAATTATTTGCATAATAGGGATACCGGCATTTATAAATAAATCAGATTCGCCCTTCATATTTTCATAATAATTATTTGCATTTTTATTATATTCAGAGCGAATTCCCTTAAAATTGATAGCTCCTACGAATTTATCACCATTAAAAATGGCAATATCAACTTTCTTAGAGCCGTAAGCCCCAATAAACTCATATTCTGAATTACACAGACTTCGAGTGGAAAAACCTTCTTTTTCCACAAGTTCAGCAATTTTAGAATGAATTGGTTCTAACAATTTGGAAGAGCGAGTCGTGGCAGGACCATATTTTTTTTCTGCAACTGCTTTAAATTGGTCAGCAAACAACTGTTGGAATTCCATATTTTCTCCCCTTTTTTATATTATACCAAAAACTTTAGCTAAAGTCAATTTTTTTTTATATCATATGTTTTATAAAAATCAATTGAGATTTTTATAAAACTGCTTATCGATTTAGTTCTTCAACAATTAAATCTTTTGGTAGAAAATTTTTACATAAATAACAGCTACCAAATGATACACCATCTTGTGTTTTAGTCATTGCTTCATCTTTGTAATAGTTAATTCTCTTGTCAAACCCTAAATATTGAATATCTTGCAAATAGGGAAAACGCGCTTGTCCTTGTAGTGAAGGGATAGGCAAGAGCATCGCATAAGGTTTATTTAATTCATACAACCTTTTCAAAATATCATCTTTTTGAGAAAATGGTGGATTAGAAATAATTATATCATAATTATCTGGCTCATAATAGAAAAAATTTTTATCATCATCAATATGAGTATAAATAATTTTCACATATGGAAGAGTAGATAATGTTTTAACATAATAACTAAATTCTTTATCAAATGGACACCAAATAGTCAGAGGATTATTTTGATTAAAATTATGCTTCTAAGCATATAGTGCGATATATTTTAATAGAGGTTTAACTGCGTATTCAGGAGTAAATACTTCATCAGAAGCCTTATCTGTTTTAGCAGTTAAATAACCTTTATTTAATGGCATAATAATTTACTCCTTTATCATTATAAATATATTATAATATATTTTTTTATAAAAATCAAATAAGGGATAGTATTTCTACTATCCCTAAATCTTTTATTATCTATTGGAGGTAGGGGTCGGAGTCGAACCGACAAGCACCAGCTTTGCAGGCTGTTCTCTAACCATTGGAGTTCCCTACCATGGTGGAGGGCCCGATATTATAGTGGGCGGGCCTCCCGTTGCCCCACTTCATATATCTAATCAGGGAAGATATGCACAACCCTTAATCTTTTTCAAGATTGATAGACCTTCTTACCGTTATCAACGTTGATATATGAATTGCCGTCTCAAATTTTCCAAATTGAAAGGGGTTAGGTGCCGTATTCACCTATGGTGCCCCGTCGGGGATTTGAACCCCGGACCAATAGCTTAATAGAGGCGGAAATGAGACTTGAACTCATATCTCTTCCCATTGTTCGTCGGTCAATGAATTAATAAAACTTTTTGATCGAGTTCGGAATTGTATTTCATTATACGATTCCACCAAGGCTACTGCTCTACCACTGAGCTAACGGAGCATGTTGCTGGAAAAAATTTACCAAAACTGGAAAAAAATTGGAAATACGCGTGAGAAAAAAAACAAGGCACGTTGATTTAAAAATTTCTAGCATTAATTATAATCATCTAATAATTGCTGTTTGTGCCTTTACCTATTCAATAAATAACCTGCCGTTCTTCATTGCTTTCGAATGTTTTGTCGATAATCGCCACATTCCTATTAGCTATGACCTCCTAAGAAGGCAAGTAAAAAAAGGCTCATTAAACATTATCGTTCTCAAATTGACAATGGTAATTTTCGAGAGCCCCATTATCGCATCTACACTTAGATAACTTTTCATGAGCCGTAAAGTAGCGCTATTAATTATAGCATCATCCTTTTTTTAGTAGAAATAATTTTTCTAATAAAAAATTTGCTGCACGGCTCTCAATATTATATGAATAGTCCCATTAAAGGGAATGGAGCAAGTAAAGGGAATCGAACCCTCATCTTCTGGTTGGAAGCCAGATATATTAGCCATTATACTATACCTGCATAAGCATTTTCTTTATGAAGTTGAAAATGCCAAACAGTCTTACCTTTGGGGATAGGGATTTAAAGAAAAGGCTTTTGAAAGTTCTTTAACTTTCTATATATATTATACAAAAATTTTTTGAAAATGTCAAATTATTTGTTTTTATAATATTTACGATATTCCTTACGAGTCTGTTCTCGTGTAGGATAAGGCTCATGCCAGCCATTAATCTGACGTGAATGCCATTGGTCTACTATAAATTTATAATATGTTTCAAAATCAGGCGCAATAGTACAAAAATCACAAATATTCCATGATTGATATGCTTTGCGATATGATTTATAATTTAGTCTATCATCAGAATTTTTCAAACGCTGTCTAACTACTCGATTAGCATAACGTTTTAAATCTTTGGATTTCTTGTCTCCACAATAAGGGGTTTTCTTATATGAACGAGAAATAATAATCACTCCTTTATTATGATAAATGGTGCCGGTGACCGGACTCGAACCGGTACGACTTTAAGGTCGGCAGATTTTCGTACTACTCTATATCACTATAGCCACATTACTGTGTTGTAGTCTGGACTATGTCTTCACCATATCAAATGACTTAGGTGGTTGGTATATAGTCTCTACACATTTATTTGACACAATTTTTACCACGATAAGAATCTGTAAATGCATGGCAATTTGGACATAATAACTAATAATTTTTTAAAACATTATTATTTCTATTACCATCTTTATGATGTAGTTCTAACGGAATAGGTTTTCCTAACCATTCAGTCATACCACAACATTCACATTGATAATTTTTATATCCTTCTCGTAATAATTTATTTCTTACTTTATTACTTTGAATATCTAAACTAGAATCTAAATATTCTTGTAATGGCATATAATTATTATTTGATTTTGACTATCCCTTACCACTTTGATTTCCAGAATAATCAATACCTAATTTAGCAAGAACTGAATTAATTGTTTTTGGATTACAATTCAATTCTCTAGCCATATAAGCCTTAGACTAATTTTCATTTATCCATTGTAATATTTCATTTTTTCGTTCTAAAATATCAGTTCGCATAAAATTCTCCTTTTAAATTAATCTCTCTCTATATATTATATCAAAATTAATTTAAATAAATTATCTTACGCTGTCCAAAAATTTTAGAGCGTGTGCCAAAACTTAGCACGGCGTTCTGTGTTTGCCTTCGCCGTTTTAGCCAACTTCTACTCTAAGAGTTTCCTCTTAGGCACTCTCTACGAAAATCCTCGTAGTCCACATTTGTGGAAAACACATTAAAGTCTGCTGTGTCTGCCATTCCACCACACCGGCAGATAACAAGGCTCAATATATATAAGAAAAATTTTTCAAACAATTTTCCAGATTATTTATAAAAATTTTGCTGCGTGAGCCTTTATTCATTTTCTATATATATTATATTATATTTTTTTAAATTTGTCAAACAAGACTCTTTTATTTGGTTCCACC
>ENA-ORPK01001450-ORPK01001450.1-human-gut-metagenome-genome-assembly--contig:-NODE-1450-length-18703-cov-5.240187_pt1 | contig 18703 bp, 40 predicted proteins | sample MGYA00242139_ERZ509068 | MGnify/ENA primary metagenome ERZ509068 (study PRJEB26280, sample SAMEA2338687) | human gut metagenome | biome: human gut; feature: human-associated habitat; material: faeces... | reverse complement strand
AGCTAAATTAATAATGTTATTGTGACCTTTGTTTCTTAATCACGATGCAAAGATAACGCTTTTATATGATATTACCAAATAAAATATCACTTTTATGCGATATTTTGATGTTTATTAACAAATAACGCTTGAAATTCATATATATTCACAATAAAACACTTTTTAATCATATTTCTGCTTATTTTCTTTGGCGTTTCAATAACTTTTTGTATCTTTGCACCAAATTAATAACACATATAAGTAATATATATATGAATATAAAGAAAACGATAAAAGATAATGGATGGACTCTAGAATCATTAAGAGCCAAAATGCAGGAGATAGAAGGACGTGAGGTAAAGCAGTCTTCTATGTCCAGAATAGTGAATAGTGCCAACCCTACAGTTGAAACACTTCAAAGACTTGCAGACGCTATGCAGATAAGTATTTGTTCGTTCTTCGAAAACGACCAGCAGGGCACTTCTTTAGTCTGCCCTCATTGCGGCAAGCCTATCGGTCTGGAGATTAAGGCAAAGGAGGGGAAATGATATTCCTCTCCTTTTATTCTTTTATTCTTTCTCCTTCAAAAAGCCTATACCTGCATGAACATTACCCAACTTATACCAAGACTGATCTAAAGTCATAACATAACTACTGAAGGATTCTTCCCCAATATCAAGGGTGAAGTCTTCATCTACATCTGGCTCTCCATGTCTTACATACCCTTTATTCGGGGTGTATAGCAATCTATGATATGAGCCGCTCTCACAAATATAAAGTCCGCTATTACGCCAATCGGAACTCCAAAATTCCGGTTTATTCACGTAACAAAGCATTACATCACCATCGTAAATAGGAATACTATGACTTCGCTCATCCTTTTCTCCAACAAACTTTTCGCTGTCAACATTGTCAGACTGACGGATAACAGATACGATGGAGTAACCATTTCCAATAAAGTCCGCTATATCAACATATGTTCTTTGCTCTCTAAGGTCAAATTCCAGTTGGCTTCTCACGCCATCTTTCTCAAAGATTACAAGTATTCTTGTGTACTTATCACCAAAATTGACCATACTTAGAATCAAGCCGTTGTTCATGTAAGACGCATAAGCTTCTTTGGCTAGTGTTAATACACGCTCTATATATTCCAATGGCTTGTATCTAACTAACCAAGACTGACCTTTATGCATCTTTTGCAAGTACGAATACATGTTCATCGCCTCGCATTCATCTATTCCATGCTTCTTGCAGACCAACTTGAACTTATCCGGATAAACACTAGTTACAAGTCTATCCAATTCGTCCATAGCTTGCATAGCCTTCAAATAATCATTCGCTTCCATTTTACTAATCTTTAAGTTTTTCAATTATATAGCCACGACCTGTATAGGTGCAAGACAAGCCAATATACACTAGCTGATTTAAAAGCCACAATTCTTCAGTGAACGGCAATCTATCACACTTCACAAACTCATCTTCATCCTCAAAATCGGATGCCTTTTCCAATATTTCTTCCTTTGTCATTGCTTATATTGTTTATTCTAAAATCTATCAAACACACCATCCACAACGACCAACGCACAACTCGCATTCTAGTTCATTACAGATGTCATAATATTCTTTATCCGTTATATTATATCGGTTTAGTACTTCCTTTGTTGGAGGCTTTGGGTCAAAGTGCATATCGGCACAAGCATAAGTCTCTGCGTTTTCTATGTCATGGTCATACGCATAACCAAAATCATTCTGGTCAGCATTCTTTCCATTAATGGTAAATACCTCCAAACGGCAAGGTAGTGTATCCATTGGTTTGATAACTAAATCCATCATACACCTACACCTCCATTTCGTGATTAATTTTCAAGCCGAAGAGAAAATGTTGAAGTTCATGGACATATTCAAGATAAATCGGTTCCGCTTCTCTAAAACGTAACATACTGATACCAGCTTGCGTAGTTATTTTAATATCTCCATTTATGAAAGTGACAAAACGTTCATCAAGCGGAAGCCACCGATTCTTTCTAAGAATATTTGTAGTGAGTACAACTGGCTTTATATCCTCAACACCAACAAAGCAGTACACCAGCCCTTCTTTATGGCAAGACAAGTCAAAGTGACTTCCGTCTCTTGGCTCTTTGACAACCATGATTTTGTTGTCATACATAACAATATCACCAATAATAAACTTCTGTTCCATACGCTTAGTCTTTACCATTAATGAAATCCTCATACTCACCTATCGTGATTTCCACGAAGTCTGGATTTTGCTTTTCTGCTCTGATGCTATCATCAAAGTAAACGAAAATGCGGTCTTTGTAACGGAGGAGCTGAGTAATAGAAAAACGGCTAGCTTGAGAGACTTCTATATTCAGTTCCTTTATTATCTTGAAATGGTTAGCAACTGATTTATATGATGTAAGTACTGCTGCTATTGCCTTACCTTGCTTACTACGCTTGTTAGGCGCAATACATACATAGTAACCGTCCTCCAATTTTACACCGTCTATCTTCTTCCACACCTTCTTATCCAACGTATCGTAACGCTCAGAAAGAACCCATATACCAGTAACCTCGTACTCTCTTGAGAGAGTACTGTTAGGCTGATAGCCCTGATATTTTTCAAATTTGAAACCTACGGCTTCTTCTACTCGTTTCATGTATGCTTGATGCTCTTCAAATTCTGCATCGAGAATACTCTTAATGTATTCGTAAGCCTTACTTCCCTGTTTTGCTTCGTACAACATACACTTTACTTTTTAAGTTTATTGAACTTATCCTTATAAGGACAATCATCGGCTACAGACTCTATATTGTAGCTTTCCCCTTGCAGCTTACAAGATATACAATCACCATATCCGAAGCTCCATACAATGAAGTGTGGGCATTGGATTTCCTTACATATTTTCTCTATCTCATTCATAAGTTTTACTTTTTACGATGATTAAACTTCTTGATAGCATCTTTCTTAGAAGCTGCCATGATCTTAACTCCCTTGATGGTGAACTCATGCTGCGCCTTTGGCTGGCATTTCTGCTTGTCAGAAGGGATATTACCTTTTAATTTATCAAGTTTAGGACTTGGAACTCCAAAAATACTATTTTGTGCATAAGCAGTCGTTGCAGCCATTATCAATGCTGCTCTCATTAAATTACCAACCATACGCTTTACTTTTTAGATTCAACAATTTCTTTCCAGTATTCACAGCAATGCTTATTGACATCATGTCCTATAAGACAAGTGTAAGTAATACCAAGACTCTTAAGTTTACAAAGGTGCTGATTCTTTATAACAAAAGAACCACATTTATTTTCATCATGATAATCTCCAATAAAGTGCCTCTTGCAATTATTACAACAGCACCCTCTGTCTATCATTCTTCCCAATTCAAACGCTATTCCTTGTTTCATTTTTTAACTTTTTTAAAGATTATACCCTTTCCGTCAGAACGGTCTTCTGATTTACAAGAAAATCCATCTACTAAACCATTCATGGTCGGGTTATAACACGTATCACTAATGCAAAAAAAACAACCATCGCAACCATCCTGTTCAACAACTTCAAGCGTAACAGAAAACCTTTCTCCAACTTTAAGCTCTTTCATTGTCACTTTCTTTAATCTCTTTGTAAATAAATCCTTCCCTACAAGGAATATCTATATCTAAGGTGCACCTATCTTTATAAAAGCAACACCCAACGCAATCTCCATGTTCGGCATCAACTACATCGTACTTCTTGCCTTTTTCAAATCTTGCCATATCTAAGACACAATTCTAAAATCCTTACCTTTCAAAGTTGGTCTCTTTTTGAGGACGATCTTTATTAAATCTTCAAAATCTATCGGGAAGAGTGGGCAGTACTTATACTTTAATGTACAGATGTATCTTCCGTTGAGCATAATATCAAATACAAATGTTTTCATTGCTCACCTCCTTCTTTTGTCAGCAAATCATCAATGTAGAGCCAGCGAGTGATTTTTTCTATCTTAACCATTGCACTCCAATATATTTCACATAAATTAGAATATATATTTTCATATTGATAAGGCAATCTCATTCTTACATCTGATGGGTGCCCGTTTTCATATTCAAGCAAAATGTCTCTATCTCGCTCAGGCTCTTCGCTTGCATCATGCCAGAGGTTATCTAAGAACCAGTTAATGCCTTTATGGAAGCTCATTTCAGCCGTCACCTTGGTTACTGGAGACATATCTTCGGTACACGTCTCTTTTACGTATTTATCAGCAGCCTCTTCTATCTTCTTTTCGTCTATCATAATATATCAAATTTATACTGAAAACGTTTTTCCGTATCATTAAGTAATTTAATTAATGACTCATAAAAGGTTTTATCCTTACATAAACATCCTATATAAAACCCTAAATTGGAGCCACCATTAAAAAACGCCGCAGTTGCATCTTTTGCGAAATTACGTGCTCGCCTACAATATTCAATTCGAGCTTCTAATTCTTTAGCCTCTTTAATTGTTTCAATATCCATATTTAGTCCTCCACATCTTTTGTTGTACCTAACAATGATTCATTGCCGATGTAAGGAATGCAGAAATTCCAAGAATCACCCACACAGTGATAAAAAATATTAACGCCTTCACTTTTAAAGCCAAATAAATCTGCATGCCAACGTTGAGTATTTCGATTTCTTACCAACACCTTATCAAATGGTTTGAGTTCAACCTTTGGCTTTAAGTCCACAACCAGTTTCTTCTCAGCATCCCAAGCCTTGCCTTCCTTTGTAAGAGCATCAAAGAGCTGCTGTTTATCTTCATCTGTAGCAAATCTATACTCTTCAGATGATTCCACCTCATCGTCAAACAATAATCCAAACATTTCGTTTAGAGAAACATAGAAACAAAGGGTATGCTTATAAATCTTTCGGCATATTGCTACTGATTTTCCATATACCACTATATCTCCATCCTTGAACTCAGGCTGCTTTTCAATCTCTAAAGTTTCAAAATTGAGTTTGCCGCCCAAGCGTTCCTCGATGGTGTTGATGTAGGTCTGAACTTCATAATCGTTGACTTTCTCAAATAAAGCAGTTAACATTTGGGACTCTTCTTTACTATAATCTTCTTCATCAAATCTTTTCCAAAGGTATTGCTTGCCTTTAAATCTTGTGTAGGCATCATCTTCAAACTTTTCAAAGATAACATGTATGTCGTTATCTTTACTAGTCAATACATCGCCTTTCTTCCAAGCAAACTTGCGCCAGTCACGCATTAATTTTGAAGGAACTAATATAGGTTCTCCATGTGTGTTGTATTTTCCATCATTATAAAAATACAATTCATCTCCTTCTTTATCTAAAAGAGTAATACCAAGTTCATCTTCTGTACATATCTCTTCTATACTAAGCTCTCCAAAGGCATCAGTATAAAGCTTAATTCCTTGCGGTTTATCTTTCAGGATTTCCGCTATATTAATCTTTGTTCCCATAATCATTAACTTGCTTTATAAAAATTGAACCACACCTTGTTGCTCTGCTTGTCCTTATAAACATTACCTTCAAGGTTGAAATAAACTCGTTTCTTTTGATTGAATTTCTTCATCATACCATTCTGTGACTATCCATTCATGGTAGTTTGGAACTTATTTTTCAGAGTAGCATTTAGTCATTGTTCACCTCCTTCCTTTGGCAGTAAATCGTCAACGTAAAGCCAGTGAGTAACATCATGCGCCCTACAGAAAGCCCACCAATTTGCTATACCATCATATGTTATTGTTCGACTATCTTTATCCACACAGATTACTTCGTTGTTTTCATTTGGCATTTCATCAACAGGATGCCATAAGTCCTTCAGGAACTCTTCCTTAGTTAATCTCTTTTCCATTTTTCAGTCTCCTTCACATAAAGTTTCGTTAACCTCGTCATTGTATGTATGAGTAACCGGATTGTACTCGGAATGGGTTGCATCTACCCTACCTTTCCGGTTAGTGAAATAGATAGCATTTCCTTGGTCATAAAACCTGTACACTGTTATACTATCAACAACAAACAATTTCTCGACCTTGAATTTGTCAACAGAATCCGAGATTTGGACTCTTGTACCCTTACCTTTACAACCTACCAAGATGGCGGCAACGGCAATTATCATAATTACCTTTTTCATATCTACTTCTTTTCTTCTTGATGAATCCGTCATCCATCATACCCTAATATACTAAAGAACTCATCCATTTTTGGATTTAGATTGTTTGCCATTAACATATATGCCGGAACGGAGCGACCGATGTTGCACTCTAACTTCAATGCATGTATCATTATTGAAGCTTGATGGCTTGTAATCTTAACCCTATCCAATCTGGAAAGTATTTCGCTCTGCGAATCTGCATTACGAAACACTTTCTTGATAAGACTTTCAATGTACTTACGCTGCCTGTCCGTCATTGCTTTTATTGTGCTCAAGAGACTCAACCAAAGCCTTCAGACCATTGAAAGTAGCATTCACCAACTCATTGCTATCGGAAGCATCAAAATACCAATTTCCAATAATCTTGCTATTATTTTCGGCAAACATCGTAATACTCGTATGAGTATTTGAAGACGACATCTGGATAGACTCCTTTGTTCTACCCATGAGGCTGGCAATCTTTGTCAACACATCTACATAAGCATTATTCTTTTCCATTTTCTTCTTACAGTTTTTGAGGTGTGTCTCACCTTTTTAAAATTAGTAACCTTGTTTCTTAATTACATTGCAAAAATACGAATAATAATTGAAATATGCAAATTATTTAATGTGTTTCTTTTATCCTTTAACACTCTATAATAATACAAATAAATAATTTGCTGACGTTAACACAAAAATCCCCACCACTACATTATTATATATAGTGATGGGGCAAATATTTAAACAAAATAGCATTATGGATTTCTACGATTACTATCAAACTAAATCATCGACATAAGCCCATTTATAGATGGCATTTGACTCGGTGAACTTCTTCCACCATTCTTCGCCCAAGAAATTCAGATGCTTGAAACGCTTACGAACCTTAGTCAGACCGACAATACGTCTGTTATACTCAGGCAGCTCTTCAACAGAATGCCAAGCACCTTCTTTTTGATATTTCATTCCCATTTCCAAGGCTTGCGTGACCATCTGCCTTGCACCTTGGCTAAAGTCTATCTTATCAATCAACAATTCTAAGTCCATAATCAAATAACTTTTATGTTAACTTTGTCTTCAAAAAACGCTTCTAGCACTTCCTTGGCTTTTACATCTGCTTCATCCAAGTCCTTGCACTTGATAACCCTAACATCATAGCCTATAGGATTACGCAACTCATAACTACCATTATCTTTGACCAGGCGGAGGAAAATATCTCCACCTTTGAAGCGGTACGAATATCCTTCAGTTGCCTCGTTCCATTGTCTAACTATGTTCCTCACCGCCATAATATCTTTGCACTTTTACCAATGTAGCACTAGCACCCTCAATGTAGGCTGCGATAATGACATTTCTATATAGCTCACTATTTTCCTTATCAATTCCTACCAAGCCTTCTGTTGATTTCAAAGGCTCAATTGTAAATTTATAAGCCTCCTCTACTATCCAGCTAGGAACTCCATTTGAAATCAAATTCTCACAATACTCATTCATAATTTAACCTTTTAAAATTAGTGGATGACAAGGGATTTAAACCCTTGTTGGTGTCAACACCTCCCCAGTGACCTGGTACACGGAATGTTTAATCAGAAAATCCGCTCCAAGTTTGCGAGGGTCGCATTGCTTTCAGTTGCCAATGCCACTCATCCGTTTGTCAGCGACAGATGCGAATTTGAAGATTGTGCACCATTCCCAACCTTGCCCAAGGGTTTCTGTCGCTGACTTATGGGCTTGTGCCAATGGTTGTCGGCAAATTTTAAGTGTTCACATCTTACGATGCGGTATTAACTATCTCCCATGCCCAAGGGAACAACCATTAGCGATAGGCTATTTTGTAGTTATGACTATAGGCAATAACTCACTTGGTTCGATTTTCATTAGCTTGCTTTCTTAGATGTCACGCTCTCCAATGGATAATCACTCTTCATAAAGTCACTAATTCCGATGTAAGTTCTTTGCAAATCCTTCTCATCGTCTTTCAAGTCTTCTGTCGCATTTACAGCGGCTGCATTCAAAGTCTGTTCGTTAAAGACACCTTCTCTCACCTTATCGAAATAAGAAAGAATCTCTTTAGTCATCAAATGGTCAGCCAGTCTCTTGAAATCCTTACCCATCACCAATGCCATGAAGTCATAAGAATTTTCAAATGCCAATATAGGAGCAAAGTCCTTGAACGCTTGCATTAAGTTAACATGCAAATCTTCATACAGCTTACGGATGATATTCTCGTAAGTTCCCAAACAAAGGTTGGTTAGATTGTACAGGATAATTGCATTCGCATAAACTCCCGATTTTTCACCAATCCCTAAGTTCTGTAACCTCGCCGCAAGCTTATCTCGCAACTTGTATAAGTCTTCACTGATCTTGTCATAGAACGTCATTGCGAATTCGTTATTGAAATCTGCATTAGGAACATAAGCGTCATAATACTTAACCACCTTTCGAAGGTTCTTCTTGCAGTCCACCCACTTCTTCTTAACTTCAAACCTAACGCATTTCTTCTTCAGAATACTTTTTTCGATTTTCTGCATAAAGCACTCTGCTAAGACCATTTCGACATATACATACTGCTGAAGATAAGCCATAGTAACGACCATAACCTTATTCACTTCGGTTTCGGTCATTCCATGCGGCACACTGATAATTATCTTCTTGCCACCGACATCCAATAGGACTCTTCTAAAACAATTAACACTAGGCATAATGCTTTCTTTTTGAATATTCAACAACCTTATTATAGCACGCCGTTCTCACCAAATTATCGACCCGATACAATTCGAAAACCTCATGAGTATCATTCATATTGACTTGTGGGCAGCAAATCTGATAAAAATACTTTGTCCTGACAATGAAACCAAACAACTTGATTTGTTCTCTGAGAACCCGACCGGACACCACCTTATCAAGTTTCTTCTTGCCATCGAAGAGATTCAAACTCTCCTCTCTACGATATACAATATCGGTCTTAACCGAAAAGAACTTTCCGTGCATAACTATTCCTCCAAATTTCTAAGCGTTTCAAGACTCTCATTATTATCAACATCATAGCCGATATGATACTCGCTACCAATTCTTGCGCCAACATATATCTCTTCCGCATTCAAGATATACCGGAGCATCTGCTCACGGGTCTTTCTCGATTCATCGCTCAATCCTAATACATCGAAGCACTCTTCTTGCACAGACTTACAAGGTTTCGTTCCCATATATGAAACATAAGCCAGCTTTCCGTCCTGATGCAATGGCTTCCACTTCTCCAACCAATGGTTGCGGTACTCCAAGATACCTCTTTCTACTCCATCGGCACAAACATGTTTAACTATTCGTATTTTCATTATCAACCTTTTTTAAAACAACTTTTACAGTCTTTCCTTGGCACTTGAACACACGAGACTTAATCTTGTATGTAAGATTGTTAATCACGACTTTATCCCCTACACAAGGCATAAAATAGAAATCGTAATTTTTCCAAATGATATTGCCTTCGTACTCGAATTCAACCATTTTTATGTTGTTTATTCCTATATTTATCAAACATTATTGAATTAATCTCAGACCAAAAAGTTACAATTACGTCCTTGTAATCAACATCATTTTCTTGTGCTATAAAATTTCCAGCACTGACGAAATCAAAATAGCCTTCAATCGTCTCTTGTATACCAGTACATATTCGTGTTATGCCATTCTTGACATACTTAGCCACAAAATAATAGCATTTCTTCATCGCAATAACTCCCTAATAAATTCGTTACGCATCGGCTCAACGATGCTTGCGTACAAACTCTGCTTATCTTCCGGAATATCATCCGGTGTAATAGAAAACATCAACAAATAAGACATTGGAATCTCCAATACCTTGCATATTGCATCAATCTTACTCTTGCGTGGAAACGTTCTTCCGGTCTCCATAAACAACATATTTGTCTCGCTACAACCGATAGCCTTACTCAGTTGTCGTTGGGTCAAGCCCTTGCTCACCCTAATTGTCTTAATCGCCTTTCCTAAATCCATTAAAACCTCCTATTTTAAATATTCAAATCTATTCTTTATTGCTATCATAGCATCCTTGACTCCATCTTTGTACCCAACGGAATATAATGTGCAATCCTCCTCGCTAGGTTTTCCGGTTTTTGATTTCAGAAACTCTTCTATCTCACGGAAGCCATGCTCCAAGAATCTAAGAAACATCGCATTCTTCGTGATAGTTGGTCGTAGGGTATCTTTAACCCAATCCCATCCATCACCATATCCCAAAGTGAAATTTGAATTGCTACCATATCTCACTTTTGGCTCATCAAGCCATTGTTTTAAAATTTCTTTCTTTGTCATTACCACCAGTTTTTGAGGTGTGCCTCACCTTTCCCTTATTAGATTGGCGAAGAGTTTTATCTCCTCGCCAAAATTACCGATTTAACTTCTCCTGAAGAGTATGGGCACTAAGCCCAGATACTCTTATAACGAATTTTATTCGTTGTATTATCGTTCAAGTCAAACTTGGTAGAAAGCTCGATAGCTGCTTGTTTAACCTCATCCAAAGTATGCAAGCCATTTCGCTCATCCATTGTCTTGCCATGCTTACCGCAAACCCAAACGGAAAAAGACTTTTTATTATCCTTGTCAAAAACTGCATCTGCACAAAGAGCATTACCATTGCGCTCTAAAGCATGGTGCAAATTATCAATCAACTCTTCAACCGAATTGTTTTCGGTCTTCTCGAAGAACTTTTCGAAACTTGGAAAAATCTTGTAGCAATCATTTGAAGTAATCATTACGTCTCACAGTTTTTAAGGTGTATCTCACCTTTTAAAATTAATAACCTTTATTTCTTAATTACGACGCAAAGATACAAAGAATATTTGAAACATGCAAACTTTTTAATGTATTCCTTTGTGCTATTAAGATATTTTAACCTTACTATATATAACCGACTATTTGTTTTGCAGTTTTTTTACATTTCGCTCTCTTTCAAATACCCCTGTTGCCTATTACCTTTATCCTTAATTTCGTCTTACAATGTTCTTTAACGTGTGACTCACGCTTTAAAGTTTTTGCATCTTGCGGCTATTTCAGTCAGTCTCTTCCCTTTTACTTTCACAGTGCTTCCTTTCTTGCATTTCAAAACATTCCCAATGCTAGTATTTTGTATATTCAAGAAACTAACACAACAAAAGCAACTTCTAAAATTCTTATCCATACTTCATTTCAGCTTTAAGTTTCTTCCTATTAGCCAAGAACATAACAATCTCCTCGAAATCATCACAATTCAAGAGTATTTGTCCAGTCTGCCATTCCGCTGCTTTCTGCTTGGCATCCTCCATGCCCTTTGCAAAGAATGTGATTTTCTTGCCTTGGCTTCGATTCTCTACAGTTACTTCAAGTGTACCGAATTCTAGTTCGGTAGTCTTCATACTGAGACCTTCATCAAATATCCTCAACAAATGATTAAAAAGATTACTTCTTTCCATTTTTCAACCTTTCGTTTTCTTGTTTTAACAAATCCTCAAACTCCTTACGCTTTGCTCGCATGTCTTCAAACCATTTGCTCGGTGTTCTTGGACATCCAATGAGCCAATGATCGAAGTTTGGAATAGGCAAATTGAACTCACTAGCTTCAATAGTATAATCATACCACTTCAACAACTCTTCTTCGGGTGCCTCCTTGTCTATATCAGTTACAATAGTAGCCATATCGAAGGTAAAATCACCGCAATTGGCTATTCCTCCAACTTGGTCACCTATCCAAAATGTCTCCGGATTATCCAATCCGTAAAACTCATGCTTCTCACAGAATGCCTTCAAGTAAGCATTGCAAGCATTCTCGTAATCTTTCTTTAATTTTTCCCTATCCATAATCATAAATCCTTAAAAAGTTTCTTAATATCGCTCTTCTCCACCTTTGGATGGGAGCACATCACAACTTGCGCTCTTTGATTGTGTCTTACCTGCCATTCGCAAGTGTTGCAACCCAAATCACCGACCTTATTAACGGCATTGGTGTATCTGCCTTTCTCGCCATAGGGACAATCTGTAACGAAATCCTTTCTTCCCCAGATAAACTCATCTATCTCGTATGAAATAGCATTTGCTTTCTTCTTTTTCTCGTTATTATTTAAAAACATCATTTCATTAAAACATTTAAAATAAACATAGCTGGCCATCATCAGCGACCTTAATATTGTTCTCAGGAAACCAAAGTTCCTCGAATATTCTCACCATGCATGCTACGACTATAGAATTTCCAGCGGCTTTTTGAAGACTTGACTTCGACACTCCACTTTCAAGCATCCGGTCTATGTATTCTTCGTCAACGTTCATCAAACGGAAGAGTTCTCTTGGAGTCAAACGCCTAATGCGTAACCTTGTCTCTCCAAGCACAACCAAGGAGTCCTTGCTCGCAGATGTTATGGCATTGGCAATATTCTTTCCAAGCTCAACCTTTGGACTATGCTTTTCGCCTTTTATCCACTTCCCTTCAGAACGAGTCCTTATAGCTGCACCCATAGGCTCTTTCCGTTCATTTGGTACAAATTTCTCTTTACATAGCAGAGCATCGCTCAAAAAGTACTTTTCGTCCACATTTTCCTCCAAGACATCAACCAAATGTTTCTTCAGCTTTGTCTTTCTCGGAAAATGATAATCTATCTTATCACCATCATTTCGTATAGAGAGCATGAAGACACGTTTTCTGTTCTGAGGAACACCGCAGTCAGCAGCATTTACCACCTTTGCATAATTAGCATATCCGTAGGATTCCAACTCCTTGCGCCACTTGTTGAAGAACCAGATGAACTTTGTTTGAACCAAAGCCTCTACATTCTCCATTAAGATGTATTTCGGTCTCTTGGTAATAATGGCGTTTCTTGTGAACCAAAGGATAGAGGAACGTGTATTGCTTCCCTCCTCTATTCCTTTCTGCTTTCCGGCTTGCGAAACAGACTGACAAGGTGTTGAATATGTCAGCAAGTCAAAGTCTTTAACATTGCTCCAATCTATCTTGGTCATATCACCAAAGTTCTTACCGGACAGACTAGGAAAACAAGCGTTATGTAAGGTTATTGCACTTGGCTCTATCTCAGACCATCCGATGCTCTCGTAATCGAAATCAGAATGTTTCTTCTTCAGTCGCTCCAAAGCCATCAGTTGGGAGTCATATCCGGCACATAATTCAAATGTCAGTATCTTCATTTCTCTAAGCTTTTGAATTAACTCTTAACCCTGCCTTAATCTCGGCAGCTATTCTACCTTCGTTTGCCAATCTGTCGCAAAGCTCGTTATATTCAACTCCCGAATGGCTCTTCACCTTGCGCCAAGTGATGTGTGCTACATGAGCGGAATGCTTTCTAAACTTCTCCATCAAATCCAAGTTCTTGTGTGCAGAATAAACACCGCTCAAAGTCTTAAGTGCATATTGGCTATCACTATGAACCGTCACAACCGCACCTTGTGGGCAATGACCGACACCACAGATAATTGCCAAAAGCTCCATACGGCTAATTGTCGTGTCTATAGTTCCGTAGTTTCCCTGCTTATACACCTTGCCTTCGTGTAAAATCACATAGGCAGCACCTCCAGTGTACTTTCTTCGCTTAGTATCAGTCCTAAGTACCGCAGAACCATCTGTCCACACTTCGTAGCAGTCGTGCATCTTCTCTTCCTTGGTCTTGAACTTGAAACCATGCTTACGGTAAGTCTGGCTTGGATTTTTCAAGGAATTCCATTTCTTGACCAAATCCTCCCATTTTTTAGGGACTTTACCGCTTGGCAACAACCATCCGACATCATCAAAGCGACCATAAAGCCACTTTAGGTTGTCTTTCATAAAACCTGCCATCGAGCAATACATTGCAAACTCTTCATAAGTTGGTTTTGCAACGATTCTGTGCTCATCCCCCTCTTTCTGTTTTCTTTCTCCCATAGCTTCTTTCTTTTCCTTGTTTCTTTAATCAACCTCACACACGCATGAGTAGTTTATATACGTAAGTGAAATATACTACGTATATTCCCCTTACCTCTACAAGCTCCCTTACGCACGCTGGTTATTTATAGATTCTCTCTCTACTATTATTACGTTCGATTTTTTACCCACTTCATCTTTCGCTCAATAATTTTTGGGTTCGTTCCGCTCTTCGACTTAGATACTTGGCTCTTTAGAACTTTGTATTTGTTTGCGCATCGTAATTGCCCCTTTCGATATTTTGCCGAAATTACGATTAGATTTCCAAACGCATCATAGTAATGCCAATTATTAGTACAAGCACATGCGTCTATTCCGACTTCTGTGCATTGAACTATTTTTTTTACGGCACCAGACTTGACAAGCTTCTTGATAGTCTTCACTACTTGGTATCTAGTCGAATAAGTATCTTTCATCATTCTGGCGTATGAATAACTTGTGTACTTTTCATTGAATGGTCTTTCCAACATACGAGCTTCCGTTTTTTTGGCACTACGTACACTTTTAATCGTATTTCCATTGACGGCTCTACAATGCGTATTGGAGACATTTTCAATGACATTGATTTTGTTGCTCACAACGACATCACACAAAAGACTTCTCAACTGAGGCAAGGTTAGTTTGGTTATCTCGCATCGTCTTGTCTTGTAGCTGTACTGGAAACTGTCATACAACCTGTTCGCTATGATTCTCTTCACACCGAACTTATTAGTTTCGATTCTACAATATCCAAATTTAACTGATAAATCCAAATATTGTTTGAAATCTTTCTTGTTGTAGCCCATCACTTTAGCTGCTTGGTTTGTAGATCTAAAATGAAGGTCTGATGCACGGAATAGAAATTTTATCTTTAAGGCAAAACAAAATCCCACCAAGCAATCCTTATCGCCCAGTGCAATTTTAGCTTGCTTGATACCAATTCTAATCTGTTGCATAATAACTCGTTTCCTTATTTGTTTAACTTATTTGTGTCTCGCTTACTCCGACGTTATAGCCCATTGCTAACCTATAGCTATCTTAGAATGTTTCAACTCAAAACAAGGATTCTAAAAAGAAATCCTTACCCTTCATTCGTCTGACACCGAAATCTAGGTAAGGATTATCGTGATGTGGCTTTCGCCACGGAAAATCTTATTGATTCTTGTAAGCGTGTCAGCACCAACAAAGCACGCTGCAAAGATACTAATTTATTTTCAAGATGCAAGTGTTTTAGTGTGATATTTTATTCAAATCACATAGATTTAACACTTAAAGTTGTTTTAATTACATATATAGAATTATAAATACACTAAACAAGTTGTAATTTTAACATTTTACACCTTAAAGCATTTTCACGATACAAAAAGAGCAACCACCATCACTGGCAGCTGCTCCACAAGTTGTTACCTAAAACCAATCTAAAACCTTAAATAACTAAAAAACAACCTAATGAAAAAACTTTTTCTTATATTTTACCGTGAGAAAGAAAATCATTGTAACCAGCATCAAGGAAACGACCCAAAAGGAAATCATACCGAATTTCCAATAGAACAAATCCCATCCCTCCAAGTCTTTCTCAATATATTCCTTTTTGGTCTGGGAAATACTCAATTTTCTATTGAGACTATCCCTCTGTTCCTTGTATATACTAGCTCGCTCTGCTATCTCCTTATAATGAATAAGGCTATCACGAACCTTGGATAGTTCCTTGCTGTCCCTGTATCTAATCTCTACATGAGTAGAATCCTTACCTAACACCTTACCACTCTCATCTACCCTTGTCGTGACATCATCCTTAATGTAAGTGGAATCCTTAACCTGTTTTTCGGTCTGCTCCCAATGATAAGATAGTAAGCTATCCCGAATAAGCTTGACCCTTTCGTTGACAATTGAATCCCAATGGGCATAAGTAGTAGTGTCTCGCACTACGTTTTCTACTTCTACATATCTTGTTGTCCGGCATCCGTACATCATCAGCATGATGAAGAAAACTACCAATATGGTAACGAGCCAACGCCACCAATCAAATCTATGCTCCATATCAACCTTCTTTTTGAGTGCAAAGATAAACATTTATATTGATATATCCGAGTATTTTGCAACTACTGCAGGTTCGCGCTCGTTCCGTATCGTTGCTTACGATGACGGCGACCACTCAGGCAACAAGAATGTGTCGGCTGTGGGTGTTGATGCTACTGTTGTGTCGCAACAGACGCTCAACTATACTTCGTCGACGGTGCTGAAGGTGAATGGTGCTGCTGTGTCTGTACCTCTTTATTCCTTCCCCAACAATGCATCATCTAAGGGTATTAAGGCAACTGTTGATATTTACTATAGTGGTGCTTGGCACACCATCGACGAGACTGTGGTTACTGACGTGTTTACTCATGCCGTCAACCTCGACCCTAAAGCTCTTGGCCTGACACATGGCTCGTACCCGTTGCGTCTGCATGGTGTTGACGTGGCTTCGGGCGTATCTGGCAACTGGCTGTACTCCGGCATCATGGTCGTTAACGAGGCTGATGACACGCCTCTCGTCGTCATGCGTTGGTCTGATGACGGCACACAGACGAGAAAATTGTTTCAGACCGTGTCTGTGGATGTGGCTGCATACACGGTGGGTAAGACCAAGACGGCTGTTGATGTCATGATGCAGGTGGGCGAAAACGCTGCTACCGTTATAGCTCAGCAGCAGATGTCTCGCGATCGTACTTATACCGTGACCAAGCGTCTGTCTGGTATGTCTGTCGGCAACAAGCTCAAGTTCTACGCTATGTCGGGCGATGTGCGCTCAGCAGCATACGATATTACAGTTGCGGGGTCTATTATACCTATCGAGACTACTGCAGGTGCCATATTTGACCTTGATATGTCATCGCGCTCTAACAGCGACTCTGACAAGACCATCTCTGACAATGGGGTGAACATTGAGGTTAGTGGCGCCAACTACACCACTAACGGTTTCGTGCGTGACAACTATGGTTCTGACGATTACGGGCAGACTGACGCTAACGGCAATCCGCTCGGTCGCATGGCTCTGCGTATAGCCGAGAATGTTACGGCAAAGTGCGATTTCAAACCTTGGAGCAACGCCTCGACCGAAACGACGGGCATGGCTCCCTCGTTTACCATCAAACCGGCCAATGTCGCCGACTCCACGGCTCGACTTATCGACGCACTTGGCGACGGGCAGATTGGTTTCTACGTTACAGGCGACAAGGTCGTGTTCACGTGCGACGGCGAGCAATCTACGATGTATACGGCCACCATGCCGCTTAAAGCGGAGGAGGCAGATGCACCGGGCTACGCACCTGCGACATGGAAACGGCGCCTGCTGATTGCATAAACACCTATTTATAAATATGAGCAACAGATTGCAGCGCCTTGAGGTGCTAAGAGTGATACTTGCCAGCAGCAACAACCTAAGCAGCCACGAGGAAATACTTGGCGAATTGGCCAAAAATGGCTGCCAGGTGACACAAGCCACCCTGTCGCGCGACTTGGCCAAACTGCACGCCACAAAAATTCTCACGCCCGACGGCTACCGCTACATACTGCCCGAAAGCCCCATGTACCACCGCACGGTGAAACCCGACGTAGTGCCGCACTATCTGCGCAACAGCGGTTTCTTGTCTATTGCCTTTTCGGGACACATGGCGGTGCTCAAAACACGACCGGGATATGCCGCCGGACTGGCATCGGACATTGATGCACACAAGCTGAGCAGCGTGCTCGGCAGCATAGCCGGCGATGATACCATTCTCATTATCATACGCGAGGACTGCACCCGACAGGAGTTTACCGACGAGCTGGGCAATGTGATACCGGCCTTGCGCAGCATCATTCTTTAACGACTATATGCACGCGCCAGGCGGTGCGTACAGCACTTACTTTACTGCATACTTAACACAACCCACCAATAAACTTAACAACGTAATGGAAGAATACGACGATGGCATAAGAGTAGTCGTGGCAGACGCCAGCCACGAGAAATACGTCGACACCATACTTAAAACCATAACCGATGCTGCCAAGGTGCGCGGCTCGGGCATTGCAAGCCGCACACATGAGTATGTGGCTACCAAAATGAAGGAGCGCAAGGCTATTATAGCCCTCTACGGCGAGGAGTTTGCCGGTTTTTGCTACATCGAGAGCTGGGAGAACAAGCACTATGTGGCCAACTCGGGCTTGATAGTGGTGCCTAAGTTCCGCGGCCACCACCTGGCCACCCGCATCAAGCGCCTGGCCTTCTCGCTGAGCCGTGTGCGCTGGCCGCACGCCAAAATATTTGGTTTGACCAGTTCGGGCCCCGTCATGCGCATCAACACCTCGTTGGGATATGTGCCGGTGCCGTTCAGCGAACTGACGCAGGACGATGAATACTGGAAGGGCTGCGGCACACCCGATGCGCCATGCTGCATCAACTGCGATGTGCTGGCACGCACCAAGCGCAAATACTGTGTTTGCACGGGTATGCTCTTTGACCCCGAACGCCACCCTGACGCCAAACTGCCAGTGGAAATTCCGCAGGACGTGCTCGACTTTATCAAAACGCACGAGGCGTAAGGAGACCATCGCTTGACAATTCATACAACACACAACAACTCTCAACACACTATATATCATGTCAAAGAAGAAAGTAGTGGTTGCCTTTAGCGGCGG
>ENA-ORPK01001448-ORPK01001448.1-human-gut-metagenome-genome-assembly--contig:-NODE-1448-length-18729-cov-3.393006_pt1 | contig 18729 bp, 14 predicted proteins | sample MGYA00242139_ERZ509068 | MGnify/ENA primary metagenome ERZ509068 (study PRJEB26280, sample SAMEA2338687) | human gut metagenome | biome: human gut; feature: human-associated habitat; material: faeces... | reverse complement strand
CCCAGCAGCACCTCAATGATCTCGCCGGTAGCCACCACATGGTCGATGGGCACCATACGGTTATTCACCTTGCAGCCCACCATGCGGTTGCCCACTGCCGAATGAATGGCGTAGGCAAAGTCGATGCAGGTAGCACCGGTGGGCAGGTTGATGACATCACCCTTGGGGGTAAAGGCGAACACCTCTTCCGGCAAAAGGTCGCTCTTCAGATCGTGGAGCAGGTTGCCGGAATCCTCGCTCAGGCGCTGGTTTTCCAGCAGCTGGCTGACCCATGCCAGACGGTCGTCCAGCTTATCGTGGCCTTCGCGGCCTTCCTTGTACTTCCAGTGGGCGGCAACGCCGTACTCTGCCTGTTCATCCATCTTGCGGGTGCGGATCTGCACCTCAAAGGGGATGCCCTCGTGGCCGATGACCGTGGTGTGCAGGCTCTGGTAGCCGTTGGGCTTGGGGGTGGAGATATAGTCCTTGAAGCGGTTGGGCAGCGGGTGGTACATATCGTGGATGAGGCCCAGGGTGCTGTAGCACTCGGCCAGCGTATCCAGAATGACCCGCACCGCATAGATATCATAGATCTCGTCGAAGGACTTGTTCTGCATGATGGTCTTGCGGTAGATGCCGTAGATGCTCTTGACCCGGCGCTTGATGGTGGCACCCTCGATGCCGCTTTCCACCAGACGGCGCTCGATGACGCCGGACACCTTGATCAAAAACTCCTCACCGGAGCGCTCGCTGAGCATCCGGCTGATCTCGGAGTAGCCCACAGGGTCCAGATAATGCAGGCTGCGGTCCTCCAGCTCCTCCTTGACGTTCAGGATGCCCAGACGGTTGGCGATGGGGGCATAGACCTCCATCGTCTCACGGGCCTTGTCGCGGCGCTTCTGCTCCGGCCAGGCGTCACCGGTGCGCATATTGTGCAGCCGGTCGCACAGCTTGATGATCATCACGCGGACATCCCGGCTCATGGCCAGCAGCATCTTGCGCAGGTTCTCGGCCTGCAGCTCCTCGATGTTGGAGAACTGGATCTTGGTCAGCTTGGTCACGCCGTCCACCAGCAGGGCCACTTCCTCGCCAAAGGCGGCGGTCAGGTCCTCCAGCGTGGTGGGGGTGTCCTCCACCACGTCATGGAGCAGGGCGGCGGCAATGCTCTCCGAATCCATGCCCAGATCCAGCACCAGGCGGGCCACGGCCAGCGGGTGGCAGATGTAGGGCTCGCCGCTGCGGCGGCAGACCCCGTTGTGCGCCTTGTTGGCAAGGTCATAGGCCTTGGTGATCATCTCCATGTTGTAGGCCTTGCCGCTGGCCTTGATGGCCTGGCAGAGCTTCTCCCAGGTAACGATCTCAGGCCGCACCTCGCTGGGCAGAGCACCCTCGGGCGCGTCGGCCGGCAGGGCCGTGGCGTTCACGGTAGACACCTCCGGCACCGGCTGATGCAGATGCGTTTTTGCGGAGTAAAGATCCTCCGCCGGTTTCTTTCCCTCTGGCATATTTTTACTCCTCCAGACATTTCAGGATGGGGGCATCGGCAAGGTTCTTTTTGCGGCCTTTGATGAATTTGTTGAGAGCAAGCTCATCCAGCCCACGTTTATTATTGATTATCCCGTTGAGGTTTCTCCGCTTACAAAGCGCAAACCTGATAATCCCGGGATCGTTGAACGCTTTGAGCTTTTCATTGCCGGTGCAGAGTATTGCAACGCTTTCAGCGAGCTGAACGACCCCATCGACCAGCGTGCGCGTTTCGAACAGCAGGCGCAGGAAAAAGCAAAAGGCGACGATGAGGCAATGCCCATTGATGAAAACTTCATCGCTGCACTTGAATACGGAATGCCCCCCACCGGCGGCATCGGTTTTGGCATCGACAGGATCATCATGCTCCTGACCGATTCCCCCACCATCAGGGACGTTCTGCTCTTCCCCACAATGAAGCCCATTGACTGACTCGACGCACGCCGCACCGAACATTTTAAAGCAATTCCGCAACAGTTGATTGAATCAATAAATCCCGCCCGAGGCAAAAGCTTCAGGCGGGATTTGTGTATTGACTATCGGTTTACTTGCAATTGATAGGTGATTGACGTCAAGGCGTCAATGCGCTCTGTTCCTTTTCATGTTATTGTAGCATTCCGAACAGTATTTTTTCAGTTTTCCCCTAACGGGATCGGGCTCGCGTTTGCGCTGTTTACAAATCGGACAAAGCAGCTGCGGGTCAATCCGAACTTGAGGCTGTTCGTTTGCCGTATTCGTTCTTCCGACCGGCGGTGCAACGTTTCGAGGGACTGCATCATCGGAAACGGGCAGCAAAATGCCGTATCCGACATTTGTCTTTGCACCGACGCCGAAATAACACAGCAGCATTCGGAACAGCTCCTGTTTATTCTCTGCGGAAATTTCTATGCCGCTTGGGAGCGTTGCATGATGCAGAATGAAACGGAACTCGAAGGTCACTTCGGGCAGAATCTTGATGATATGTATCGGATTCGGATTCTTCATCAGGTTTTTGTCCAAAGGGTAATGCGGCGTGATGTAGTCCGCACCGAGAATGCTGCCGTCTTTGCTGCCTTTGGCAAGCACGGCATCAAGGAAGATATCGCTGCCTTCGAAAATATCCTTATCAAGCTCTTCTATGTCTTTGTCACAAATGCTTTCGTTTTCGAGTATTTTACTAAGGAAATCAATGACAGCGGGGCGGCGGTCCGCAAATGAACTTCGCAGAATACCTTTGACGCCCGATGAAGGGAGATAGGGCTGACCCGTGACATAGGAAAAGGAGAAGCCGCATTTAATATCCGATGCCACAGCTCCGGAACCGTGCGGATTGCCCGTTCCGATGAGCAAACCCGGGTAATCCGTTTTTAACCGAAATTTTTTGAAGCTTTCGCCGAAATGTTCTTCAAGCTCTTGGCAGGCGGAAAAATCGCTGTCCTTGAATTTCTGCAAAAAGATCGTTTCGTTTTTCTTTTTGACGTCTTCTTCAAATTGCTTTGAATTACCCGGGGCGAGCTGCTCATAATACAGCTTGTTGAATATAAGGTTGATGTTATTCACTTTCACCGTCACCTTTCTGGGCATTGTCCGAATTCTTTTCGGGCAGGAGTTTATAAAAATTCATTGCAAGCTTCAGCGCAACAGAAGCGTTTATGAACTTTTCGCGCACCTCCGATTGATCCTGACTGCACAACCACTTGAAAATCTCATCCGGTGTCAATATCTCTCCGTTGGAGATGATAAAATACATCGCCTGCAAAAGCTTTGGCCTGTCTGCAACGGCTTTGCCCTGCTGGGAAAAGAATGCGACTGCGGACTTGATGCTGCCCATGGTGACGGCTGCACCAAAGTTGGAGATCTGGCTTCGATAGGTGCGCTGAATGCATTTAACCCCGTCCTTCATTTCCGAAATGCCGCATTTTTCTATGGCATTGTAAGCTACACTTAACCATGAGTCTACCACACGCTTGTTCATTCCGCGCCTCCGTTCTGTGCCGCAGGCATGGGAATGATGCTGCACTTTGTGAAGCCCCTGCCGATGGAAGCGTTTCCGCCGAACTGAATGATGTTGTGTCGTGCGAAATCAAGCTCAAGATTCGGTTCGGGTGAAAGAATCAGGGTGAAGAAAACGCTCTTTGCAGGCACAACCTCTTCATACCAAAGGTTGTTGTCATCCCCGACTTTGTTTCTTGCCGTAACAGGAAGAGGATAGCGGCTTGGGTCAAGCTCTTTTGCAATTGCAAATCTTTCGCCGAGGAATTGCCCGAGTTTTAAAAACTCAGCCTCTTCGGCGGAGGAAAGAAAGCCGGTCGGCTCACCTTCAACTTTTATTTTAGCTTCGCTGCTGAAATTTGCTGTAACGAGAAAATTATTTTTCCCAAAATTCGGAAAAGGCAGCTCATGGATTCCGAACGGATTGCAGTTGAAGCAGTCCAAAAGATAAAGCATGTCGTTTAATGCGGGAACGGTCGTAACAAGCACACTCGGATGAACCGAACCTGCAAGCCGAAGCGGACGCGCAACGAATTTTGCGTCAAAAAACTTGTACTTTCCTCCGCGATCCGCATCGTCCGGTGTTGACGGTTTGCCGAAAAGCTTTTCAATGTTATCATTGTTATCATTATCAAGGCGTTTGGAAAAATACTCGCGCATCGCGCCCTTAATGCCGGATGAATGAACGGTTGGGTTGCCGTTCAAATCCTTTTGAACCTCGTTATCAATAATGTTATAGTTGCTTTCACCCGAGTCAACATGAAGGTCGGTCAGGCATTCCATCTTCAGAAGTGTGGTGTTCATACGTTATTTTCCTTTCTTTTTCCGATTATTGCAATATTCATGCCGATTTTTGTGAGGTTTGCCGTGCACGGAGCATTGGGTTCCGTGTCCGCTCCGCTGTCGGATTCGATGCAGGCTTTAAGAGCCGCTGCATCGCTTGATTTAAAGATGCTGCCGGCTGAAATGAGGTGATATACGTTTGCACCTTTGCTGACTTTACCTTTCAGCGATACGCTGTATGCGCGGTGATCGCGCATTGCGAGTGCGGTAAAGAAACAATGTGCATAAACGTCGGCTGTAAGTGAAGAGTCACCGCGCAGATAAACCGTGTCGCGATAAATCAGCTTCGCAAGTGCATCGTTAATTGAATCCTCCTCTTCCGCAAAACGGACGGTAAAGGCTGTTCTTCCCTGCCCCATGAACACGACCGTGCTGCTCGGCGGAGTTACATCGTCGCGCAGCGTTACATAGACGGAAAAAGCAAAACCGTCTTGCAGCTGATAACATTCGCGCTTGAAGAAAGCGGATTTGTATTGCTTCTTTGAAATGCCGATGCGCTGAACTTTTTGAAAAAGCCAATGGGCGGGAATTTGGCTGCCGCTGTTAACATACATATAGCTGTTCGCGAGTCCGTTTTTGACTTTGAACGACTTACAGAAACCGCGCCGGATGCCGCTGTCACTGCCGTCAACCGAAAACGTGAACTCATCAAAAACAAAATCATCGGGCGAGAACGGTGCATAAGGGAAGCTTTCTCCGTTATCGGAATCGGCGGAGTAAGCAAAATCATTGAATTCGTTCGAATCGGAAATGCAGTGATCTCTCGGCGTCGGAACAAGTGCTTCAGCCTTTTTTGTGTCATAAATAAAGAGCGGAGAAAGCTTTTCAATTGCACCGAAATCCTGTTCGGAGCTTGAACCGATGTCGAAACCGCCTTTGCCGATGAGATTATCAACGGCAGCTTGCTCATTGACACTCAGATTGTATTTTCGGTCGGGCTTGAAAAGCCGACGCCCCTCGTATTCAAAATTGTACAGCAGAGCATATCGCAATGCTCCGAGCAGTGTTGATTGTGACGGCGTTTGTTCGCTTGATATAAAGCTTCTGCCCTTATCACCGAACGAAAAAGTTTTTTCATTGCCGAAAAAGTATGCTCCGTGCGGAACAAAATCAGCACGATAGGTCTTGCTCAATCTCTTTCCCCCCTTTTTCAATGTAAAATTTTGCAATGCGGAGAACAAACTCCATTGCACGAACCGCATTCGCTGCCGCATCGGGCGTTTTGTCGGCACTGTGTTCGGCTTCTTCGAAAACACGAATATCGGCGTTTGCAGTCAATCGACTGTAGAACGCGGGAAGCGTTTTGTAAAGGTAGTCCGAATATTTGCCGTCAACATGTACCGACGAATCGAACATATTGCGGAACAATTCACGAACGGTTTCAAAGTCGGCTGCGGCCGCCAGCTTGTTGAAACCGATGAACAGCGGAGCAAAGGAACAGAATGCGTAAATCACCGAATGCAGCAAGCCTTCGTCAAAGCTTTTAGGCATGTCATCAAGAAAACTTGTGAATGCAGTCAATCCGTCAATGCCCTTCAGAACGAGGCACTCGCTCTGCCCGGAATGCTTCTGAAGCCGCACGGCAACGCAGTTTTTGCCGCATCTGTTCTTTGCGTAATCGAACAGCAAGTCTGCCGAATCATCAAGAGCTTCATAAAGCGGAAATTTGCTGTAGCATATGCTTATGCCGAGCGACAGGGACGGCACGGGGATTGGCTCTTCGCCGGGTTTCTTTTCGGCATTTGCCGCTTTGATCGCATCGATATAGGTTTTGAACGATTTTTGAAACAAATCCTTTGCATCCCTTGCGAAGTGAAACACGGTTTCGCCGGACGAGCTTTCGGCGGGCAGCAGCGCAAGCAGGTCGTCGCCTCCGGAATAAATTGTAACGCCGCTGTAACGGTGAACAAGGTCGGCCATTTCGCCGCAATACAGAACACAGGTTCTTGAAAAATTGCGCAGTTCATCTGCTTTAAGCGAGGCAATGATTTTGGAAACAGCATCCGCATCGCTGCGAACGACGGCATAGTAATCGTGCTTTTTCAGTTGCTTGCAAGCTTTTCCGTCTTTTGATGTGTCCACAATATCCTCGATGCTGCGGATGCTTTTGCGATCTTCGCTGAGCAGCGGCCAGTTTTTAAACCCTTGCGTAAGCGGCAGTTCGCGTATGCTGTGGTTGCTGACAGCCTTAACGATCTCGTTGCAGCTTTCAAACCGGATTATCGGTTGAAAAAGCTCAAGGCTGTCCAACACAAGCCCGCTTTTAAGAATAGGGTTTTCGCCTTTCTCCTCATCAACATCGAATGCAGCGCAGGCGATAAGAAGGTAACGACAGAGATAATCTTCTTTATCTTTTAGATTTAGCGCATCGGCAAGCGAACGGGTTACAGAAGCCCTTAAAGCTGAGAAATCCGTTACGTCAAAATTCTTCGCGCGGAAAATGATATGGTCGGGAAATCTTCCCACTCCGTCCGAAACAATGACGTCCGCAGCCGCCGAATCCTCCTTTGTCCCCGCAGCGTTTTTATGATAATACGGAACTATAATGTCCTCCTCAGAAATGTTGAACTCCGAATGCTCCAAAAGATATTCGCATATCGACTTGGAAAGATAGGAGAACATGTAACTCGCGGCCCAAAGTGCGCCGGTGGATTCGGCAAGGCCAATGGTTTTGAATATCGGACCCAATGTGACTGCAATGTATTTTACTTTACTCATATATTCACCTCCTTATTTAAGTGCGCAGAACGGGACGAAGCCGAAGATACTTCGCAGGGAAAACATCTCGACTGGTTAAATCGTCAATCCCGTATCCGCCGCCTTTGTCACTTGTTTTATCGTTGAAATCCTTCGCAAACGCGTCAAGGAACCGCTTCAGTGCTTCATCGCCCGAATTTGCTCCCGGTGCAAGCTCTTCCGCTGTCGGGGTTTTTATCATGCCGTTTTTGCACTCGGTTTGCAGATAGTTAAGCTTTTGCTCACTTGTCGCCTTGCTGTCGTATTCCTCCTCTTGGTTCTTTTCCAAAATATAAAATTCTGAACCGAAGATCTCATCCGGCATTTTCTGCGGAAGAATGAAGACAAACTTTCCGATTGGTTTGAACAGCAGCGGCGACGGGAAACGCTCGACTCCTTCCGCACTGTGGATATAAATATTGTGGACAGTTCGATCCTCACGCGTTTCCCCTCGGGGATTGCGACAGAATCTGGAGTTTTCGTTTGTGCCCAAAAGCCCGCGCACATAGCGATATCGGACATTGTTGCCGTAAGGATGAAGGTGTTCACCCCGGGTTGCTTCGTTATAAACATTGAGAAGCACTTTTTGCTTAACAAATGCCTTGTCGTTGGCAAGCGGATTTTTTTCCCGCTGAAAGTAACGGAAGACAAAACCGCGGACGTAATTACCCTCACCGCGGTTAAAGCCGCTTTTCAAAAATGCAGAGAGGACCCAAACGGCATCAAGCAGGGCGTCGGCACTGACATTATCGTCGAGCTTGCAGTAATAGGCATTCGGGCAGTATTTCCTAACGAGGTCAAATCCCTTGGGTGCATTGGGTTCGGTGTTGATATCAACCGTAAACGAACCGAATCCCTTCCGCTGTCGTGTTCCGAAATTATGCATCATGAAAAAACCGCGAATGTGTTCGTCAATCAATGTCAGCAGTTCCGGAATGAAGCAGCGAATCGTAAGCGTCAACCCGTCTTTATAAAAGAGTGACTCTTTAAAGGTTTCCTGAATCGCTTGAACCGTATCTTGAATATTATTTCCTGATGCCATATTTCCGAAATAGTTTTTGTGTATTTCGTGTAAACTTGCATTCGGCGAGCGGTGTTCGGCTCTTGCAATGGCTCTTTCGATACCGTTTTCAATCGATTGCGTTCTGTCGACTTGTTCGCTGTTCGGTGTGATCCGCATCATGTAATCAAAACTTTGCTGTGAACCGTCTCCGACAAACCATTTCTTCCATCTGCCGTCCCCGAATCGGTCATCTTTCTCCAATTGTTCAATCAAGAACCTGTCCAATTTCGGCTTGACTTCCGTTGCGCGCAAACAGGCGTGCGGTTCGGAATGCTGAAAATGGATAAGCGGTGTGTGTTGAACCAATTTGTACTCTTTTTGCCAATCATTCATTGGATCCGTGTTCTCCTTTCAAAATTAAAAGTCATTAAAGTTTGTTGAATTTCGCTGAAAAGTGTTTTCAATGCCTGCGGCGGTATTTTATTTGGAAACCAGATATTACTCCGACTGAGAATGCGATTGCGACACCAAACAAAGCCAGAACATGCCAAACGTAACCTTTAAATTTTTGCACGACATCTACTCCGTCGGCAAAAAAACCGGCCAGCGAAAGAAACAGCGCAATCAGAGCAAAAATCGTTGCCCATTTGTTAAAGTTCGTATCCAAGGTCGTGTTTGCGGCGGAATACAGCGCGTCAAGCTGATTTTGCAATGCTTCACGCTGCTTGTCCACAAAAAGGAATTCGCGGAGCATTCCGTACAACTCGCAGCCCTGCTCCTGTGCGGTGACCTCAAACAGGTTAAGCTGACTCTGGAAAGCAACAAAGCGTTCCTGAAGCTTGTTCAGGGCAATAATGTTTTGCGTACTGATTTTCTTCTTTGGGTTCTTAATATGCGCGGAAAGCAGCGCAGCATCCGCTTGGAATTTAATCAGCGAGGCGCGCTGAACAAGTGCGAAACATGCAAGCCGCGTGTATTGAGTCAAAAACGGCAGGATTACCGGAGCGTAGACGGATTCGGAAGTGATACAGACGAGGCTGTAATTTGTGACAGCCTGCAAGGTGCCGCAACTCAGCCAGCGCCTGTAAACATGTGCCGAAAGCAGCTCTTTTCGCATTTCGGCAGTCGGACAGCTTACGTTGCCTTCCGTGTCGATAAACACAAACTCATATAAGGAATTTGCGGTTTTATCATCGTGAAGATAGTTGAATTCTCCCAAAGCGTTTGCGGCAGTGTAAAACTTCGCCGTTTTCGTGTCGGCAACGCAGCAGCAAACGAACATTCTGTCGTCCAATGCGGGGCTGATAAGATATTTTGAGTTTGTGCCGCGCTTGGAAGAAAAAGTTTTTTCACTATGTTTTTTATCAGATGGATCGCCCGATTTGCCGGAGGCTTTTTCGGGCGCGGAAGAATAATTCAGAACATCGGTGATAAAGTTTGCAACATGCGTGAGGGACAGGTATTCAAAAAGCATTTCCGTGTTTCGGCATTTGTAAACAAAATCCTTGAAATTATCCGAAAAACGTTCAATTTTAGGCGACCCGTCCGCATTCCTGCCCGCTGTAAACTCAAAGTCAAAGCTGTCGGCACAAAGCGAAAAATATCTTTCGGGATCGGGAACGGGCAGCAGCGGAAGATTGATCCTTCGGCCGTATTCGTTGATGGCCTTAACGGATTCAATGTTTGCCTGACTCGTTTTTCCGTCCTTTGCAAGGCCGTGATTTTCGCATTCAAGCATGAATATGCCGATTCCGGTGTTAAAAAGCATAACACGCACTGCATTAACATGCAGGTCATATGTGATATTGCGCGTGATATAATAATGCGCCTGCAACTTTTTGTCCCTGCCTTCCGGACGGAATTCAAATGTGTGTGAAATTTCCGAATGCGAGTTGTTATTCAAAGAGGTATACAGCGCATTGCGCATTGCAGGGTTGAAATACTGATATTCCTGATATGCAAGCCGGATATTTTCAAGCTTGGCATCTTCGTTATCGCCGTCAAGCGCGGTCACTGCCCGCAAAATTTTGTCAACATCCAAACATGCGCAGCCTTTTGCAGAGGAATTCTTTTTGCGTTTTGACAGAAGGTTAAACGGAAACTTCCGCTTGCCGTTTTCGTAGCAGCATTCGTCACTGTACCACATACCGTTTTCTTTAAAGTATTCTACAACGGATTCAAAGTCAAATTCGGCGTTTCCGCGTGGATCTTCGATATTGAACGGAAGCATGAATGTGTGGTAACTGTATACGGACGATTTCTTCCTGTCCAACAGCTCAACGGCCTTTGCTTCAATGTCGTAATTCGGAGAGGCACCGACAGCATCTGCGATAAACGGCGAGAAAAGCGTGTGAAAACTATAGTTCAGTTTCGGTCTTTTTCGTCTTTCAGACTCCTCTTGGATTTTCTTAAGCACGTTAGTATCGTACGGAAGAAAATCGGTGTTGTTCGGGAGCATTGAAGAACGGTTGGCAAAATAATAATTTGAGTTCATGCAAACAACAAATACTCCTTACAGTTTCATCACAAATTACAATTAAAAGGTTCATTCTTAATCGGATACACTAATCTAAATATATCTTACCGCATATTGCGAATTTTGTCAAGACCTTTCGAAAACTTTGGTTTAAAGCTGAAATCAAAAAAGTTATCCGCAGTTTATGATTAAATTGCGGATAACTTTTGCTCAGAATCGAACCGCTGCCGAAAAACGGCACAAGGTTTCGGGTTTCGAACGAAATAAAATCTGAATGCTTACAGTTTTATCAGCTCATATTCCTTGCTGCCGAACCCCAACTCCGCTGCGGCATCAACCGTGTGTGCGCCGTTGCGGCTTTCAATGCGCTCAAGCAAATGATCCCTGCCGGGGTCGTCGGAGGCATAAACAAGGTCAAGACATGCGCGGTCGACAGCTATCGGGTCAAGTGATGCAAGAATTCCGATATCTGCCATGCAGGGATCTTCCGCAACGGAACAGCAATCGCAGTCAACGGACATATTCTTCATGACGTTGATAAAAACCATATTGCCGTTGAAATGACGCACGACGGCTTCCGCCGCGTCGGCCATGGATTCAAGAAACGAGTCGTGGTCGCCTGTCCAAATCTTCTCCGGCTCGCCTGCACCGTGGATATATGCCTTGCCGTAGGAGGAGGCGCAACCGATGGAGAGCTGCTTCAGCGCGCCGCCGAACCCGCCCATTGGATGCCCCTTGAAATGGGAAAGCACAAGCATGGAGTCATAGTTAAGCATGTTTTTGCCGACCTGAACCTTTTTGATGCGCTTGCCGTTCGGAATCAAAAGCTCGGCATCCGGCCCTTCCGCATCCATAATGTCAACGGTGAAATGCTTGCTCCAACCGTGTTTTTCCATGGTTTCACGGTGTTTTTCGGTTGTGTTGCGTCCGCCGTCGTAGGCGGTGTTGCATTCAACCACGGTTCCGTGCACAACGTTGACGACAGGCTGCCAAAATTCCGGTTTCAAAAAGTTTTGATTGCCGGGTTCGCCCGAATGCAGTTTTACGGCAACTTTGCCGGGAAGAATTCCGCCGGGCAGGTCATTCGATGCCGCATGGAAAAGCTCAACCACCTTTTCAGCTGTGATTTCGGAAGAAAAAAACACTTTTGATTTCATTTACGAGACTCCTTACAATGGATAAATTAAAAACTGATTAGCAATAACTTCATCCGCTTCCTGCTGTCCTGTTCCGCATTTTCAAATTTATTCCGCTTGAATGCTTGCCTTGTAGCGGTTCAGCTTGACTGCATCGTCAATCTCAAGATCGTTTGTGCCGCTGAGTGACTCAAGGTGATGCGTGAATTCGTGCCGCAAGATGTGCCGAACCTCGGCCTTCAGCTTTTCGTCCGGCAAATTCCCGTAACTGCGCAAAATCGAACCGCCGTACAACACAATGCTCCGTCCCATCTGCGGCGAGTTCCTGTATTCACCCAACACAAGCAGCGGATTTTTCGGATCGGATTGCGGGTGCGCTTTTGTAATCGGAGAAAGTATGATTCCTCCGTTTAGCTCACGGTAAAATACCTGCGGAAGCTCCTCTGCCGCTTCATCGGCAAATATGCGCAGCTTGTCCAATCGTTCGGAATAGGTCGGTGTGCGCTTTGCCGCACATGCTTGCGGCACAGCTGAAGAAATGTTCGGATTAAAAACCTTCTCTCCCGAACAGGTTTGCGGCGCGGCGGAAAAAACATTGACATTTATGTCTTTTTGCTCCAAAGCTATTCCTCCGTTTCCTCTCAGCATCGGAACCGGCACTGCACGCAAATTTGTAAATCACTTGCAGATCGCACTGCCCAATGACGGCTCCCGATTGCATTGTACATCATATTTAAGAATATTTCAAGTGAAAACGAAGGGCGATCCGGTTTGGTTCGAACGCCGGCAATACAGATAAAATTAATATATTATCGCAGCGGAACATAAAAATGTACAGCAGCGTTTTATCATATCAAATTGAATATGTCTCAATGAAGGAATAATACTGTCGGAAATATAAAAAGAACATGTAAGCACACAATAAGCGAAGTCAATATTTGTAGTGAACAGAAAGAATGACGCTGAATGTCATATGTTGCTTTTTTTGACGGATAAAGGTATAATATAACCGATTAAAGGGCAATTGCAGAATGCTGCAATGAAATTGTACGCACTGAGAGGTAAAAAAATTGAACGTATTCTCCAAAGAGCTTGCAGCGGCGGATTTCCTGCAAAAGTCATGACAATGATGTCTACATAACAACAGGTTTGATTAAGGAGGAAAAAATGACAATTGTTTTGATTATTTTGGTGGTGCTTGCCCTGCCGTATCTGATACGTAAGTAGAGCAAAGCAATTCTTGTGGGCTGCCCTGTTCGGTGCAGGAAAAAATGCTGTTTCATGTGCAATATCGGAGTGAGCCGCAGCAAGTGCTTTTTTACACTCAAGAGCAACAGTTTTATCCTCACCTGCGGGAAAACACAAAACACCGTAAAAACGGAGGAAAAACATGAGCAACGGAACGAAAATTGTATTGGGGCTGATAGTGTTTGCCCTCGGTATGCTGATTATGGTGTCAGCGTTTTGCCCGCCGTCATGTACGGTGAGACTGATTGCGCGGCAACATCGGAAAACGAAAGCAACAGGAGAGTTGTGAAATGTCTGCGGTTCTCAATTTTGATTGACAGAGCAGGCGATTCGGCATATGCAGCAGTCACATTCGATTATTCAACGGTTGCTGCCGAGTGCGGAAGGCAACGTCGAAATCAACAGAAAACACGGGAAGCACTGTCCGTTACGGAAGGCTTCCCGTGTTTGTTTTTGAAGAAATAATCGGTTGCTTGCCGAAACACTGCGGCAGAGCGGAGAACTTCAGCCTGCGCGGCAGGTTCGGCGGCTGGGGTTATCAGAGGTTTTCCGTTGTATCGGGGGTTTCCGGAGCATCGGGGGGTTCCGTTGCGTCGGGGATTTCCGGAGCATCGGAGGGTGCTGTTTCGGCGGAGTCTGCATTTTCATTTGCATTTGAGATTTCGCCGTCGGACTCTTCCCCGCCTTTCTGCGGTTCGTCATCGTTATGCGGCGCAAGCGCAACGCTTGCAACCCTGTGCCCCTCGTCGATTTTCATCAGTCGAACGCCCTGCGTGTTGCGGGAAATGACGGAAATCGTGTCAACGGGAACGCGAATGACAACGCCGTCATCACGGATAAGCATCAGATCCTCATTGCCTTCGGAAACTTTGAGGCAAACAAGCTTGCCGGTTTTTTCGGTGATATTCATTGCAATAATGCCCTTGCCGGCGCGGCCCTGAACGCGGTAGGCGTCCTCTTCCGTGCGCTTGCCCATGCCGTTTTCGGTGATGGCAATGACGCAGCTGCCGGGTTTGACCATGGACATATCAACAACGCAGTCGCCCTCGGAGAGTTTGATGGCACGAACGCCGGAGGCATTTCTGCCCATTGAGCGAACATCCTGCTCGCTGAAACGGATGCTCATTCCGTCCCGTGTGCCGATAATGAACTCATCATCGCCTGCGGAGAGCGCAACGCTGATAAGCTCGTCACCCTCGCGGAGGTTTTGAGCAATCAAGCCGCCCTTGCGAATGTTTGAAAAATCGGAGAGCGGGGTTTTTTTGATAACACCCTGCCGTGTGCAAAGAACGAGATAGCCGCCCTCGGTCTGCCTGCCGATGGGGAATGCGGCGGTAACGAACTCGCCCGTCTGCAATTGCAGCAGGTTGACTATGGGCGTGCCCTTTGCGGTGCGACTTGCTTCCGGAATGGAATAGCATTTAATGCGGAAAGCGCGGCCCTTGTTTGTGAAGAACATGATATAGGAATGCGTGCTTGTGACGAAAATATCCTCAAGGAAATCCTCTTCACGGGTTGCTCCCGCGCTGATGCCGACGCCGCCTCTGCGCTGCGTGCGATAGGTTGCTTCCGCAATGCGCTTGATGTAGCCGTGATGGGTGCAGGTAACAACCATGTCTTCTTCCTGGATGATGTCATCCATATCGATGTCTTCAACGATCTTTGTGATTTCGGTGCGGCGCGGATCGGCAAAGCGGCGCCGAATCTCGAGCATTTCATCTTTAACAACGCCCATAAGTTTGCCTTCGTCCGCAAGCAGGGAAGCAAGGTATTCAACCGTGCGCTTAAGCTCGCCGTACTCGGCTTCCAACTTTTCGCGCTCAAGCCCCGTCAACCTTTGCAGCCGCATGTCAAGTATCGCCTGCGCCTGCCGTTCACTGAAACCGAAACGCGCAATCAGCCTTTCCTTTGCTTCTGCGCCGTTTGCGCTGGCTTTGATGATGGCAATGACTTCGTCAATATTGTCCAGTGCGATCATAAGGCCTTCCAAGATGTGCAGCCTTTCGCGTGCTTTGTCAAGGTCAAACTGCGTGCGGCGGGTGACAACATCCTTTTGATGCGCAATGTAGTGATAAAGCATTTCGCGAAGGTTGAGCACCTTGGGTTCGCCGTTCACAAGCGCGATCATGATAACGCCGAAAGTATCCTGAAGCTGAGTGTGCTTATACAGATTGTTCAGCACAACGTTTGCATTGACATCCTTTTTAAGCTCGATAACAATGCGCATTCCCGCGCGGGAGCTTTCGTCGCGAAGGTCGGAAATGCCGTCCACGCGCTTCTCGTGAACAAGCTCTGCAATTTTTTCAACAAGCTTTGCTTTGTTGACCTGATACGGAATTTCCGTGACGATGATTCGTGAACGATCGGCCTTGTATTGCTCGATCTCGCTCTTTGCGCGAACAAGGATCTTTCCCCTGCCTGTAAAATATGCATGGCGAATGCCGACATCGCCCATGATGACGCCGCCGGTCGGAAAGTCCGGGCCGGGGATATAGTTCATCAGCTCGTCGATCGTGATATCGGGATTGTCAATCATTGCGGCACAGGCATCGACAGCCTCGCCGAGATTATGCGGCGGAATGTTTGTTGCCATGCCGACAGCAATGCCGTTTGAGCCGTTCACAAGAAGGTTCGGGTATCTTGCGGGCAATACCGCGGGCTGCATCAGCGTTTCGTCAAAATTCGGATAAAAATCAACCGTGTTCTTGTCAAGATCGCGGAGCATTTCGAGAGTGAGCCTGCTCATGCGCGCTTCGGTATAACGCATTGCAGCGGCGGGGTCGCCGTCAACGCTGCCGAAATTGCCGTGACCTTCAACAAGGGGATAGCGGGTCGAGAAGGGCTGGGCAAGGCGCACCATTGCATCGTAAACCGCCGTGTCGCCGTGCGGATGGTATTTGCCGAGAACGTCGCCGACAAGGCGTGCACTCTTTCTGAAGGGCTTGTCGGGCTGCATACTCAGCTCATCCATTGCGTAAAGAATGCGCCTGTGAACGGGTTTCAGCCCGTCGCGCACATCGGGAAGCGCACGGCTGATGATAACAGCCATTGCGTATGATATAAAGCTGCGCTTCATTTCACCCACAAGGTTTATGGGCAATATTCTGCCGCCTTCAACATCGGTCGGCAGCTCGTTTGTTCCGAGCATTTCAAGATTGGGTCTTTTTTTGTTTTCGTCCATTATTTCTCCTGCATGAAAGGTGCGGAGCCTGCCGCAGTCGGTGCATCGCACCTTTCGTCGGTCGTCAAGTCATTGAATCGTGTTAATAATTTCGGATTGCAGAGCTCAAAGCTCTTAATCTGCCGTTTGAAAATTGAAACGTTTCCGAATCAAACGTCAAGGTCGGCAACGAGCTTGCTGTTCTGCTCAATAAATTCGCGGCGCGGTTCAACCCTGTCGCCCATCAAAAGGGTGAAGGTTTCGTCCGCAAGCATTGCATCGTCCATTGTGACGCGAAGCATAATGCGGTTCGCGGGATCCATTGTCGTGTCCCAAAGCTGTTCGGGGTTCATTTCGCCCAAACCTTTATAGCGTTGAATGTAGATTTTATCCCTGCCGATTTCGTCAAGAGTTTTGTTCAGCTCTTCGTCCGAATAGACATAGCGTTCCGTATTGCCCTTTTTGATGAGATAGAGAGGAGGCTGGGCAATGTAAACATAGCCGCGCTCTATCATCGGCCGCATGTGCCGATAGAAGAACGTCAGCAGCAGCGTGCGAATATGGCTTCCGTCAACATCGGCATCGGTCATGCAGATGATTTTGTGATAGCGGAGCTTGGTTTCGTCAAAATCCGCATCCATGCCCGCACCGAATGCGGTTATCATGCATTTGATTTCCGCATTGCCGAGAATTTTGTCCAAACGGGTTTTTTCAACGTTCAGAATCTTTCCGCGCAGCGGAAGGATGGCCTGAAAATGCCTGTCGCGTCCTTCCTTGGCGGAACCGCCTGCGGAGTCGCCCTCAACGATGAACAGTTCGCATTTTGAAGGATCTTTTTCGGAGCAGTCCGCAAGTTTGCCGGGCAGTGCGGCGGAATCCAAAACGGACTTGCGTCTGGTCAGCTCGCGTGCCTTGCGCGCCGCTTCCCTTGCGCGGCTTGCACTGAGGCATTTGTCGAGAATAAGCTTTGCCTGCGCCGGGTTCTCTTCAAGATAGGTCGTCATGCCGGCCGTCACGGCGTTGTCAACAAGGGTTCTTATGTAGGCATTGCCGAGTTTTGTTTTTGTCTGCCCTTCAAACTGCGGCTCTGTCAGTTTAACGCTGATGATAGCGCTCAAACCTTCGCGGATGTCGTCTCCGGTCAGGTTCTGGTCGCTGTCTTTAAGGATTTTAAACTTTCGGGCGTAGTCGTTGATGACCCTTGTCATTGCCGCACGGAAACCCGCAAGGTGGCTGCCGCCCTCAATGGTGTTTATGTTGTTGGCATAGGTAAAAACATTTTCGCTGTAGCCGTCGTTGTATTGCAGCGCAACTTCAACGCTTGCCGTTTCAAGCGGATTATCGTTCTTTACAGCGGAAAAATAAATCGGGTCGGGGTGCAGAACCTCTTTGTTTTTGTTGATATAGCGAACGTATTCAACAACCCCGCCTTCGTAGTGGAAGCTGTCCCGCACGGGCGGGTCGCAGCGTTCATCCGTCACGATGATGCGCACGCCGCCGTTGAGGAACGCAAGCTCGCGCAGCCGTCGAACAAGGATATCGTATTCATAGTTCACTTCGTCAAAAATTTCTTCGTCGGGAACAAAATGAATCGTTGTGCCGTGCTCGTCCGCTCCGCAGTCGCCCACGATTTCAACCTCCGTAGCCTTTATGCCGCGGCGGCAGATCTGTCGGTAAATATGCCCGTCCCGACGCACCTCGGCGGTAAGTTCCGTGCTCAATGCGTTAACAACGGAAAGACCGACACCGTGAAGGCCTCCGGAGACCTTATAGCCGCTGCCGCCGAATTTGCCGCCCGCATGAAGCATGGTAAGTGCGACTTCAAGCGCGGATTTGCCGGTTTTGGGATGAATGTCAACGGGAATGCCCCTGCCGTTGTCAACAACGGTAATGGAGTTGTCCGCATGAATGGTAACATAAATATGAGTGCAGAATCCCGCCATTGCTTCATCGATGGAGTTATCGACGATTTCATAAACAAGGTGGTGCAATCCCGAGGACGAGGTCGAGCCGATGTACATGCCCGGACGCTTGCGCACGGCCTCCAGCCCCTCAAGGACCTGTATCTGTGATGCGTCGTATTCCTGTGCCGTCTTTTTTATTTCGTCTGCCATATAATATCCTCCATGCGGGCAAGCCGCACAAATCTCATAGATCTTATAGATCGTTTTACTTCACCGATCATGCCCGGCGCGCCGTGCATTTTGATCCTACAGCGTTCCGGCCTCCGCCCTTTTCAGCAGCGTCGCCGCCGCCATCTGGCTGAGATACACGCGCCGTTTCCCGGCGCATTCCGCGGCGATGAAGGATTTTGGTATATCCTCCGCCGCGTTTATCACCTGCCCGGCCTTCTCCGCCGCGGCAAGAAAGCTGCGCGTCAGATGCGACTGGGACGTGATATCAAGATCGAATATTCCTATTATCTCGTCAGTGCTTATCACACTGCCCTTTCCAAGATGCAGATACATTTTCTTTACCTGTCAGCGCGGCTTTATCCTGCCCTTTTCGATGAACAGCACCCGTCCGCCCGTGCGGCTGGATATGCCCTCATCCTCACAGCAGGTTATAAGCGTCTGCCCGCCGCCGATGCGGTTCAATACAAATTCCTGACGGCGGCTGTCAAGCTCGGACAGCACATCGTCCAGCAGCAGTA
>ENA-ORPK01001446-ORPK01001446.1-human-gut-metagenome-genome-assembly--contig:-NODE-1446-length-18746-cov-3.341983_pt1 | contig 18746 bp, 16 predicted proteins | sample MGYA00242139_ERZ509068 | MGnify/ENA primary metagenome ERZ509068 (study PRJEB26280, sample SAMEA2338687) | human gut metagenome | biome: human gut; feature: human-associated habitat; material: faeces... | reverse complement strand
GTTTACACCGGCCTCGCCACGGAAGCCGTCGGTTCCAAAATATTTTCCCATTCTTGGTTACCTCGTTACAAAAGTAAACCTTCGATTAAATACAATATGTGCTTTAGCCGGAAAAATCGTTTTCTGTTACTCACTGCGGTCGTCTCGCATACATGAGCAACACAGCCTTGTTCCCAGCCATATCTGTTACTCCTTCGAAGGTTTGTAAGCTATACAATATACTCAGCAATAGGGTCTATCGGCTTAGCGTAATTTTTGCCAAATAACACCAGATTTTGTCTTTTTGTCAGACATCTTTCATTCCATCAGCTATCCATTTACCAAATTCTGTCCGAATTCCTGTAATAGCGGCATTCATATTCGGCATCCCCGTGTAATTTATATAACAGCCGGACAGAACTTCTCGGCTTGCGGAATCCTCTATAAGGCAGAACAACGCGAAATCTTGTGTTTCCTTCCGGAACGCTTTGCTCAATACCATCGTCAAAATTGATGGTATATGCATAGGGCCAATCTATTTCATGCAGGAAGGCTTTTAAGTTATCGCCCAATTTCACATCTGTGAAATTGTCCTCAAAATATCTCGCACGCTTGAGTTCCGGAACATCATTATAAAATTCACCTGCAAGCTCCGTAAAATCCAGCTCTGCAAGATAGTCCGCACACTCTGGGTTCTCCTCAATGAGTGCTTTTTTCATGTATTCCTGTGCTGCAGCACAATCTGGAACGCTTCCATTAAGAGCTTCTGCACCTGCGGAAAAACCAGCACCAAAGAACGGGATCAGGTTTCGCGCAACAGCATAAGACGCTAATTTTTCCATGCCTTCCGCGCCCTCAAGGTATATCAAATCTTTCATTTTTTATTCCTCGCGTGTTTTATTTCACATTTTACGGCTAACTTATTGAAGGTCTTTTTTCTTCTTAAAAGCTCTAAATGCTCTGAACAGTAATGCCCCTGCACATGCGCCGATTACATTGAATAGCACATCGTTGATATCTGCCACACCTCTATGCGTGAAATACTGGATTATTTCACAGAGAACGGATGAAAGCAATGCCGCAAACGCAGTACCTTTTATGGAAGCAACCATGTTATATATCGTTCCTCCAAGTGGAACATATAAAATAACATTCAGCAGATTTCCTGTCCAAACTTTCACATCGGGCAGGAATGATATATGGTAACGAATCGCTTCATTATACTCTGGTGCTCGACGAAGAAGCGTGATATAAAGAATCAAAAATATACTATATCCAACCGGAATCACTCGGTTTTTGCCATGACACCGCCATGACCCCAAAGCGGTCATCATTAAGACAACAGCTTCATACACAGTCAGATTACCACGAATATTCTCGCAAAGCTGCTGAATGATTTTCCACATTGGCTCCAGATACCCTTATCCCAAAGTTCCGAAATTTTCCACTTAGCTATTCTCGCTGATACAATCATAATATATCTTCATCAGATTTGCAATATCGATTGACTCAGAATACTTATTTTCGTATTCGTTTCGGGCGATTTTCCCATATTGACTGCACAAATCCGGATCGTTCCAAAGTTCCATGACTTTGTAGCTCAGCGCGTTATAGTCCTTCATAGGGAACACAGTATTCATGCCGACAGCGGATATCGCTTCGTGCATAAAGCCAATATCTGTTGCTATAACAGGTTTTCCAAGACTGAATGCCTCAATGACTGTCATGGAACAGCCCTCGTAGCAAATAGACGGAAGCAGTACAAATTCTGCGTTCCCCATAATACCCTGACATTCATCATGCGGCACATAGCCTAGGTATTGAATCTGCAAATCGGGATGTGTTTTGATGAATTGGTTCAGCATGTCCTCCTGAGGACCAGCGCCCATAATCACCAACGGCACATCAGGAAGCTTCTCCCATGCACTGCATAATACAGAGATTCCTTTTTCCTGACCGATTCGACCACAATATACAGCATACCGCTGTGGAAGGTCTCTCTCCGAATTTACAGGCGTGGGTTCCGGAACACTGTTGTATTTTTTTACCAACTTGCGAGAGGAAAATCCGGCTTTCAAAAAGAGAGCTTTTTGAGATTCATTCAGATAAATGTAGCGGTCGATATTTCGATAGAAGGTGCGGTTCCAACGATGAACCCCAAAAATCAATGCTGCCGCCAAAGATTGGACTTTGGAATTCTTGAAGCATTTTTTTGATACCATCCGAAAATACTTTCCATCTGTACACAGCGTACACAATTCACCATTACAAATAGAAGATGCGTTCGGACAGACATAACGGGTATCATGCAGTGTTTGTATCACTTTTACGCCGCTTCGGTGTGCAGCAACAAAAACAGCAGGAGAGAGCAACGGAAAAAATGTGTGTACATGGACAATATCGGGCTTTTCCTCTTTGCAGATTCTCTGAATGTCTCGATATGTTTTGGGGGACCAGAACATATCGAGACTTGCCAACAGCTTTCCCGCTTTGTTCTTCTTGTCAAATTCATCTGTGTGAATCGTATACCTTAACAGCTCGATTCCAGCGTTTTTCAGCATAGCAGTTTCGTGCTTGAAAACCTGATCATCTCCGCTTGCTGAACCGGAACGATGAAAATTATGTACAACTAAAACTTTCATTGATGATTTTTTCCTCCAGACAGAGCTGCTTCATTTTATTTTCTCCAGAACATCTTCAAAGAACACTCCTTTGTTTTCCCATGTCCATTTGCTTCGGACTGCCTTGTAACCGTTTTCTCCCATTTCAGCTGCCTGCTCCGGGTGTTCCAGAACCCAGAGCATTGACTCTGCAAACTTTTTGACCATTGTATTGTAGTCTGCGACCGGAAGTTTGATGCCTCCATCATCTTCCACCAAAATGTGCATTCCTGATGTATCCATACAGATAATGGGGGTCTTGCACATCATCGCTTCGTACAGCACCCATGTGCCGCCTTCTCTTCCGCTCGTTACGACCAATGCCGCCGCATTTTTGATTTCCTGAACGCTTTGCTCTTTTTTTAGCATTCCGGTAAAAACAACATTCTGCTCCAGCGAAAGCTGCTGGGTCAAGCGTTTCAAAGCGGATTCACATTCGCCGCCGCCTACAATACGCAGAGAAGCCTCCGGATGTACCTTTACGACCTCTGCCATTGCCCGTATCGCAACATCGACCAGCTTCAGTCCAACTAACCGACCACTGACAACAAAATCTTTCCCTACCTTTTTAGGAAGCTGCTCAAGGGCATCACATTGTTCCTGCGAAACGCCTGTCTCGATCATCATGCTGCATTTGCTCCGATATTTCAGCGGGATACAGTTCAAGGAATCTTCCGTCCGCAGAATCAATGCCGAAGCGTGTTTGCAGGCAGAATGGAACCACGGGTTTGTCAGGCAGATATACTTGTTGATTTTTCGCACCCGCTCAATCAAGGCCTGCTTTTTTGTAAGCTGCGGCCATAACACTTCCGGAACACCTTCGCCACCGCCCAATGGACCCCAGACAAAGGGTACATTTAGTTTATACATCAATGTTGGAAGCCACATCGTTCCGAAAGTGACTGCAAATACCATTGAGAATTTATGCTGTTGGTTCAATCTTTTTACATACCGGTATGCGCCGATTTGCCATAGCGCGTAATAAAGCTGGACACCTTTTTGCCCCTTTTTGTATTTTTTGATACTTTCCGGAAGATCATAGTAAATAAAAGACATATTGGGTCTTGGATTTACCTGAAGTTCCTTTTCAATGGAGCAACGATTGTTTGCCCGCGTCAGCACGGTAACTTTGTGACGCTTCGCCACTTCCACAGCCCAATTCCAGCCGGCTCCCGGCTCAGAACCTTTGTCCGGCTCACAGCCATATGCGGAGATCAATATATTTTCCATAGTATCAAACACCTTTTCCACTTTGACTCAGTAACATCAGATACTTCTTCCATAAATCCAGTTGCTCTTGTTCTTGAGTCGTTTTTTTCTCTGAGCGGAGTGTATATAGTATATACTGGTCGAGCAGATAGATTGTAAGAAGTGCCTCACTGGATATTGCTGCGCATCCTACTTCCCTCAGATAATCGGAGATTTTTTTGATTTCACCAATCAAAGATCCGACTTCAGCTGTTTTTTTGAGAAGAATCGGTTTCAATATAAAATGAACTGCGTCAAGGAAGGCGGGTTTCGGGGCAGATGCGTATTCCCAGTCAAAAACTGCAAGTTTTCCGTTTTCAACAACACAATTCCAAGGAGAAAAATCACCATGGTTCAAATCAAATTTTACATTGGCCAAGAATTCCGGAGTTGCTGTGTTCAGGAACATCGTTTTCATCCATGAAAGAGCGGAGCCGAGGCTTCCTAAATTATTTTCCATCTGTGCGGCCCATTCTGCAGCTCCATTTTCGACAAAAGTATAGTCGGCCAATTCTAATAAAAATTCTTTGTGCTGACTGCAAAGTTCAAAGGATGGCTGTGTGCAATGATCACATACGGAAGATGTCTCAAAGAAATACACGCCATTTTCATGACTGCATTGCAAAACCTGTGGCAGCACTGCCGACTGGATGCCAGAGACCTTATTGAGTGTTGCTGCCTCTCTTTCAAATAGAACTGCTATTTGCGGATTTTCCGTAAATTTGATATACGAAAATGGCACTCCATTTTTCAGCATCTGAATCGTTGCCTTGCTGTCACTTCCCTCATTTCCGACATAAAATGCCGGCTGGCATGCTTCATTATGCGGAGCAAAAAACCGACCATTTTTGTAATCCAACCGGACAATTTTGGCTGAACACCGGCGCAAGAGAGGGAGCGGCAGATGCTCCATCGAAAATTTATAGAGTTTTCCTTTTAATGTATTGGGAATATAAAGCTGAAGTGCCGACCGAAAACTATGCTTATCTTTCAGCGGAACAAGCCATCGGACATTTTCAAAAGAGGGCAATGCCATATACAGAGCACCATCTGTGATTTCTGTCACACCAATGCTCTGAAGCTGTTTTTTAAAATCGATCCATTTCATTATACTGGCACACCCTCATCATCCAATGTGCAATGCATCAGTTTGGCTGTTTGTTCTGCCTTATAGCGCAGAACTTTTTCTGTAATAGAATCTGCAACCTGCTTTGCATCCTGAGTGGCATCAACTAGAACCGCGTTTCGTTTGTTTTCAGCAAATGTTTTGAACGCTTCGCGCTGTTTCCGAAGTTCCTCTATTGGCAGCTCTTGTTTTCTCTGGTACAAAATCTCAGCCGGAGCGTCCAAGACAAAAATCAAATCCGGAGAGGGAATGCACCATGCAAACATTTTAGCGACCCAGGTGGGCATCGAGTATTGATATCGAGCCATGTCTGCATAGTAATCGTAGTAGTACCGGTCAAAAATGACCAGCTTTTTCTTTATTTTAAGCGGAATTATCTTCATCCATGTGCCGATGATGAAATCAAGATTATAGAAAGAAAACCGGAGGAAGGACTTGATTTTTCCATTCAATTTTTTTCCGTGCGGGTCAGTGTTTGTTGTTTCTTCTGAGGTTTTATTGTATAGCTTATACGAACCCGCATTCGACAGATAATGCGGGCGGAAGTAAAGCTCAACATTTCCATAAAAACTTCCGGACACTTGCTCCGAAACCGCCTTGATCGCCGTCGATTTTCCACCACCATCCGGGGATAAGAATGCCACACTGATTCCGGATTTGTGTATCACTCGTTTCGGGATGACCTCGAAGATTTGGAATTTACGATACATGATTTGGAATTTGCTGCTTGCACAATTTTTTTGAGAGATTGCCTTCACGCTTTTCCGAAAGACTGCCTTGTTCTCCTCAAAAATATTGCAGTCGAGTGTATCAACACAGCGTTTGATCAGCACTGCTGCTTCCTTGCCAAAAACATGCTCCAACCGTTTATCATATTCTTGTGGAGAATGCAGGTACATCTGACGCGCGATTTCAAGATGTTCCGGCTTCATATCATTTTTGATGGTTCTGCGGATAAACATATACTGAAGTTCATCAAAATAATCGGGAACATAAAAGCATTTATAGAACCGCTTATTCTCCAGCATCACTGCTGCCGGCATAACATTGGGATAATCCTTGCGGGAAATCGCGCTGTAAAAATCAAGTTGCAGCTGGAATCTTTTTTGAGGGATCGGATACGAAAGGATATAAGTATATTCATAATAGCCTTGTACGATTTTCTGTGTGACCAAAAGCCGGGTCTCTTTAGCAACTTTGATAACCAGCTGATCCAAAAAAGATTCGTCCGCATTGCGATACATCATATCGATGTCCGACGGGATTTCTTCGGGCATCATTTCATATTTATTCTGGATACAATAGTCCAGTCCGCTTTCATTGATTATCTGAAATACTTTTTCCAAAAGAAGCATACTTGTCCTCCCTCTGATGTGTGGTTATGTTCTTGTCTTTACAACTCGTCCTGCATGGCCGGTAACTACAGAGTTGGCCGGAACAGATTTTGTCACCACAGTATTTGCGCCTATGATGCAATTATCTCCAATCGTCACGCCCGGAAGAATGACAACTCTAGCACCGATCCAGACATTGTTGCCTATCGTTACCGGGTTGCTCTTTTTCATGCCCTGCTGGTTGATGGGGATATTCACATCCGCATATTCATGCGAATTGGAGTAAATGATAACATCTGGTCCCATCACAACATTGTCACCAAGTGTTACAACCGTGCTCAAAACAGCATTTAATCCAATCTGGGAATTTTCGCCGATCGATATACCATGTCCGTCTCCAAAATAAGCATTCCGTTTAATCAGCGTCCCCCCCCATTTTCAAAAACAACTTTTTGCAGATAGAACGACGAATGGAATATGCCAACTGATACCCCGGAATCGGGTATGCAGGTAAAAATCTCGCAAATCCATAATACAGCATTAGCCAGAATTTTTTCATGATCAATTCCTCCAGATTCGGTACTGCTCTTGTGTATGGCAGAGTGCACAGATTGCAAAAAAGCAGATGAGAACATAATACGAATGCACCGCCAAAGTCGTGACAGTGAAGGTTCGCACAAAAATAATAAGGAGAACGCCAACGGTTTCCGCCAGAATAACATTTGATCTATCGATACGGTAGGCCGTAAAGATTTGCTTTATTGTTGAAAGCCAAAACATCAAATAAAGAAAAACTCCCAGTAAACCATTGGAAATCAAAATAGCAAACCATTCAGAGTCCAAGGTATACATAACTGCATTACTCTGTGCAGCCACGAGTTTCTCACCTGCTGCAAATCCGTTTCCAAAAAATTTGCAGAACCATGACGATTTCAAAAAATAGTTCCATGCATATGTCCACCACTCTGCGCGCCCGGAAAGAGAAAACAAAAGGTCCCGGCTTTGTCCACGGAGAAGAAATGTCATAACTGTGGATGCGCCGAAAACAACTACGACTATTCCAAGAAAAAACAGAAGCAGTTTTAATACAGCACCACGATAAAAAAACAGGAAATAAACTAAAAAAGCGAGCGCGACAGAAAAAATCGCAGTTCTTGACTGGGACAGAATGATACAAACAATCAGGCTAACTTCCCAGATGCACTCTCCTAAGCTGGCTCGTTCCCTTGTCGATAGCTTTTCCACAATTAAAACATAAAAGAGAATGCCAGAAAGCATACCGACGCTCGTAGAACTTAGTGGTATAATCCATCCACTAAGCAAAACCGGAAGCAAGGCATTCTTGATTGCAGAATAGGAATTTTCTCCTGTGTAGAGAGCTTTGGTTGGACTTACAATGATTCCCACAAGAACCGTTAGAATCAGGAATGAAACAAACAGTTTTATAGCGTTTAACGCTTTTCCGGAAAAATCATCGTCAACTTGAGTCATACTTGCAACATAGACAGCACCCATAAAGGCCACAAAATATTCAACCCATTTTACAAAGGAGTACGAGAGCCAGTTGTTGTTCAAAAATGCAAATGCTGATAAGAACCAGAAAAGAAAGATCCATGTCAACGGTGCCGGTATGATCACCCTTCTGAACAGGTTCCACTTCCATGAAAAATATAGAATGGAGAAAAAGGCAAGTGGAAGAAATGCCATTCGCAATAAATTATCCGAGCTGAACAGTCCTGCCTGAGCCTCAGAAACAGTTCGGGAAGCAAAACTGAGGCATGTCCCAAAGAGACATAGAATAGGAATCATATTACGTGTCCAATAAAGTCGATTCTTTTTCATTTTTAATTATTCTCGTTGCAAATTTTCCATATTTCATATGCTTGTAAAGTAGTTGGAATAATGTAAACGATCAGCATTGCAATGCAAACGCCCATAATTCCACCCTTCCAAATCATTGCTGCACCTGCCGTTGCCAAGAAAAGTAATCCAAGTAAAAGGGTGTAGAAAATCATTTGCGGCTTCCCATAAGCTTGTAATACAGCATTCTGGATATTGTTCAGGGATACAAAGATCCCACGAATGCAGCAAATCAAAAGAGGAGCAACACCAATATAATAGCTTTCTCCATACAGCATTCCAATCAAGCTCTTTCCTAGAATGCCAAGTCCTATACACCAGAGCAGATTGGCAACGGCTGCAATCAAACATGCGCTATACACTTTTTTAGAGACTGATTTCGAACTCTCTGTTTGGATACTTGCCGATAGATTAGGAAGTAAATATTGAGACAGTCCAACAAACACTGGCTGAGGGAGTGTTGCCAGAGTATTATTGTTATTATAAATTGCAACCGATTCTGTTGACTGAAAGAAATTCAGCATCCATACAGACATCTGTGATTTTACCGAGTCGGACATACTGATACCGATACTCCACTTTGCAGTCCACCAATTTTCTTGCCAAGTTTTCAAGATATCTTTCAAATTCAAGGTCATCTTAAAAATCGACGCAATAAAGAGACTGCTGCATACAAGGCAAGAGCCGCCGATAATTCCGAGAACCGTATTCAAAGACAGATTTGAACGGAAAAAAATCAGCATTCCAAGCTGGGCAACACATTGCGTGATACTCATAATAAGGCAATTCCCAATCCGACCAACTCCAAAAAAGAGTTGTCTGGAAAAATCTTTGTATAAGTATCCGACGAAAAAGATAAAGAATGCGATTCCATTTGCAGAATGGCTTGCTTTTCCTCCAAGGAACAGTGAAATAATACCAGCAGCTATCAGAAAAATAAATTCCAAACTGAATGTCGAGGCATAGTATCTTTTCTTTTCGCTTCCTTCAGCATACTTGGGATAATGCACACTAAAGGGAACGGCAATAATGACTCTTTGCAGCCCAAGAACAATTAACGAGAGTGATAAAATCAACGCATATTGACCCGCTGTTTGCATACTGCAACTATGCGCAATAATAATTGTTGTCAAAAAAGAAGTGACGCTCGAAAACCCCTGCTCGATCATTGATAAAAGACTGCCAGACAAGAAGGATTTTTTATACATTAAATACCCTTTCGTACTCACTTATGATTTTCTCCCAGCTATAAGCATCCTGTACCCGAGCAGTGCTCTTTTCATCCAGTTGCTCAATTATCTCCGCATCCAGAGCATCCGCTTTCTCCAGTAAAGCAGCCAGATTTCCCGGCTCTTTGCTCCAATACAGAGCACTGTCTTCGCCGACTTCTTTGTTAAAGCCAACGCCCAAAAGCAAATTCAACCGGGTACTGGCAAGTGCCTCTAGCAGACTGGGATTAGTACCACCGACTTCGTGACCATGCAGATAACCGTAAGCTTCCTCACGGATTTTTTTCAGCAGGTCCTGATCATAAACCGTACCAACAAATTTGATACGCTTATCTTTCTCAAAACCGGTTTTTTCACGAAGCTGTTCATAGAACTTGTTATGCTCTACGTTCGTGATAATAACGAGGTCTTTTTCAGTCTTGCTGCGCATAAACTCTGTGATCATAGTCTCATAGTTGTTCTCCGGAACAAAACGGCCAACAATCAAATAATAATGCCCACGTTTGACATTGAACTGCGTATACCACTCGTTCAGCTTTTCCTCATCGCACTGAGAGCGATCAGTATACGCGCCATACGCAATAAACGTGGTATCCTTCACCCGACTGCCATAAGTATCTTTGATATATTTCTCGATATTGACAGAATCGCAGATTGCCAAATCGCTGTTCTCGACCAGACACTTTTCGCAATACCGCAGAAAAGCTTTGGCCGGAGCGCTCCACTTACTGCGCTTCCACTCCAACCCATCTGGGTTGCAGTAGACCTTTGCGCCCAGTTTGTGCAACTTTTTGGCGTGCGGAATCAGCAAAGGTCCAATTCTACATCCAAGAATACAGACGATTACTTTCTCCTGCGGATGCTGTTTTGCCCATTCCTCCACCTGATTCAGAACCAGACCCACATGGAAAATGCGTCCGGGAGCACCGGGTAGCGGAACACGAACATTAAAGCAGTCTGCATCATTGTGTTCGAAATGTTTTTCGTCGTTGTTCATACAGGAAACATGATACATTAAATCTTTCGACTGCTTTCCTGCTGTCAAGTTTTCCACGAATGTTTCAAATCCACCATACTGTGCCGGAATACCTTTGCTGCCTACAATAAAAACATGTGTCATAAAAATCCTCTGTTACTCCCTTAAAATTAGATACATTGCCACGATTCTTGTGCATTCTGGGTTTAATGCAAGTACTGCCACCTTTACTTTCATCGGAAATTTCGCAAGATCGATAGCTGGTTGTGTTATATTTTCGCCGCGTTTCGGTGCATAGCAATGAACTGGCACATACTCTTCAACGTTTGCAATATAATATGGAGACGCATCGTTTTCAGCACTTTTATCAGACTTTCCACCAACTTCGGCTTCAAATAGCAGACTGCCCTCATGATAGGAAAGTGTACCATTCAAATAAACTCCGTCCTGAGGCATCTTTTCAAAGCCCTGATTGCTGAAAATCACATCCTGATGCTTTTCCGACAATGCAACGCCTTTTCTCGCAGCAACGTTATCGACCAGATAGATTCCTTCGTGATATGCGTGGTCATCAACGACTTCCCATTCTTTGTGGATGCCATTTTCAAACACACCGTAGTAATATACGCCATCTTCACATCTGAAACTTCCGGTCACAACTTTGTAGGAGTTTGCTGTCAGCCTTATGCTCCACTGACTTTCGTTCTCTCCTACTTTCTCCTTCATGCTCTTGAAAATTTTAGGGACATCTATTGTTTCTCTATCGTTATTGCCGCTGATTCCTGAATCATTTTTATTTTCTTTCGCTCCCAAATCAACAACACCAAACACAAATCCCGACAAATCCCAAAAGAATGCCAAGACCAGCGCAAACAGAGCCAAGCCTTTATACGGACTGGTAAGATAAATCGTTCCCTGCTCCAATGCATTGTGGTCATTGATATACCTGCGCGTTGCGTTATCCAGATTTGCACAGGATTCAGTGCGATCAAATCCTGTCAAAATCCTCTGCTGCGATTCTGTGATCTCACTCACATCCGCAGATGATGTCACAAACGTCGGCAGTGCACTGATTTGCGCTTTCAGATTTTCGATTCTCGTCTGCCAAACTGATTTCCATTTGGTATTACTCGTGGATGTTGTTGCTCTTCGCAGTCCATTTGTCAGATCATTTAACGTTGTTTCAATGCTTTTTATGCTGGCGTAATCGTTCAGATTCAGAACCAGCGTATTCATCTGCGTCAGCAGATTGCTGTAAGAAAGGCTGCTTTCTCCTTCCGAATCGGTAGAGAGACTTTCAGCATTTCTTAAATTTGCAAACGTTTCTGTTGCAAGGCTTCTCAAACTATCAACATCTGGATTGTCCTTAAACAGTTCTGTCTGCATCTCTAACAGATTACTTTTAATCGATATGCTGCTCGTTGAATTAGAAAGTCCCAGATTTACAGCATAGACGTTTAAGCGGTTTTGTGCATTCTCCAAGGCATTGATCTCCTGCTGAATCGTCTGCTGTCGACTTACTTCTGTTAATTGCATCGCTTGATAACGGTCAAGCGTTTCCCTCAAGCTGGCAAGCTCTGTCTGTGTGGTTGCACTTCTAATCTGCTGATTCAGGCTATTGATTTGGCTGCTATATGCACTCAAATTGCTGTTTATAATGTCTATACTTGCCTGCTCGTTTTTCAGTTCGGTCTCAATGCCTGCTTGCGCCTCTGTAACCGCTTGTGCTGCAAGGTCACGATTTTCCTGTGAAGGAGCAGTGACAAAAGCAGTCTCCATCTGATTTATAACGGTAGTCATATGGCCACTCGCTGTTGTATCGTCACTTGCATATTGTTGGCGTTCATTCTCCCAGTCCATATTAAAGTCTGACGCCTGAGTTGGGAGCTGATTTGCAAGCGACTGTAGATCCAAAATTTTCTGCCCCAGCTCTGCTTCAAGATAGGTGCGGTATGCCTTTGAATAGTCGCTGGCATCATACAGCTCGTTTCGATATATCTGCTGCACCAGAAGTTCGCTGTCCGTATCCCATGACCCTTTGTGGACCGTCTCCGCAATATACACATAGCTGAACCACGATGAGCAAAACAGCGAGATTCCCGTTAAGATCAGCAGAACGATCTCAATGATGGCTTTTATAAAAGCATTGCTTTTTTCTTCATTCCAAATTCGCCGCATAAATCGAGGCAGATTCATGCTTAATGCCAGAAGGATTCCTTGAATCGCGCCGGAGGTCACATATGCAATCGTCTGTTCTCCATTGAAGATGTAATTACGCATACCTTGTGCAGTCGTAAAGAAGGATGCGATTGCCAGACAAATCACCGCAAATTGCAGCAGCTGCGACCCACTTTTTTCTCCTGTTCCAACAGTTTTTGCCGCATTTTCAATATCCTTTTTCTCCATCTTCATTTCTCTCACCTTCTCGTAATCTTACTATTGAAGAATCGAAATGTCGTTTTATCGTCACATTTATATCTATTTCTTAGGCGTTCCACTTTTTGGTCTACTGCATCACACATTCCATCAAGAATATCTTCATAAATTTTTTCTATCCTTGCAGTTGTTCCATCGCTGGTCACAAACAGACTGCTTACGGCAAGATATAACGAGTGCAACACATTAGCGAGAAGTGCCGACCCCAAAAGAACCAGATATATAAAAATCAATCCACTTTCTTCTCGAAGCAGTGTATCTCGCATATCCATCAACAAGTTGATAATTTCAAGCACCATGACAACTACTGCAAATAGCAGGATAACTACTGCCATAGATTTCAACACATTACCAATAAGTTTTAGAAGGTCTGCATTCGAATCCGTTTTACCAAGAAACACCGAGGAGAGCATCGCAATGCCGATAGCTAACAAGCCAATAGAATTTGAATATTCCCGCAAAAAGCCTCTGCCGGATGCTTTTGTGAGAAAATCATCAAATATGATATAGACAATATTTGCCGCACCAAAAAATGTTCCGCAGATAACAACGTAAAGGACAATATATACAGCAACCGAAACGGAAAGGGACGTTGCAGGATTGCTTGGCACGCTTTCTCCTTTGAGGATAAGATCGCCTATGTAACATACCCCTGTTTTCCAGCATTCGACCATTCCCTTTCCTTCGCTGCCGCAAAAAAGAGGAATCACAATAAATGCGGCAAAAACGCTTATGGTCAGAACAATCTTAACCATAGGCTCTCTAATTGCTTCCTGCAACAGGGATTGGCTTTCCCGTCTTGTTTCATCAAATTTATCTTTGTTATTAAATGCCGCGTACCAAATAGTCCTTGCCCCACAAAATGCCATGCCAAGAAACATTATCAGTACGATTGCTATAATTGACATTCCTGCTACTGTTGCAAGGAGCTTTACCAGAAGTCTTGAGCCATAAATAAATCCAGGTGTAGTTGATTCATTTATTTTTTGAAAGAGTTCCGGATTTTTTATCGACGTGATGATATATGCCCCAAGTATTAAGGTTGCAATCGACAAAAATTCAAAAACAAATCGTCGATGTTTTCTGTATCTTTTTGTCTGGTCATTATTTTCCCCTTTGGGGTTCAAATAGTGCAAAATAGATTTTATTGCAATTAGTACGAGCAGAATGACTGTCATTACCGCCCCAAAAGCACCCATTTCTCTCAGCATTTATAATTTTCCCCCCTTACCAATTAAAAATGTCCAGCTCATTTGTTGCGACTTCTATACCAGTTTTGAAAAGCAGAAGAATGTCATTGAGATTTGTTATCTCGATCCTATTGTCCTGATGCACAGCTCCAAGGCAAACAAAGAAGACTACCGTTAGTAAAAAGGCCAAAACAATCAGCAATAAATCGCATAGTTCTGGCTTATGGCTCTTCCAAATTGCACGAAAAGAATCTGCTGTCTCTCGTATTATTTTCAACATCACACGGTTTCCCTTCCCCAAGTGACCAGAAATCAAAGACAACTCAAAAATACCGCATATTATCCATGTCAAATTCCAACCAGATTCAATAAAATCCGACCATTTTTGAATGCTGTTGGAAAACACATCAATGTTAATGATGTAAGCCTCACACGCAATTAAGCAAATTTGCAAAAGCGCGGTATGGCGCACATCTGAGTCAATTCTGTAATTCCATACAGAGAGAACCTCTAAGAAACTAAGTATTAGGAATAAAACATTTAAACCTTTTTGAGAACCTATCAGAGGAATCTCAACGTGGCCCGTTTCCTGTATGACCTCTAACAATAAAACCAAGCAACCGCCAATAAGTGCCGACCAATGTCCTTTAATGAATTGCCGCAAATTCATACTTCATCACACTTTCGTAGTCGGATTTACATCATTCTGCGTTCACTCCACAGGGATTCTCGTTTCTCTCTACGATTTTGCTTTCTTTTAATAAAACAATACTCTCTCGCCGGAACTCCGGGTCGATTTTTCCATCTACCACGCCTTTGCGTCCCAGCACGACCTGAATGCTCTTCCAAATGACCTTCAAATCAAATTTCAGGCTGACGTTTTGGACGTATTCACGGTCATAGTAGACCTTATCATACACATCCACTGTGTCCCGACCATTGATCTGCGCCCAGCCAGTTATACCCGGCGTCACCTGATACACACCATACCAACGCCGCAGGAAGCGAATCTCACGTTCCGTATACACCAGCGGACGAGGGCCAATCAAACTCATTTCTCCACGAACAACGTTTGCCAACTGCGGCAGCTCATCAATGCTGGTGTCTCGTAGAAAACGTCCCAGTCGGGAAATGTACGTCTCTGGACTTTCCAAATCACCAGTTGCCACATTCTTCGGCGCAGAACTCTTCATCGTCCGGAACTTGATGATATTGAAGCAATGAGCCCCCTTGCCCACGCGCTTCTGTAAAAAGAAGATAGGCTCATCCGGTGCACTAAGTTTCTGTGCAATACTCACCACCAAGAACAAAGACCTGCTAATAAAAGTCAAGCCCTAAAATAAGAAAATTCGCCAACCAACCGCTGCCCATGACAAACAGCATTCAAATGCTGGTCAAAACACAGCGAGGGCGACGGAGGGGATAGCAAAGCAAGCCCAGCCAGCCCTCGCAAAATCAGGATAGCATTTGAATGCTTCGGTTTGTCAAGGGTTCGCTGCGCCAGCTAAGTGGTTCTTTGGATTTAGCTCAGGCTCAAGAGGAAATTACGTCCAAAAACAAATATCCATGCTTACTGTGAGCGTTCGGAGTCCATTACAGCTTTCACTCTAGCGTAGTAGATTCGTAAGAACTTGTTGGCCGAAGCCATCATGTAAACTTTGTAGGGCTTTCCCTCTGAGCGCTTTTTGTTCATGAACTGAAAAACAGGTTCATCCTGTGGCTGTGTTTGCAAAATAACAGTCATAATCAGAAAAAGTGTTCTTCGCAAAACTGCTGAACCAACTTTGCTGATTCCTTTATCATTCCCAACGACCTTGCCAGAGTCGTTTGGCTGCGGCTCAATTCCCGCAAAAGCAATGAGAGATTTCTTGGAGGAAAAGCGGCGGACATCCCCGATTTCGGCCATCAGCTGAGGGCCGAGAGAAGGGCCGACGCCGTACATTTCCATCACGGTGTCAAATTCAGGAAGCTGCTGAGAGAGGCGAAGCATTTCCTGCCGGAATGCAGCAACTGACTGAGATACGGCTTTCAATTGAGCGACCTGTTGCTGGATAAGGAGTTTTGAGGTGGGCGATTTCGGAAGAGAAGCGGAATTAACGGCACAGGCATAGATCTCGTCCGATTTTGAACGAGTGAAAACGTATCCGTGTTTCTGGCACCACTTCAGATATTTTTTGGCAAAAGCATTCGCAGAAAGACTTGAAATGCACTCGCTGTGCCAGAAATCTCCGATAAAATCGACCCATTTCTCACATCCATTGCTCTTCGCAGGGCTAGTAAACAACTTATTGGCATCTGGAAAGGTCAGGTCAAGAGATGAAATCAGATTATTCTTCAGCATAGTACGAATCGCTACGGCTTGCTGGTACTGGCGATAACAATTCTTCAAAGCCAGCCGGGTATCATCTTCGGGAAGGTATTGCCGCAGCCGTGTCCACTTGTCGAGCGTATAGTTGGCGATTTTAACAGCGTCTTTCCTATCCGTCTTGACACGTCTTAAACTGTTGTTGTCGTAGTCGTGAATTAGAACAGGGTTGACTACGGAAACAAATAAGCCCGCATCGTGTAAAACGAAAGCAACCGGTTTGTGGTAATTCCCGGTGGCTTCCAGAACAACGCGGGTCTCTCCGTCCAGAGCTTTGAGCTTCTCCGCCAGATCGTGCAGGTTCTGGGCGGTATGTAAAACTTCAAAAGGTTCGAGTACCACTTCTCCGAAGGGGCGCATAACACAAACCATGCTCTTCCCTTTGGAAACGTCAATGCCTACTGCGTTCATGATCTTTCCTCCATTTTTTGTATTTGCAACCGGAATCCATCTTTACTCGTTGCCGATTCAATCTATTGGGTGACACGAACGCTCCGCTTGGCGGTGGCTCAACCTGCTTAAAACGAATGCTACAACAAGAGAGATGGCGAACTGTCTTTGTTGCGGGCGTAACTGCCCAGGGCGCAATGCGTCAGCCGATTACTCTCTTATTGTAACTTAGGTACGAGTTGGAATGGAATATGGCTGGCTACCATATCCGGTCCCAACCCTATTGTAATAGGTGCAAGTAAAATCAGCGCCAACGCTGCCAGAATGCGGTCAATTACGGATCGCACCGCAAGGTATTTTTTCTGTTTCCGGGTCAAATGAACATAGTACGGTCCAAAATCAACGTGATAATTCAATTTTTCCATATTTTCCTCACACTTTTAACTTGTTTATGCGTATTTTTGTTCGTCTCTCTATAAGCCCAAATCGTCCCCAACAACGCATAAAGTCCTTGCTTCTGTTTTTCGTTTAACTTTACTCATCCAAGTTTTGCCACAACAATTCCGACTTGTGCCGCCTGCTTAGGCGAGTGCTCCGGGTTGCTTTTGTCCCACCGCATCCCAATCTCATCTAGCTTTGCAATGCGCTCCTCTGTCAGAACAGCACCGCTTTTTTCGGGATTCAGCCGTGTGTAACGCTGCCGCTTGACCCATTTACCGAGGGCATATCCCTCCGGCGAAACATAGTTGACCGGGACCCTCAGATCCCCGTGGGCTTCAAAATAACGTTTTGCTTCCTGATATCCTTGGTTCCACTGGCGGTCATTGCGGTTGCCCCAGTACATCCCGATCCTGTTGAGCCGTTCGATCTGCTCCTCCGTCAGCTTTCCTTTCGGGTACGACCATTGCTGATTTGCAAGCCATACTCCAAGCCGTTCCCCCGCCGCTGTTACATAGGAGCGGGGAATATTCAAGTTCCCGTTTTCCTCGTAATAGGCCACAGCCAGGGCATAGGCCTTTTCCCACTTGGCGTCGAAGATGCTCCACACCATACCGATCTCATCCAGCTGTGCGATGCGTTCTTCCTTCAAGCAGCCATTCAACTTCTGCTGCCGGGTCTTGAGGATCCATTGGCCCAAGGGATAGCCCTCCGGGTCCACATACTTTCCAGCCACCAGCAGATCTCCGTAGGTGTCATGGTATTTCTTTGCAGCCTCGAACCCGTGCTGCCATGCAATTTCCTTCCGATTGCCCCAAACCATGCCAATGCTGTCCAGCCGTGCGATCTGCTGCTGGGTCAGATTGCCCTGGATCTGCCCTTCACGCACACGGCGCTGGGTGATCAGCCACACCCCTAGGCTCAGACCCCCAGGCGTGGTATACAGTTTCGGGACATTCAGGTCACCGTGCTCCGCATAGTAGATGCTCGCCTCAGAGAAGTAGTGCTCCCAACCGGAAGAGAGGCTTACCTGCAGCTGTTCGAACAGTACCCGACAATCGTGCACCTGCTCGATGACCTCGAACCGCTCGGTGACGATCTTATCACCCTCACCGTTGGCATAGAGCCGGTGAACAGCCTCCTGCATCTCGCTTTGCAGACCGGAAATGCTGGTCAAGCCCTCAAAGTTGTTGACCACATCCAGAATCAGCGGGGCTGCGGTGTCACCGGCAGTCAGGGCGCGACCGATCTGCTGCTTGTAGATGATGGGCGAAATCGTTGGTCGGAACAGGATCACGCCAGAAATGCCTTCTACATGGACGCCCTCGTTGAGCATATCGATACAGAACAGCAGCTTCAGCCGGTCACCGGTGTCCGTTTTGAAGTCCGCAAAGGCCTTATCCGTGTTCGGGTCATCCGAGTAAGCCTGATACACCACAACATTCGGGTTTACCCCGGCGAACCACTCCGGCACATGGGACACCATCTCGTCCATGTGCTCCTTGTTGGCGCAGA
>ENA-ORPK01001434-ORPK01001434.1-human-gut-metagenome-genome-assembly--contig:-NODE-1434-length-18879-cov-3.210157_pt1 | contig 18879 bp, 16 predicted proteins | sample MGYA00242139_ERZ509068 | MGnify/ENA primary metagenome ERZ509068 (study PRJEB26280, sample SAMEA2338687) | human gut metagenome | biome: human gut; feature: human-associated habitat; material: faeces... | reverse complement strand
TAATGGAGAATACTCCTTTGCAGGCGGTATAAGATAAACAGAATATAGAAAACAGATAAGCCCTACAAGGCTCAAATTGGTTCAAAACCGATTGAAAGTCTTGTGGGGCTTATTTTTTGCGTTTTTTCAAATTTATTTGTGAAAAAAGTTGTCCAAGACTTGATATCGGGCGGCTTACATTGTTTATGGGGTAGAGTGAACCCGCTCCGGCGTACGCCGCAGCTGGTTGCGATATTCGGACGGCGTAATGCCGTATAAACTGCGGAAAGTTTTCAAAAAACTGGTGTAATTGGTAAAACATGTATAGTATTTATCCCTTTTTGTGCAAGCTCGCTCAAGCGAGGAATGGCGTTCAAAAAAGTTCCACTTTCTTCGCCGTTCTCAAAGTCTATAATCCCATTTTTATCAATGTCTTGTGCGCCAAAAGTCCTTAGATTTATTTCATAAATTACAGATGAATTTCTCGTATACATCCTTCTTAAATCGTTTACCCAAACATCTGCACTGAAAGCACTTTGAGTTAAAAATACCATCAAAGTCAACGCTAGAGTCAGCCTCTTTATAAATAACATATATTCACATCTCCCTTTTTGAATACATGGTATCAGATAATTATACTTTTTGCAAATTTTAAGTTTTTAAGCTATAATTCAAGGTATATGAAGAATTATTCGATAGGAATTGATCTTGGCGGGACAAAAATACTTATCGGTCTTGTAGACAAAGAGAGTGGAAAAGTCTTAAATCACGTCAAAAAGAAAACTAAAAAAGACAAAGGGCCTGAAAACATTGTAAGAAAAATGATTGATGGTGTAGAAGAATTGCTGGCAGAGAGCGGGAAGTCTATTGCGGAGATTAATTCTATTGGTATTGGTTCGGCAGGGCAAATTGACCGAAAAAATGGAATTATTATTGGTGCACCAAATTTAGAATGCTATGATTTACATTTAAAACAAATTTTACAAGAAAAATTTAATATTCCCGTATATGTTGGTAATGACGTGGAAATAGCTGTGATTGGAGAACAGAAATTCGGGGCAGGAAAAGATTGTCAGGACTTTGTTTGTGTTTTTGTTGGAACAGGAATCGGGTCTGCAATTGTAAAAAATGGCAAAATTATATATGGCGCAACAGGTACAGCCGGAGAAATTGGGCATATGATTGTGGATTTAAACGGACGTCCTTGCGCTTGCGGAGCTCATGGGTGTCTAGAAGCTTATGCTTCTAGGACCGCTATTGAAACTAGAATTGAAGGTGCTTTGAAAAAAGGTAGAAAATCTTGTATTACAGATTATTTGGAAGAAGGTAAATCAATAACTTCCAGTATGATTAGAAAATCTATTGAAAGAGAAGATGAACTTGTAACTCAATGTGTTACAGAAGCGTCGGAGTATCTTTCCGCAGGACTTGCAAGTGTAATAAACCTTATAAACCCGAAGTTGATAGTTCTTGGCGGAGGCTTGATTGAAGCTGTTGATTATTTTTATCAAAAGACGATTAAAGAAGCTCGTGCAAAATCATTGCCTGTTCCGGCAGAAAAAATAGAATTTAAAAAGACAGTTCTAGGGGATTATTCAGGTGTAATTGGCGCTGTATTTTTAGATGAGAGAGGAGATGTTTTATGAAAAAAGTAATGTTAGTGAGGCTTTCTTCTCTTGGTGACATAATTTTCAATATTCCTCTTGCAAATGTTTTGGCTAAAAACGGGTATGAGGTTACTTGGCTTGTTTCTGAAAAAGGTATAGATATTGTCGATGGCAATCCAGCGGTGAAAAATGCGATATTAATTCCGCTTCAGAGATGGAAAAAAGAAGGATTTTCTATAAAAAACTTTTTTGAATTTTTAAGGATTTTAAAAAGAATTCGCAATGAACATTTTGATATTGCTCTTGATACTCAAATGATGTTTAAAAGTATGATTTGGATGAAACTTTGCGGTGCAAAGCGAAGAATTTGTTTTAAATATGGGCGAGAATTCTCACCATTCGGTGGAAATGAAGTTATTGATCCTGCTCCAAATCCAAATTATTCAACTCATGCTGTTTTTCAACACTTGTGGTATGCAAGGTATCTTGGATTGGACGGTGCAGATGAAGTGAAGTTTACTCTTCCTCCAGTCAGCGAAGAGACAAAATGTAAAGTTGATGAGCTTTTGAAAGATATTGACCATTCAAAACCGACGGTTGTAATTGCTCCGGCTACAACAAGAAAACTAAAGCACTGGAACAAGGATAATTGGAAAGAAGTTGTAAATGCGATTAAAGATGACTGTAATCTTGTTTTTACAGGTGGAAACGGCGATAAGGAGCTGATTTCTTATATAAGTGAAAATAAATATTTGAATCTTGCCGGCAAAACAAATATTAGAGATTTAATTGAAATTTTTTCTCGCTCAACACTTGTTATGGCGCCGGATTCCGGGAGTGCACATGTCGCAAGAGCAACAAATATTCCGGCAGTAATTTCAATATTTTGTTGTACTCCAGCAACAATGTACGGGCCATTCGGTGATGATGAAAAATATTTTGCGGTATCAGGTAAGTTGAAGTGTCAACCTTGTCACAATACTCGTAAATGTCCACTCGAAGGAAAAGATGCGGAACAATGTGTAAATTTCCCTCGTCCGGAAGAAATTATAAATATTGTTAACAAAATATTACAAAACTACAAACATAGTGTATAATAAACGTATGAGTTTTTTGGATAAATTAAAAGATATATATAAACAAGTTTCAGAAGTTGAAAGTACTATTTACAGTGGTAAACAGGATTATTTGGAAATATATGAACGCAACTTGCAACTTGAACGAGAGATTAAAGAGCGCACGCATGAGCTGAATATTGCAAACAAAAGAATGCTAACTTTACAGCATATTTGGGATATGATGAACGCTTCTCGTCCACTGCAAAGTGTTCTTGAAACTATTGTAAACAATATTCAGGGAGAACTAGGTTATCTTCATTGTAATATTATAAAAAAATGCGAAGATGAAATGGGTGTGTATTTGTGCGTTTTAGCTCAATCAAATGATAATTCAATTAAACAGGTTGACAAACTTATAAAGGGGCCAATTCAGACCAAAAGACTTGTTTATGATGAAGAAAGTATTTATGCAAAGGCTTCTAACGAACATAGAATTATGCAGACTCAAAATGTTGGCGGTACACTTAAGCAGGTTATTCCTGAAGTTCCACAAGACGTTGCAGATGAAATTAACGATGAAAACATTTGTAAATCTATTATAACAGTTCCTTTGTATTCGAGAAATTCTCACTACGGCTGGTTTAATGTGTTTTCCTCAAGAAAAGAAATGACTAATGGCGAAACTGATTTCTTAACAATTTTTGCACAACAAATCGAAATGGCTATAACTATTGCCGATTTGTTTGAAGAAGTTAAGGCGCAAGCTGTAACAGATGGACTTACTGGTCTTTACAACAGAAGATATTTTGAAGAGTATTTGAAAAAAGAAGTTACACGTGCAATGCGTCAACAACAAGCTTTTAGTATTGTGGGACTTGACTTGGATCACTTAAAACAAATTAACGATAAATATGGGCATGCATACGGGGATTTGGCGATAAAAACAGTTGCTAATGTCTTGAAAAAGAATGCCCGTTCTATTGATACTGCAGCTCGTATGGGTGGTGAAGAATTCAACGTAATTCTTCCTGGTGTTGATTCTAAAGGTGCAATGATTGCTGCAGAAAGAATTAGAAAAGCTTTAGAGAGTGAAAAACTCGATACAATCGGACACATTACGGCAAGTATCGGGGTTGCAACTTTTTTGGAGCATTCTGATAATATTGAAGATATTCTTGAATTGACTGATCAAGCGATGTATCAATCAAAACGTAATGGAAGAAATCAAGTTACCCTTGCTAAACCAATTAATGAAACCAGTTGGCAAGAAATTGCAGTTAATACATTTATGGATATTTTGTCAAAACACAATATTCCACTTGATAAAGATATTACGGACAATCTAAAAAATAAACTTAAAACTGATGAAGTTCCAAAAGATGCGCTGTATTCTGTTGCAGATTTGTTGACGCAAACTTATAACCCGCTTCATCATTCTGGTGTAATGAAGTCAAAAGTACAGCTTGCGGTTAGCCTTGCGAAACGCTTTGATCTTTCAAAAGATGATATCGACAAACTTAGAATAGCAATGCTTTTGTATGATATTGGAAACCTAATGCTTCCGGTAGATTTATTGCAAAAAACAACACCGTTGACTGAAGAAGAACGCAACCATATCAAGGAACATCCGATTATTGCAGCGAGAGAAATTCTAAAACCGATAAGCTATATTCAAGATGTAATTCCGATAATCGAACACCACCATGAAAACTGGGATGGAAGTGGTTACCCATCAAAAATTGCTCGTGAAGAAATCCCGATGACATCTCAAATTATTTTGATTGTAGATGCTTATTTTGCACTAATTGAGCCGAGAACATATAGAGCAGAATTAACTCCGAAACAGGCAATTGAACTGATTAAACAGGATGCCGGTAAAAAATGGAATTCTGCACTGGTAGAAGAATTCATTTCACTAATTGATCATGACGTATAATGAACGAAAAAGAACTAATTAAAATAATTAAATTAACTCTAAATTCAGACTATATAGGCGATGATTGCGCTTATTTAAAAAATTTAGGAATTGTTGTTTCTCAAGACAGCCTTGTTGAAGATATTCATTTTAGATTGGATTTGATATCTCCTTTTCAACTTGGTTATAAGTCTGTAATGGTTAATATTAGTGATATTTGTGCATCTGGTGCGAAACCTGTTTACTTGACGATGGCGTTGTCTTTGCCAAAATATGTTGATGAAAATTTTGTAGAGGAATTTTATAAAGGGGCAAAAAATGCTTGTGGAGCTGAAGTTAAAATTGTCGGTGGCGATTTGACAGGGAGTGACAAGGTTTTTATTTCTGCGACGGCGTTAGGAGCAGTTGCAGGACGCAAAATTTCTTCTAGATGTAATGCAAAAGCAGGTTATAAAGTAATTGTGTCAGGAGAGCATGGTAATAGTGCTAAGGGGTTAAAACTCTTGTTAAACGGTGATTTTGATAATACAAAAGACCAAAAATATATAATGGCACACCTTATGCCTGTTGCGCAAAGAAAATTTTCTCAAAACATTTCAACTCAAATTCAAACTGATTATGCAATGATGGATACGTCGGATGGTTTGGCAGATGCACTTATACAGATTGCAAAATCAAGCGGAGTAACAGTGAAAATAGACACGAAAAAAATTCCGCACGATGCTAGTGTTGATATGGAAACTGTTTTGTATGGTGGTGAAGATTACCAGATTGTGGCAGTTGTTCCGGCAGAGTTATTGAGCAAACTCGAAAATTATACAGAAATTGGTGAAATAACATGTGGGGCAGTTGGGTTGGAACTAGATAATGAGTTTTATACAGATATAGATAATAAATTATTTAATCATTTTAGGGAGCAAAATAAATGAACTATACAGTTAGCGCAATAATTCCGGCAGGAGGTACATCCTCTCGTTTCGGCAAAACAAACAAACTTTTAGAAAAAATTGATGGAAAAGAAGTTATAAAATACACAGTAGAAGCATTTGAGGCATCTAATGTGCAGAAAATTATAATTTGTGCAAATGTCGCAATTATTGATGAATTAAGAAATATTTTCCAAGATAGTTCGAAGGTTCAAATAATTGAGGGTGGAGCAAGCAGGCAGAAATCAGTATTTAATGGTTTGAATGCTTCAGAATGTGATTATGTGTTAATCCACGATGGAGCAAGACCAATGATTTCAACGGATTTAATTAATCTTGCAATTGAAGAAGTTGTGACCAAAAAGGCGTTAACTGTTGCAACAAAGACGATTGACACAATCAAAGAGGTTCAAGATGGCAAAATTATAAGAACAATTGACAGAGCAAAACTGTATAATACACAGACACCACAGGCTTTTCAATATGATTTGATAAAAGATGCGCATATAAAATTATATGGACAAAATTTTACTGATGATGCCGGAATGCTTGAGGCGCTTGGACAAACTGTTTATATTCTAAATGGAAGTTACAAAAACATCAAAATTACAACCCAAAACGATATTGAAATCGCAAAGGTTTATTTGAGTGAATAAGTGCAATTACAAAGTATTAAATTAATGACCTCTTTTAGCCAATGCTGCAATACGTTTTCTGTTCTTTTTAATAATTTCTTTCATACGTTTTGTATAATTTGCAGGAATGTATTTCTTTTGTTTCTTTTGGTCTTGTTGTTTGCCGTTGTTCATATTCATAACACTAGTAACACCTTGGATAGTTTTACCAACAGCATCGATAACTTTTTCTTTAGTTTCTGCGTTGTGTTCTGAAATTAGTGCCATTTTATCTTTGTAATCGCCACGTTTTTTTAGTTCTGCAGAAAATTTATCAGCAGCATTTTTATCATCCATTTCTTGTGCAAATTCTAGTCTTTCTGCAAGTTCTTCGTCGCTAATATCTGCGTACTCTTTAGAAGCACCATTTTCTGTCATATTCTTTTTAGCATCTTTATCAAGGTTGCTTTCTTTTGCCTTTGTTTTTTGATCTTCTCTTGCTTCTTTAGCTTCTTTTAATTGCTCTTTTGGAGTTTTTTCTTTTACTTCTTGTTTTGCTGTTGTTTTAGAATTTTTATCTGTTAAATCTTTGTTTTCTTCTGTTTTAATGGTTTGTTCAGCTTTTTGGATTTCTGCTTTAGCTTTGCTTTCTTCTGTTTCTTTTTTCTGTTCTTCTTTAGTTTTTTCGCTTTCAGTTTTTTCGCTTTTAGAATCGGTCTTGTCTTTACTGTTAGAGTCATTAGTTTTTTCTGTAGATTCTGTTTTTTCTTTGTTTTCTTTGTTCTTTTCAGAAGCTTTGTTCATTTTGTTGTCAGCTAGCATTCCGATAGATGCAGCCATGCTTATTGCGCCACCAACAGCTCCAAGAACTGATGCAAATTTACTATCACTTCCAAATGAAGTCATAAGCTGGCTGGTTGATGACATTACGGAACCAACTACACTGCCAATTTTAGCGATTTGTCCAAATGTCCCAGATTGTCCAAGTGAGCCAAGTGTAGATGCAGCACTTGTTATAGCAGATGCAGCACCTGCAATTGCTGAAATCTTGCTAAATACACCGCTTGCTTCTTTGCCTTGTACGGCTCTGATATTGTTAACCATATCAGCAGAAGATGCTACAACATTTAGACCAGATGTAACTGCACCAAGAACACCGCCGGCTGCGCTTCCAACTCCAACTTGACTAGATGCAACTGTAATTGCAGCTTGACCAATTGACATTAAAGCTGCAGTTAAATTGCCGTTTGCTAAGTTGATTACACCTTTGGTTACACCACAAGCTGCAACTCCGTAAGTACCGATTGTAACCATAACTTCACCTACTGCATGAGTAAACGGGCTTAATAATAAAATAGTACCTGTTGACAACGTAATTGAGAATTGGTTTTCTGCAATTCCAACTGCGCCTAATTGTTTAGCTAATTTCTTTTGCTTGTCTTGTTCTTTCTTTTCAGCTTCTTTGTTTTTCTTTTCAATTACTTTTGTTTTCTTAGTAACTTTCTTTTGAGTTACTTTTGTTGATTTTTGAAGTTTTTTGATTTTAGTTCTGTTTCTTGTAATAACTCTTCCGCTTGCTTCAAAACTTACTCCAATTTCATTCAATCTTGCATCATTGCTAGCAATTTTATCAGCATTAGAAGTTTGTGCATTGCCTTGTGTAGCAGTGCTTCCCGTAGTTGTAGTTTGTTGAACTGATTGAGTATCAGCTTGAGCTACTGTGTTTGAACTTTGACCTTGAATCTGAGCTTGACGTTGAGCGTTCATATCTTCTGTAGTAAGTTGTTCATTTTCTGCAACGATAGCTTCATATTCGGCAACCATTTCTTCTTGTTTTTTTGCAGCTCTTTCAGATTCTTTTGTCATTTTGATGATTTCTTTTTCATCTTTTTTCAATTGTTTTGTTAGTTTTTTTGTTTCTTTTTCAAGTTCTTTAGTTGTTTTGTCTGTATCTTTTTTTACATTTTCAGAATCTTTAGAAGAATCTTTTGCGCTATTTTTAGCTTTGTCAACAGTATCTTGAGCTTTAGCATCTGTCATTTCTTCTTTTTTAGAGCCTGATTTCTTTGAAGATGTTGATGTTGTTGCAGAAGCAGCTGTATTAACTTCTTTTTCTTCCTTTTTTTCTTCCGGTGTTTCTGTTTTGTTGTTTGAAGAAACAGTAGGTTGAGCTTTTGATACTGCTTTTTCAACACTGTTTGTAGAAGATTGGATTTCAGAAGTTTTTATTTTTGCAATTGGAGTAGCAGCACCTGTCACAGAACCTTCTGAAGTAGATTCTGTAGTTTTTGCAGATGTTGTTTGTTGTGCCGGAGCAGTAGTTGCTTTCGGTTGTGAAGTTGTACCAGTAACGTCTGTGCCATCAGCAGTATCTTGTGCTCCCTCTTCTGTGTTGCCTGCTGTTTGATCTTGTTCTGCTTGTTTGTTTGAATCGTAAGTTGATTGAGTTGTTTCTTCGCCAGTGATTGAAGAAATCATTGCGTCTGCTTGGTTTAAACCCTCAATTGCAGAAGTTTCGTTTCTTATAGCTCTTGTAGTTGCTTTGTCTGCAATTTTAGGAGTTGGCAAGCTGCCTACGATTTGTGCGCTAAAGCCGATTGCTGTGCTAGTTGAGCCCTTTGTAAAGTTTTTAAAGCCTTTTTTGAATTGTAAAGATGCAATTTGTTTCAAGCCAACGATAACTCTGTACTTACCCATCTTAGTAAGAGTTTCACCTGATTTGTCTGTAAAGTTCAAAGCTTCTTTGTCTTGAGGAATTTCTTTTTCTTTGTATTCAGTGTTTGCTTCAAGGTTTTGGTTTTCAGAAGGAACTGCTGAAGAAATTCTTGATTTTTCTTTGTTTGTTTTGTTTTTGAATTCATCAATAGAAGATTGAACAGTTTCTTTCAATTCGCCAATTCTTTGGTTGTTTGTTTGAATACTTGATTTAAGATTTTCAACTTCTTTTTTATCAGATTCGCTCATACCGTTTTGGTCGTCTGAATTTTTGTTATTTTGTCCGTTGATTTCCTTATCAAGTTCATCACCTGATTTGCCTGTCAATTTTTCTAGTTTGTCTTTGGCTTCCTTGTTTTCTTGTTCAAGTTTAGCGATTTCTTCTTCACGTTTAGCTTCTTCGTCTTGGTATCGTTTGATAATTCTTTTGATTTTGTAGTTTGCATATTTAGCAAATTTCTTGTCGCCGATAGCGTCGTTGTTGTTTCTGATAGCTTTTACGGTTTGTTTTTTTAGGTCGGAGTGAATATGTCCGCCTTCTTTGATTAATTCTTTTACGTTTTCGTCGTTAATGATGAAATCTTCTGCTTCAGTTGTTGAAGGATCTTTAGTTTCTTCTTCAGCTTTTGGATTATATTCGTTCTCGTTTTCAACTGTATCTTCAGGCTTGTCAGATGCCGGGGTGTCAGCCTCTTGAGTATTTGTTTCTGCTACAGGAGCATCGCCTTCAGCATTTTGGAGTTCGCTTGATGAAAGAACGCTGTTTTGAACACCAAGAATTTCTGCGATATCGCTTACTGAATGAGTTGTATCTGTAGAATATTCTTTGGTCTCGTTACCAACTTTGTTTGCTTCTTTTGCAAGGTTTTTACCTTGAGCCATAGCCATGATTGTTCCGATGAAACCGACTTCGTGAGAAACAGTTTGAGATGTCATTTTGTAATTTGTTTGAGAAGTGTAATCTGCTAATGTATCGCCGATTTCGATAGTTTCTTCTGCAAGTTTTTCACCAAGAACTGCAAGAATGTTGATATCGTTCAAAGATCTTGCAATTTCATTTTTGTCGAATTGCATATCGTCTTTGTTGTTTTTATCTTCTAACATTCCTGTGATTTGAGCGTAGCGTTTAGCTTCTGAATCAGATAGTGCTTCTCCGTTGTTAACTTTGTTTTGAAGTGTTCTCCATTCTCTTAATTGAGATTCGTATTCATCAAGAGATTTTTTCTGATTTTCAACTTTTTTCTTAAAGTTTTTTTCTTGTCTTTGTTTTTCAGGCAAAAGGTCATTGATTTTGTCATTAATTTTGTTATTAGTGTCGTTACATTTTTCAATTTTCTTTTTAGCTTTAGGAATAAGGTCTAAGTAAGGTTCTTTTTCTGTAGTTTCGTCATCTCCTTCTTCTGCTGGATCGTTACTACCTTCTACATTTGTACCTGTTGTTTGTAAAATTGAGTTTGCAAGGTCTACTATATCTTGTGGAATATCAACACCATCTTCAAACATAGAAATAATTTCTTCAGCAGAATAACCTGACCATTGTGGGTCAAGAATTTTACCAGATTTTTTTGCATAAGCTTCGATGGTATATTTGATATTAATGCTGTTTGATTTTAGCGCAGAAGCTCCTGTTGCGTAAACATTAGCTGTAGTCTTAGTTTTTTCCCATTTGATAGAACCATCAGCTTGTTTTACTTTTGTACTTTTTTTAGAGCTTAAATTTTTAGTCCCTTTGACTACAAGGTTACCGTTTTCATCTGCTTCTAATTTCCCGCTATAATCTAGTCCATAACCGTTTGGAGTTATGATTTCGTAACCTGTTTCGTCTTTGTAGAATTTTTCGAAATCAAGCATAGCGTCACTATCCAATTGAGAGTATAGGCGTAATGCCTCAGAATAGCTGATAATTTCGCCATTCACATAAAGATAGTAGTCTTGAAATATTTTAAATTTGTTTGGTAGACTTTCTACTTGCATAGTGACCCTTTTCCTTTAGTATAATTAACGGGTAATTTGCAAGATTTCTTTAACTTTTTAACAGTTGTGTTAAGAAAAGTTTACATTTTATTTGAGTTACTAAGTTACTGAGGCACTAGGGCACTAGAGCATATAGCTCGCTCAGTTTGAATATATATTTTGGCGAAGCCTGAAAAGAACTTAGCGTCCTAGTATCCTAGTAACTTTCTCTCTACAAATGCTTCTCAATATTTCCAATAATAGTTGACTTAGGCATAAGTCCGACGAGTCTTTCTAAAGCTTTTCCGTTTTTAAAAACTAAAAGGCTTGGGAGTCCGCTTATTGCGTAGTCTTGAGCTGTTTTTATATTTTCGTCTGTATTAATTTTAACAAATTTTACTTTGCCTGTAAATTCAGATGCCACTTCATCTAAAACGGGACTGAGCTTCCTGCATGGTCCACACCATGGTGCCCAAAAATCAACAACTACAGGCTGTTCAGAGTTTAGTACTTCTTGTTCAAAGTTTGTATCTGTTATTTCGATTGTGTTTGACATGATTATCTCCTTTTGTGTAAGGTCGTTAAGTCGTTAGGACGTTAAGTTCATATCAATAAGTAACCATAATAAAATTCCTTCAAAATAACTTTACGTAAAGCACTTATTGTCTTATCGTCTTGACGACTTAACTTCTTAATCCTACCACATAATTTATTTTTGTGCTATCATCTAATCAGAACTCTATAGGGATAGGAAAATGGCTAGGAAAAAAGTAATAGAAATTGTTTTAGACACAGAAACAACTGGATTAGATTATACAAAAGAAAAGATGGTTGAATTTGCCGCAGTGAGGCTTGAAAATGGTAAGATTAAAGATGAGTTTCAAACTTTAATCAATCCTGAACAGCATATTCGAAAATCTAGTATCGCAATCCACGGAATTACGCCTGATATGGTTGCGGACGCACCGACGGAAGCTGAGGCAATGCCGAAGATTTTGGAATTTATCGGCGATTATCCGATTGTTGCACATAATTGTATTTTTGATTATTCATTTTTGAATGAAGCGAGCTTGCGTACTACAGGGAAAGAATTGAATAACCCGAGAATTGACTCTCAACAGATGTTTAAAGAAGTTTATCCGGATTTATTTTCACACGGATTGGACGCTTTGACGGAAAGATTTCATGTTGAACTTAAAAACCACCACCGTGCAATGGCTGACACTATGGGGCTTGCGCTTGCTTATCCGAAATTGAAAAAGTTGTACTTCCAAAAATACGATTGGGAAGTTAAGCAGTTGGATAATGTGGAATACTTGTTTGAAAGATTTTTGAGAATTCAACAGACTGTAACGACTTTGCAGTCCGAATTACAGGATTTGAAGTCTGTGTTTAAATTGTATTTTGAACAGGGTGGTGAGCCGATTATTGCACAAACCGGTGAAACTCTTGTTTACAACTCAAAACAATCTTTTGGTTATGATTTACATCAGATTAAAGATGTTTTGGAAGAGGTTGGAGCTTTTGATAAAGCAGTAAAACTTAATACCGGTTTTATCGACAGATTGGTAGGTGGTTGTAGGCTTGATGAGGGGAAAAGAGAAATCATCAAAGAAGCTCGTCACGAAATCAATGAAACAAGAAATATTCAAGTTATAAAAGCAGGGAAATAGAAAATAGTAGGAAATAAGGGAAAATTATGTTAGGAAATTTTGCACAATTTTTTAAAGAACCTCCGGTAAAAGAAACTATTCAGGATCCGGAAAAGGTTAAAAGTATGTATTCTCATTGGCGATTGAGAATATTTTATGCTTGTTTTATAGGTTACACAATTTTTTATTTATGTAAGAAAAATATCGCTGTAGCACTTCCCGGGATTATGGACGAATTCGGCTATTCAGCTACTGAATTAGGCCTTTTGGGAAGTTCACTTTACTTGACTTATGGTGTCGGTAAATTTGTAAACGGCGTTTTGGCTGATGGGTCTGATGTTAGAAAATTCTTCCCGACAGCGTTGTTGATGACAGCACTTGCAAACATTTTGTTCGCACTTGCTCCAAATTTTGTTAATATGCTTGGGCTTGACCCAAAAATGACCGCAATGGTTTTGTTGTGGGTTTTGGCATTTTTGTGGGGTGTTAGCGGTTGGTTCCAATCAGCTGGTTTTCCGGCAGTTGCAAAAAGTTTGACTTATTGGTACTCAAACTCTGAACGTGGCACAAAATGGTCATTGTGGTCTTGTTCTCACCAAACAGGAACATTTTTGAGTTTCATTTTGGCTGGTCACATTGCAGCTCACTTCGGTTGGAGAGCAGCATTTTTAGTTCCAGGAACTTTGGCTGTAATCACTGCTTTGTGGTTGTTTGAAAGACTTCGTGACAGACCGCAATCATTGGGATTGCCTGACGTTGAGGTTTACAGAGAAGAACCTGTTAAAGAAAAATCAGAAGCTGAACAAAAAGAAGAAGACGATATGTCTTATGTTCAAATCTTCAAAAAATATGTATTATGCAACAAAACTCTTTGGTTGCTTGCGATTGCGTACGTTTTCGTTTACATAATCAGATTTGGTGCAGAAGACTGGATGATTATGTACTTGAAAAACGCTAAAAACATTGAACTTCAAGACGCAACAAACATGATTGCTTCATTACCTTTGGTAGGTATTTGCGGTACAGTTTGTGCAGGTTTGATTTCAGATAAATTGTTCAAGGGTAAAAGAGCTCCTGTAAACTTGATTTATTTAATCGGTGTAATTTTTGCGATTATTGCGTTGAAATTCAACACTATTGCAAACTTGAACTACGTAATTATCGGCTTGCTAGGTGCTTTCACTTACGGCCCTCAAATGATGATTGGCGGACTTTGTGCAGTAGAAAGCAGTTCAAAGAAAGTTGCATCAGCAGCATCAGGTTTCACCGGAACTTTCGGTTACATCGGTGCATTTTTATCAGCAACAGGTACAGGGTTCCTTGTTGATAAATTAGGTTCAAACGGTAATCAAAACTGGGACGGTGCAATTTACTTCTGGTTAGCATCAGGTGTAATTTGTTTAATCATTTGTACAATTCTTGCAATTGATGAATACAAAAAAGATGCTAAAAAAGCGTAAAACAAAACCAAAATAATTTTTAAAGAACGGTGTAAAAACCGTTCTTTTTTAATGCAGAAATTTTTGTTCAGTGTATAATGTTTCTATGAACAAAAAATTATTTGTAATATCAGGATCATCAGGTGTCGGGAAAGGCACTGTTTTGAAAGGATTTTTAGCACAGAACCCCGAATTTATGTTGTCAATTTCTTGTACTACAAGAGCTCCTCGTGAGGGAGAAATTGACGGTGTGAACTATTTTTTCTTGACGAAAGATGAATTTAAAAAATGTGTTGATGATGAAAAATTTTTGGAATGGGCAGAATTTGCCGGAAATTGTTACGGAACAAAGAAAAAATTTATAAATCAATGTCTTGAAGAAGGCAAAAATGTGATTTTGGAAATAGATACAAAAGGAGCTTTGCAGGTTAAAAAACAAATGCCTGAGGCTGTTTTGATATTTATTTGTCCGCCGTCTTTGGAAGCTTTGGAAAATCGCCTAAGAGGACGTCATACAGAGGACGAGGCAACTATTCAAAAACGCATGAATGAGGTTAAGCAGGAGCTTGCAAGGGCAGAGGCGTTTGACTACAAAATTGTGAATGACGATTTGAAACGAACCATTTCAGAGTTAGAACAAATTGTCGAAAAGGAGCATAAAAATGCTTAGCGGGAAAACTGTTCTAGTAGGTATTACAGGCGGAATTGCGGCGTATAAGATATGTGAATTAATCAGAATGTATAAACGTGCCAATGCGGAAGTTTTGGTAGTTTGTACTCAGAATGCCTTGAATTTTGTCACAAAATTGACGCTTGAAAATTTGAGCAAAAATCCTGTTGCTGTTGAAGAATTTAATGTTGAAAAATTTAATCCGGAGCATATTTCTTATGCTGACAGAGCAGATATTATGGTGATTGCACCTGCGACTGCGAATACGATTTCAAAAATCGCAACAGGCGTGTGTGACAATCTTTTGACATCAATTGCTTGTGCTTTCACAAAACCTATGATTATTGCTCCGGCAATGAATTGTAATATGTGGGAAAACCCGATTATTCAACAGAATTTGAACAAGTTGAATGTTGAAATTTTGGAGCCTGAAAGCGGCTATTTAGCTTGCGGTTATGAAGGGAAAGGACGACTTTGTTCGTTGGATAAAATTTTTGATAAAACTGTTGAGGTTTTGAACTCCAAAAAACTCGACGGCAAAAAGGTTGTGATTACCTCTGGCGGAACGATTGAGGAAATTGACCCTGTGAGATATATTTCTAACTATTCGTCAGGTAAAATGGGTTTGGCTCTTGCAGATGTCGCTAAAAATCTTGGTGCTGACGTAACTTTGGTTACGACCTGTGATGTTAGTCGCAAATATAATGTTGTAAAAGTTAAATCTGCCGAGGAGATGAAAAACGCTGTTGAGGCAGAATTTGACAGTGCAGATTGTATAATTATGGCGGCGGCAGTTGCAGATTACAGAGTGAAAGAGCGCGCTTCTCAAAAGATGAAAAAGACATCGACTGATGAAATCACGCTGACATTAGTCAAGAACCCTGATATTTTGAAAGAACTCTGCATGAAAAAACCAAATGCAGCGGGGGCACTCCCTCTAATAGTCGGCTTTTGTGCCGAATCTGAAAACTTGATTGCAAATGCAAAAGAAAAAATGTCCAAAAAAGGTTGTGATTACTTGATAGCAAACGATATTTCAAGGAAGGATATCGGGTTTTCGAGTGATTTTAATGAAGTTACGATTTTGGACAAAAACGGTGGTATGAAAAAACTTGAAAAAGCGGACAAAAAAACAATTGCAAAAGAAATATTAAAGGAAATTTATGAAAAAGCGTGAAATCGTCCGAAAAATAGAACAATTTGCACCACTTGAAACGCAAGAAAAGTGGGATTGTTCAGGTTGGCTTGTAGAAACAGAAAATCAAGATATTAAAAAAATTATGCTTTGTCTGACTGTAACTGACGATATTGTAAGACAAGCAAGAGAGCAAAATTGCGACATGATAATTTCGCACCACCCATTGTTTACAGTGCCACTACTATATAAAAATATAGATATTTATTGTGCTCACACAAATCTTGATCGTGCACAGGGCGGAACAACCGATACTTTGATTTGTAAATTGTTTCCTCGCCCCGACGGGGAGAGGATAGAATTTCTTAGCGAATGCAGTGAGCTTAGAAATTCAGGTGAGGGGTTCACTCGTTACATAAATTATGAAACCTCTCTTCAAGACTTTGTAAAACGTCTTAAAAAAATTTCTCCGCATTTAAGATACGTTAATAACAAAGGTGTTACCCAACTTAAACGAATTGCATTTTGTGCCGGAAGTGGAACCGAATTTATTCAAGAGGCTTTTGAAAACGGAGCAGACGCCCTTGTTACAGGTGATTTGAAATTCCACACAGCTCTAGATAGCCCGATTATTGTGTTTGATATCGGGCATTTTGAGAGCGAAATCATTGCCTTACCAGTTTTTGAACGAATTATAGGTGACAAAGTCGAATTTGTTTACGCAAAAGAAAAATCTCCATTTATTTCTGTTTAAGCATATATGCATATTTTTTTGTCGAGAATTATTGACAATAAAATTTTACCATATATAATTAAGGAGTACCCGATATTGGGGTGTCGCCAAGTGGTAAGGCAGCGGTTTTTGGTACCGCCATTTCGGAGGTTCGAGTCCTTCCACCCCAGAATATTAAAGACCTATCGTTAGATGGGTCTTTTTTAATGTTCTGGAATGGAGTTCTCTCACCTCCAAGTTTTCACTCCCGCAGGTCGTTCAAACGCGGTTCTACCCTGTCGGGTATCCTGCCTCGTACGGCTCATGTTGTTCGCCTACGATGCAAGCGAGTCCTAACCACTCAGAATATTAATGTGTGTGCTTTTTTGTTTTTAGGATGCTCTACATCAGTTGAGCGAGTATTCCAAATAGTTTTACTAATCAGATGTACTATAAATTTAACTAGTTCCCGTAAATCATTTGTCCATATCTAAGTGGTTGAAAACCTTGACGTTTGTATATTTCTATAGCTTTCTCATTATTTGGGCAAAATTCCAAACGAAGTCTTGCTGCTTTGGAGTTCTCTTTTAAGAACACAAAAAATTCGCTTCCTAATCCCTTGCATCTGAATTCCGGCAAAATAAAGATTTCGTCAATCCATAAGACCTCTCCGCCGGCTTCTTGTGAAAAAGTTTTTGCCAAAAGAGCATAGCCTGCTCTCTTTTCATCTTTTTCAAAAATGTAACATTGAGCGTATGTTTCCGAATTCATTAATTCATTAAAAGTTCTATAAATATTTTCTTCCGGAATTTTGTGTAAAACCGCATCGGAGCTATAAAAAGCTTTAACTGAATTTATGTAAAAATCTTTATCAGTTTTGTTAATTTTTCTAATCATAATTTTTTAATATCCGCAAACATAATCGAAAATTGCTTTGTAATCACTATTTTTATTTATATCTTGCATATTTGTATTAAAGTTTGTCAAAACCGGTTCTTTAGATAAATAATCAAAATCTCCTGCGTAAGATTTTTTAATCCCGATTAGTTGGTTGCGACAATCAACTTTTGTACGCCATAAGTATGAACCTGTATTTGGTGTTATTTTATATGCGTTCAACCAAACATATCCGTCTTTTCTTTGAATGTTTTTAAATATTCGTAAATTGTTGTTTATAAAGAAACAATTATATATGTTTGATTGAGGATATCTTGTATCTTGTGACATAATATTTTTTGCATCATATACAAATATTAAACTTAATAAATCTTCTGTATATTTTTCTGGAAGTGGTGCATAACTATTTTTTTCTATTTCTTTAATTGATGCTTTGTCAAATTTTGTGCTTCCTGAAGATTGGAAAATGTTTACACCGTTTTCATAAAGACTTCCGTCTTTTTTGATAGTAAATACTAAGGCTGTTCGATATCTTTTGTTTGCATATCCAATCATTGATGGCTTCCAATTGTTTCGCAATTTGTTCTGTGTTGCGTTAATGTATTGTATTAAACCTTGTTCTTTAAATTTTTGTACTTTTTCTTTTGTTGGCTCATCGGGTGCGAATATTAAGTTTACAGAAAATTCATTCCTATTGTATGAAGAAGGTAGTGGCGGTAGATAGGCAAAACTGTTTAGTGTATCAAGAACTTTTTGAGTATAATCCGGTATTGACGATGGTTTTATAATTTGTGGAGTTGAAAAACTTCCATCTTTGTATATTGTAATATTGGCAATTGTCAGATAACCAGTTGCTTTTTTATCTACTTTATAACTCCATTTATCATCTATGATTTTGCTAAGATTTAGCATATATGGTAATAAATCTGTATAATCATTATCATCAGTGTATTGCCAGCCAATAGAGCCTGGTCGATCGAGAATACTATAATAGTCAATTGAATTATCCCCAATTTGAGGAAGACGAACAGGTTCTGCTGTAACCGGTAATATCAACAAGGTACAGAATACAACAAATAGAGCCATTAAAATTCTAAGTTTTTTCATAATTCTATAATATGTACTTGTTTATATTTTGTCAACTTTCATTTTTCTTGAAATAATCAAGAAAACACCGAATAAAATCAAAATTATTCCAATAGAAATTCTTAGAGTTAATTGTTCATGGAAAAACAGAATTCCGAAAAATATTGCTGTTAATGGTTCTAACGCACCAAGTATTGCTGTGTTTGTTGATCCGATTAGCTGGATTGCAATCGTAATCGTTTCAAGTGAAATAATTGTCGGGAACAAAGATAAACCGATTGCAAATAACCAAGCTTTTAGGTTTGGTAACATTTGCAAAGTAGTGCAGAATTTAAGATTGACAATGTATACAATCAAACCAAAGAGCATAACGTAAAAACTTAAGCGTGCGCTATTCATTGCTTTTACAGGCTTGATATTTTTTACTCCAACGATATAAAGAGCGTATAATAAAGCAGATGTTAAAATAAGCATTGATGAAAATACAGAACCGGCTCAGCTCTGGCTATTCAGTGAGAAAA
>ENA-ORPK01001425-ORPK01001425.1-human-gut-metagenome-genome-assembly--contig:-NODE-1425-length-18942-cov-2.832901_pt1 | contig 18942 bp, 24 predicted proteins | sample MGYA00242139_ERZ509068 | MGnify/ENA primary metagenome ERZ509068 (study PRJEB26280, sample SAMEA2338687) | human gut metagenome | biome: human gut; feature: human-associated habitat; material: faeces... | reverse complement strand
GCTGCTTAGCTGCTAAAAACCCCCATCTCTCTAAACGAAAAAGTGTCGGTGCACTGCCCCCCCCCCGATGAGCGTATTTAATTCCATAGTAAATCCTCCTATTTGATATATATTTCCATTGTAACACATCACTTGAAATTTCTCAAGATTAGTATAATATTTGAAAAAATTTTTCTAAACTACCCAAAGGATTTGTCAAAAGTTTTTCATAAATATTCCGTAAATTATTTTGAAAGGAATTTAGATATGGCTAGAATTATTGAAGGAGAAAGAAGAATTATAAAAATGTCTGTAGATGACGTTTTAAGCATTGTTAGAGAATATCAAGAAATTTGTCACAACTCTTGTTGTTATGAACATACAAGAGAATTACTAGCTAAAGCAGATTTTTATGTACCGGAAGATGTGTAATTATTGCTAATTTATATATTTTCATCCTAAATTATCACCTACTTGGGGTTAGAAAAATTCACTTTTTATTTTATGCTAAAATCAAGTAGAAAGGAGTTTTTCCATGAAAAAAAATCTTATTATTATTTCTTTAATATTTGCTATTCCAATTATGCTTTATATGGCACTTACGGCATCTAATTCTACAACAGCGAAGACTACAGAAACAGGTAAACCTCAAGTTGTAAAATTCACGTCAGCAATGTGTTTGGACTGTCAAACTATGAATAAGGTTTTTAAAGAGATTTTCCCTAAATACAACGGGAATATAGTTTTATCAGAAATTCAGGTTCAAGACAGAAATTCTTTCAGCGATGAACAAATAAAAAAATACAACGTAACATTAGTCCCTACAATTATTTTAATTAATTCTAACGGACAACAAGTTAGAAGAATTGAAGGCGCAGTTTCAAAAGAACAAATGGATAAATATTTGCAGGAGCTTAAATAATGGAAAACTATATCAGTCTTTTTACACAAAATGGCAGTTTGCCGTTATTGTATGCACTTTCGTTTTTAGGCGGTTTGGTAGCATCTATTTCTCCATGTTCTCTTGCAATGCTTCCAATTATAATTGGCTATATTGGAGGATATTCAGAAGAAAAACCTCTTAAAACATTTGTACAGCTTTTATTTTTTGTATTTGGAACTGCAATTGTTTTTTCTATAATTGGGATAATCTGTGCTATTACGGGGAAAGTTTTTATTTCGTTTGCAGGCGGATATTTCGGAATATTTCTTGCAGGAATTATTATGGTAATGGGTTTAAAACTTATTGGAATTTTAGATTTTGAACTTCCCGTAATTATTAAAGAAATGCCTCGCAATGACGGAACTAACACTTATTTGTACCCAATTTTATTGGGTGGAGTATTTGCACTTGCCGGAACCCCTTGTTCTACCCCAATTTTGGCAGGAATTATGGCGTTTGCCTCACTTTCTGCAAGTATTTGGCATGCAATAATTATGCTATTTCTATTCTCATTGGGACAAGGATTAATCCTAATTCTTGCAGGGTTTTTAACCTCTCACTTGAAAAACTGGAAAGGATTTTATAAATTTTCTGACTGGCTATTAAAAATAAGCGGGGGCTTGTTAGTAATTGCTTCTATTTACATCTTTTACAAGATTTTTGCTCCACTTATAATTAGGTAGATTTCCTGTGATATATCTTTACGTACAGTTGTAAAAAACGCCTGTATATCGTATAATGTGCTCAAAGGAGAGTAAAAATGAAAACTTTTGAAGGACAGTTAGTTGCAGGTAATGAAAAATTTTGTATAATATTATCAAGATTTAACGATTTTATCGGTTCAAAACTTCTTTCCGGTGCAATTGATGAACTTAGACGTCATGGTGTCGCAGAGGAAAATATTGATATAGTTAGAGTTCCAGGAGCTTTTGAAATTCCTATAACAGCATTAAAATTCGCCCAAACAGGGAAATACAATGCTATAATCGCACTTGGTGCAGTAATCAAGGGAGCAACATCTCACTATGATTATGTTTGTGCCGAGGTGTCTAAAGGAATTGCACAAGTTAGCCTTCAAACAGAAGTCCCTGTAATCTTTGGAGTTCTAACTACAGACAACATTGAACAAGCTATTGAAAGAGCAGGAACAAAAGCTGGAAACAAAGGAGCTGATTCCGCTAAAACTGCTATTGAAATGGCTAATTTGTTAAAATTAGTATAGTGTTATTATGAGTAAGGGTTTGACCCACTGTGGAGTAAAAAGATGAGTGAAGTAATTACCGAGTACAGAAACGAGAACACAAAAGACATTGACATTCTTTCTACTGTTGAAATGGTTAGAAAAATGAATGAAGAAGACAAGCTTGTTGCGCTTGCCGTCGAGGAAGAAACTGAACATATTGCAGAAGCAATTGATACAATTGCAAAACAGTTTTTAAAAGGCGGGAAGTTGTTCTATTTCGGTGCTGGAACATCTGGTAGACTTGGCATTTTGGACGCTTCAGAATGTCCGCCGACTTTTAGCGTATCTCCAGATATGGTTCAAGGAATTATTGCCGGAGGAAATAGTGCTTTCAGAACTGCTGTAGAAGGCGCAGAAGACAATTTTGATTTAGGCTATAATGACGCAAAAATTTTGACGGAAAATGATGTTGCTGTTGTTATTTCTGCAAGTGGAAATCCTAAATATTTATTAGGAGTTTTACAAAGAGCCGAAGATATTAACTGCAAAACTATCGGAATTACTTGCAACTCAAAAGGTAAAATCGCAGAAGAAGCTGGTCTTGTAATTTGTGCAGAAGTCGGACCAGAAGTTATAGCCGGTTCTTCTAGATTAAAAGCTGGAACCGCAACAAAAATGATTTTGAATATGCTAACAACAGGTTCTATGATAAAAATCGGCAAAACTTATGAGAATTTTATGATAGACTTGAAAGCAACAAACGAAAAACTTAAAGATAGAGCTATTAGAATTGTTGCCGAAATCGCAAAAACTCCACATAGTAATGCTCTTGCAACATTGCTAAAATGTGATTGGGAAATCAAAACTGCAATAGTTTCAATTTTGATGAAAATTGAGCCGGAAAGAGCTAGATTAGAGTTAAAAAAACACGGTGGAGTTCTTCGTAAATTATTAAAAAATTATCAGGCAGTATAAAGGAGAGAATATGAAATTAACAGTACTTGGAGCAGGATGTTGGGGGTTGACTTTAGCTTGGCTTTTAACTAACAATTTTGAAGAAATAACTGTCTGGGGTAGAGAAAAAGACATTTCAGACGATTTGAGAATAAATAAACACACTTCAAAACCTCTTGAAGTGCAATTAGATAAAAAAGTAGAAATTTCATCAAACCTGAAAGAAGCAATTTCTGGTGCTGATATTATTTTATCAGTTATTGCAACTTCTGGAACTCGTGATGTTTGTGAAAAACTTAAAGAAGCAGGAGTAAAATCTGAACAAATATTAGTAAACGCTTCAAAAGGGATAGAAGTTCCATCTTTGATGAGAATGTCACAAGTTATAAAAGATGTACTTCCTGAACAAAAATTAGCAATCCTATCAGGTCCTACACTTGCAAAAGAAGTTCTTGCAGGATTACCAACAGCAGCATCAGTCGCTTGTGAAGATATAAAAATTGCAGAATTCGTACAAAAAGCCATGAATGTGCCTTCAAAATTCAGACTTTACACAAACACTGACGTAATCGGCGTAGAACTTGGTGGCTCGTTGAAAAACGTTATCGCTATCGCATCTGGGTTTGCGCATACTATGGGTTTAGGCGACAATTGTGCTGGCACATTATTGACTCGAGGAATGGCTGAAATCGTTCGTGTTAGTATTAACCTTGGTGCAAATCCTTCGACACTTTACGGTTTATCAGGAATGGGGGATCTGATTGCTACTTGTTCTAGTCCAATGTCTAGAAACTATACAGTAGGTTCAATGCTTGCAAAAGGGAAAAAAATTAATGATATTTTGGCAGAACTTGGTTCTGTTGCGGAAGGTGTAAAAACATCAAAAGCTATTTGTGAACTTGCAAAAAAACTTGATATCGAAGTACCAGTCTCAAATGCTATTTATGAAGCTGTTTACACAGATATTACTCCTCAAGCATTGCTTGAAAAATTAATGAATAGAAAGTTAAAAGAAGAAGAAAGATATGTTTAAATACGCTGTAAAATATTTGAAAAACACATTCTACCCGCTCAATGTGCCTGAAACAATTCATATTGAAGATGGGCAGATGGTGCTTGTAAGAACAGAAAAAGGCGAAGAAGCGTTGAAAGCATTTATTGTAAATTCTCAAATCGAAAAACTTTGGGAATGTTCAAAAAACAAACCGGAAGCTTTCCATGTCATCAGAAGCCTATCTCAGCGAGATTTACAAACTCTTGAGGATATAAAAAAGGAAGAAATACAATCATTTTTCAAGTGCCAAAATTTAGTAAAACAGCACAAACTAAACATGAATCTTGTCCAATGCAGGATAACTTTTGATAGACGAAAAATAACTTTCTACTACACTGCTCCAGAAAGAGTTGATTTCAGGGCACTATTGAAAGACTTAACTCAAGTTTTCACAAGAGTTCGTATTGACTTGCGTCACATCGGCGTTCGGGATGAAACCTCTATTTTAGAAGGTGCTGGAGTTTGCGGACGACCATTTTGCTGTTCGAGTTTTTTAAGAAAATTTGCAACTATTAATGTAAAACTTGCAAAAGACCAAGGAATGCCAATAGCTCCAGGAAAAATTTCGGGCACCTGCGGCCGTTTGTTATGTTGCTTGACCTATGAATATTCTAACTACATTGACGCAGCTAAAGGTATGCCCCCTGTTGGCTCTTCTGTGATGACTCCTGACGGACTTGGAAAAGTTTGCTATCTTCAATTTATGAGTGGTAAAGTAGCTGTAAAAATGGAAGATGGAAAAACTAAAGAATTTTCTAAAAATGACATTGAAATGGTTGATGCAGATGTTAACGTTGAAATCGATGTCCCTGTGATGAATACATACGCTGACGACAATAATATTGACATCAGACAACTTGAAGATGATCGAAACAGTTCAACTGGGAATGTATAACCTACTTTAAAAGAATAAGATTACTTAACATTCTACTGTTTTATGCGGGGCAGGCTATGCCTGATAACTTTCTAACGCAATAATTAATCTAAACCTTTGTATTTTGTCGTATAACCATGATTGGTTTCAGGTCTTAAATCATTAGGATACATAGTATCTGTATAAATATCTTCTTGTAATTTTTTTATAAGTTCAAATACTTTTCTATAATCTTTAATGTCTGCAATAGTAGTACCAACCTCTAATGGTCTACCATTTACCCTAACATTCGAACTATACAAATCAGCAACATTATTAAATACTGAAAAATAATATTGTGATTCTTATACCGTTTTATCATAAATATTTTTTAATTTGTCAGTACAAACCTACAAAAAATGTCGGAGAAGGGGCTCGAACCCTCAAGGATTACTCCATACGCACCTGAAACGTACGTGTCTACCAATTTCACCACTCCGACAAAACAATTACTATTCAATTTTCACAATCTTTGTTGGTTTGCTGTGGTGAAAAGTGCTCTCGCACTCCTCTCGCAAAACGTGACATTTAGTCACCTTTTGTTCGGCAGAGTACCAACTCCGACAAATCTATTTTATTTTCTTGAAAAACTCATCTGATATCAGTTGAGAATATTTATTTTTCTCATTAGCCGATATCAAAAGTCTTTGTTTGCCATCTTTTGTCTGTGCAACAGAAACTATTCCTCCTACATCACCAATAGGAAGTTTTTTTACTCTTGCTTCAAATTTTACATAAGGAACTTCTTTCCCATATGAGTGCATTATTCCATGTTTTGTAACCCTCAAATCATCAACAGAAATCGCCTGGTATTTGATTTTGCTTACCGCTTTATAAAGTTTTTCTTCAACATTATCAGATTTTATATCATCAGCTGTCAAAATCTGCTTGCTTCCTGAATCAACAACAAACATTTTTTGACCTGATGCTTTGTGCTCAGCAACAACTGCGTTATACCCAAGAATACCTGTAGCTTTTTCAAGTTCAAATTCATCATTGATATGAGAGAAATCTCCAACCTTTTTAGCTCTTTCTAACATTTCATCTTTGGACGGGTTGAAAACATTGTTCAAATAGCCGCCAACCAAGTCTTTTCCACCAATTGCCATAAACCCGACAACCGCTAATGTTATAATTATCGCTCTCAAAAAATTTTTTAAACAACCCATGTTGAAATCCTTATTATATTATACTATTATTATAACTATGAAAAAAGCAGAAATCAATCTTATAAACACAGCAGATATTAAAGTCGAAGACCTTACACCTGCAATGCAAGAATACTTAAAAATCAAGCACCAAAACCCTGATAAAATTCTACTTTACAGACTTGGAGATTTTTACGAAACATTCTTTGAAGACGCTGTTATTATGTCTAAAGAATTGGAATTGACATTAACTGGGAGAGAACAAGGTAAATTCGGAAGAATTCCACTTGCCGGAATTCCTGCCAAAGCAGTAAATCCATATATAGAAAAACTTGTTCAGAAAAATTATAAGGTTATTATCTGCGACCAGTTGGAAGATCCAAAATTTGCAAAAGGGCTTGTAAAACGTGGAGTTACACGTATTATTACATCAGGAACTTTGACAGAAAGCGATTTTTTACAGCAAAATTCTAACAACTACATCTGTGCTCTTTTCAAGGAAGAAAAAAGTGGCACTTGGGGCTTTTCTTACGCTGACATTTCAACTGGTGAGTTTAAAGTTACACAGGCACCATCTGAATTGATTTTAGCAGAACTTACAAGAATTGCACCGGCAGAAGTCGTCGGCCCTTCGGTTAAACAAAAAATCATGCCATTCCAAATTGTACCTGATGAAAAAATTGATTTACCGGAAGAAATTACAAAAATTTATAACTGTTCAAAAATCCCGTCATCTGTTTTTGATGCAACATTTGCAGAAAACAACTTGAAAGCCGTTTTTCAGGCAAACAGCCTTGAATCCTTTGGCTACGACAGGTACAAAATAGGATTTAGAGCCGCTGGAGCTTTGCTTGCGTATATTTGGGAGAACATGAAAGAAAATGTTCCTAAATTTGACAGAATAGAACCATACGAACTTTCAGAATATATGATTTTGGACGGCAGCACAAGAAAAAATCTTGAACTAACCGAAACTCTTCGTGACAAAAACAAATTTGGCTCACTTCTTTGGGCTATCGATAAAACAAAAACCAACATGGGGGAAAGACTTCAAAAAACCGGGGTTTCCCAGCCACTAAAAAGGGTCGAAGATATAATAACTCGACAAAACTTTGTTTCTGAGCTCGTAGAAAGAACGGATGACAGATTAAGCATCGGAAACTTGCTCGAAAAAATCTATGATATTCAGCGCTTAGCAACAAGAATGTCTAATAGTTCAGCTAACCCCAAAGATTTTTTGAGTTTAAAAACCTCATTAATGATGTTACCAGATTTGCTTGATGCGACTAATGCTTTAGAGCACAACCCTTTGGCCGAAATCAATCAATACAGAGACGAAATTGCTGAATACACTTCACTTATAGACAGAACTATTGCTGAAAATGCACCTGTTTTGATTAAAGAAGGCGGTATTTTAAAAGAAGGAGTTTCCGGAGAACTAGATTATTTTAGAGAGCTATTAACCGGTGGAGAAAATTGGCTTAAAGAATTTGAAGAAAAAGAAAAAGAAAGAACCGGAATTAAGACTCTAAAAATCGGATTTAACAAGGTTTTTGGCTATTTTATTGAAATTTCAAATTCTTACTTAAATCAAATTCCAGATGGCTATATTCGAAAACAAACATTGACAAACGGTGAAAGATTTATCACTGAAGAATTGAAAAAGCACGAAGATGATGTTCTTTCTGCTAAATTCAAATCAACCGAATTGGAATACAAACTTTTCTGCGATTTTAGAGAATATTCAAAAGAATTTGTTTCAAAAATCAGAGAAATCGCAGAATGTATCGCAAAATGTGATGTTTTTACAGCTCTTGCAGATGTCGCTTCTGAAAACAATTTCTGCAAACCAATTATTGATGAGTCTGACGACTTCATCGTCAAAAACGGCCGTCACCCTGTTTTAGAGAAAATTTTACCGCTTGGCGAATACGTTCCGAATGATTTAGAGTTAAAATGTAATTCTATTGATACAACACAGTTTATGATTTTGACAGGTCCTAACATGGCCGGTAAATCCACTTACATGCGACAAAATGCCCTTATTGCAATTTTGGCACAAATCGGATCTTGGGTTCCGGCAGATTTCACAAAAATCGGAGTTATCGACAAGATTTTCACACGTGTCGGCGCATCTGACGATTTGACTCTCGGGCAATCTACATTTATGGTAGAAATGATTGAAACTGCTTGCATCTTGAACTCAGCAACCGACAGAAGTTTTATTTTGTTGGACGAAATCGGACGTGGCACAAGCACTTACGACGGGGTTGCAATCGCTTGGTCAGTAGCTGAATACATCGCAACAAAAATTAAGGCAAGATGTATTTTTGCAACGCACTACCACGAATTGAACGTAATGACAAAAACTTATCCGCAAATCAAAAATTACAGAATTACGATAACAGAAGAAAACGGAGAAATCGAATTTTTAAGAAAAATAGTTCAAGGCGGAGCGAGCAAAAGTTATGGTATCCAAGTAGCAAAAATGGCAGGACTTCCATCTGTTGTAATAAAGCGTTCGCAAGAATTGATGACAAGAATGCAAAAAGATTATTCAAACAACCTTGCAACTCGGAAAAAGAGTGTAGATGCACCTACTGTAGATGTTCCACAATTGAACTTGTTTAACTAAATTGTAAAGAATTCTAAAAAGTCTTGATTCATTAATTCTTGATTTTCAAAACTGCTCAAAATCGAAAGAATGAATGGATCGTCCAAATTGTATGTTTCATATTTTTCGACACCGTCAGTTGCAGGGTAAATAACATCTAGACCTTCAAAAACTACATTACTCATAATATAAACTCCTTATATTATATATGTAATGATGTTTTTTGAATTGTCAAGATTTATTCAGATAGATTGCGAAGTCAGTGATACCGGCTATTATTTGTTATTTTCAAACAATTTTGCCTTAACTTTACTATTAGAATCAGCCTTTGCCACTTTAGCAAAATCCAATTTTTCAACTTCAGGAACTTGCTGTTGTTTAATAATAGCCTGTTCTCGTGCGGTATTGGGTTTTAATCCAAAGAATCGTTTTACTTGATTTAACCGAGTATGACGAAGTTCCTTGTTTGTTGCTTTTACAAAATTTTCGTATAAATTAAGTATTTCATTTACTTGTTCTGGATTTTTTGTCCCATTAAATGTTTCAAAAGCTTCATATCCAACTTTATAAGAACGACATTCGTCTTTGTAAACATCTCTTAAATTTTTAAGTATAAATGCATTTTCTTTATCTTTTCCAACCTGCAAAATTCCTTTTGAATATAAAGTTTTTACAATATCTGCTTCACTTACTTGTTTGCCAGATAGTAAACTCTTCAAACAAATATCTTGTAATTCGACATATTTAGTTTGCAAGTCAAGTGCTTTAGCTTTATTCATTTTTTTATCAATCATTTTACGACCAAAAGAAAAATGCCCCTTTAATTTATATAATCCCATTCTTCCGGATGTATTACTAATTGCGTGTTGGATTTCATGTCCCAATGTATTCGCTTTCAAAGCAGAAGTCATACCTGGAAAAGTTGCTGTAAGAAATTCTTCATTTACAAAAACGCTTGCTTTTCGACTATAATGATCTGGATGTGTTGCCCCTGCTGCGCATTCAAACATTTTATCAATATCTTTTATTTTTTCACCTGCATTTACCATTTCTTCTCGCATCGCAGTTTTTGAATCTACAATTTTTATTTTTTTAGCTGCTTTTTTTCCAATAGTATCAGATATTATTTGTTCAATTTCGTGAGTTTCTATTTTCCCACCTGTTTGCTTCATTTTTTCAGCAATAGCAGTTCCAATTTTTCTACTATTTTTCATTACCCCACGATTAGACATAACTCCTGTAGCCCTAAAAACAAGGCGTCCTAAAGATACCATAAATTTCCTTTCGTTTATTAAATCCCCTGCATTTATATAAACAAAATTCATTTATAAGAATTTACACGACATCTGCGGTGCTATCTATGCTATAAGGCATTAGAACTACACTTCAGCCTTCTTAAATCCATTTTTACAAAACTTTACACTATCGGATTAATCTTTCATAATGTTCTTTATAAAAATCACCAAATCTGTCTTCTAGGATTGCTTGGCGACATTTTTGAGAAAAATCTACGAGGAATTTTATATTATGAATTGATAATAAAGTTGAGGCAGTACTTTCACCACATCTCCACAAATGTCTGATGTATGCTCTTGAATGATTTTTACAAGCATAACAATCGCAACCCTCAACTAAAGGTCTGTCATCATCATAATATTTTTGAGTTTTAATATTAGATTTACCTTCCCAAGTAAAGAATGAACCGTGGCGAGCATTTCTTGTAGGAAGAACGCAATCAAACATATCAATACCACGTTTAATTCCGTCTAACAAATCCTCTGGAGTTCCAACCCCCATAAGGTATCTCGGTTTATTATTAGGCAACAACGGTGCTGTGAATTCGACAAAATGATTCATTATATCTTTTGTTTCACCAACACTCAAACCACCTATAGCATAACCTACTGCATCATAAGAAGAAATTACAGACGCACTTTCTCTGCGCAAATCATCATAAAAAGCTCCCTGAACAATAGGAAATAATGCTTGGCGAGGATTTGTTTTAGCTTTAAAACATCTTTCTAGCCATCTATGAGTACGCTCCATTGCCTTTTTAGCCGTATCATAGTCACAAGGAAACGGTGCACATTGGTCAAATGCCATAATTATGTCCGCACCAATATCCTGCTGAATTTCCATAGAAACTTCAGGGTTAATAAAATGTTTTTTTCCATCTTTAGGATCACGAAATTCAACGCCATCTTCACCAATTTTATTCAAATGTGAAAGCGAAAACACTTGAAATCCACCTGAATCAGTTAACACAGGTTTATGCCAATTCATCCAGTCATGAATTCCGCCAAATTGTTTAATTAATTTGGTACCTGCTCTCAAATACAAATGATAAGAATTTGATAACATAATTTGAGCGCCAGTATCAACAATTTGATCTGCGGTAAGTGTCTTAACAGCAGAATTAGTTCCAACAGGCATAAAAATCGGAGTAAGAACAGATCCGTGCGGAGTATTCAAAATTCCGGCTCTTGCGCCTGTTTGTTTGCATTCATGAACTAATTCATAAGAAAAATTTTCGTGAGCATTATCTCGCATTAATCTTCATCTACACTTTCTGTGATTAATTCCATCATATTTTTGTAATTCGGACAAAGTTCTTCCGGCTTAAAGTAGATATTAATTTCTCTTTCAGCACTTTCAAGGCTATCTGAACCGTGAACAGTGTTATATGCTTTCAATTGAGCATAATCAGCTCTTATAGAACCAACGTCAGCTTCGCAAGGATCTGTACAACCTAATACGTGACGAATACCTTGAACAGCTTGATAACCTTGGAATACCATTGCAACTATAGGACCACTTGTAATATATTTTACAAGATTTGGATAAAAAGGTTTACCAACGTGTTCTGCATAATGTTTTGCAGCAATTTCTTCGGTCACTTGAAGCATTTTCATACCGATTAACTTATAACCTTTCTTTTCAAAACGGCTAATAATTTCACCAATAAAACCTCTTTTTACTCCGTCAGGCTTAATAGCCACAAATGTTCTTTCTTCTTCGTGCATAATTCCTCCAATTCGTACAATTATAGTATCATAAACATTCACAAATTAACAATTTTCAAGTTTTTTAATGCTTTTAAATAACATTGTCAACATAATTGAGCAAAGCATCATAGCTGCAGCAACTAGCCCAAACCAAAAACCTCTAATATTCAACTGGTATTTAAACGCAAGAGTATAACCTAACGGCAAAGCAATTAGCCAATAAGCAATAAAATTTGATAAAAGAACGATACCAGTTCTTTTCATCCCCTTGAATATACCGGCAAGTGCAACCTGTAATCCATCAAAAACCTGAAACACAGCCAACACATAAAGAATTGGTACTGAAATCTTAACTAACATATTGTCTTGCGTAAATAATCTTACAAGGAAATGAGGGAATGTTGCAAAAACACACGCGCTACATAGCATAAAGCCTACGCACATTACAATACCTACAAATGAATAACGTTTCAAATCTTTTATATTTTCTGCACCATTTGCAAAACCAACCTTGACAGCAATAGCATTAGAAATAGCCAATGGAACCATAAATGAAATTGTTGTCAAGGTGCACACTAAGTTTTGAGCTGCCGCATATACACCGGAAACTCTCCCCATAATAATTGCAATGCTATTAAATGCAATAAATTCAACAAGAATGGCACAAGAAATCGGAATCCCTATTTTTATTAAATTCTTGTAATACCCAAAATCTTTGTAGTCGTTAAAATTCATCATTCTAAAACAATAAATCAACAACGCAAAACCCATAAAATACCTTACAACAAAACTAGCAATCGCAAGTCCTAAAGCTCCTAATGACGGGATTATTCCCCAGCCGAATACTAAAAGGATATTCACAGCTATATTTAAAAACACCGCAATTGCAGTAACTAAGTTCGGGAACACAACAACTTCAAATGCCTGTAAAAACTCTTTTAATGCCGCATGCAAATAAGCTCCAAACGTTGCAAAAGCAGTTACAAACATATATTGCTTAATCATCGGAACTAATTTTGCATCAAAATGCAAATAATCAATCACTGGAATAAACGCTAGTACTGCAAACATAACAATTACAGCTAAAAGCATCGCAAATCTTATTGTCGGATAGAAATATTTTTTAGCTGACTTTTTTTCACCTCTAAAATTTGAAAGTAAAGGTGAAACACTTGAAATCAAACCGATCCCAAAAGTTTGAATACAGTTTGTAATAGCTGTTGCAATACTAATTGCCGCAAGGGTATCCATAGAATGATGTCCTGCTATCAAAACATCTCCTGCACCAATTAAAATAAACCCAAGGTTTCCCATAATAATCGGCAGGGCAATGTTTAATAACTCTTTGGCATAGTGTCTAAATTGTGTACTCATACGAATAAATTATAGCACAAACATATTTATTAATAATTCAAAATAAATTTATTTTTTCTTTTCTGCCTCTTTGCAAGTATGTGCACCTCTCCAAGACAATTTATCTGGGCAACGTAAATAATCCATATTACCGTTATACACAACCCAAGCAGTTCTTCCCCCACTATAATCCATTATAGTAATTTCTGGAGGCCAAGTGTACTTAGAAAAATTTGCATCCCCAGTAGGGATTACTCCTTTTTCTACAAGAGTAAAATTAAACAAATCTTTGTTCACAATATTAGGTTTTGTACCCCCATTTAAATCAATATAAAATAAACCATAAGTCGTACCTAAATTTTGAAAAAGTCCATTCCTCCATGGAATATGCTCTAAAGAAACAGCAACGCCATCAGAAAAAATAGCTTTGCAACCTGTTCCCCATTCAGAAGCTTGATATACCGACTCTCCACTTACGTTTTTATACTGAGATGCAAAACATTTTGAGTTTCTTTTTCCTGTACAATCCTTCACTATAGGAGGCATATAAGGAATAATCTTATTCCAAACTTCATGGCAATCTCCAGCTTGGCTAACATCACCTTCAAACCACTGTGACACCGGTCCATATTCTGCAATTGCCATATTGAATGCGTTTTCAAACGTAGAAGTAAATTTTTGAAGCTTTACAATTGTCGACTTTTCAATCTTTCGTTGAATAAGCGCAGGAAGTGTCAATGACGCAACAATACCAATAATTCCAAGCGTAATTAAAACTTCAGCTAAAGTAAAAGCTCTTTTTGGTTTTAAATCTTTTTCCATATTTCCTCCGTGATGTATTATATCACAATTATAGCAGCTATTTTGATTTTATACATCAACTATTCAATAGTAAATTATTTTAAAACATGTAAACATTATTATATCATAATTTTAACCTATTTTCAACTATGGGGTAGTTTAAGTTTTCTTTAAATTTTTTCTAAAATCTTTTTATGGGTAGAAAGATTTATAAATACGATAAAGTTCTTTGTCGCAAATTCGGAGTAAAAATACACGAATTACGAATTGCACACGAACTTACACAAGAAGAACTTGCTTTTCGTGCAAACATTTCTCCCAGTTATATGAGTGCAATTGAACGAGGCATAACAGATACTACAATTTCTACAGCCAAAAGACTTGCAAAAGCACTAGAAACAGACATAAAAACTTTGTTTGAATTTTAAGCACTGTAATCCAGTTTATTTCCAACATTTTTATTTTTTATTGCGCGAGCCTGCATCTTTAAACTTTGTGCTTTTGAAGCTACTTTATAATCCTGAGTTGACGGATCTGATGGAGCCATTGCGGATTTGATAACAGTGTTTGCATCGTCTATTGTCTTTTGGGGATTCTTTGGATTAAGCGATGGCATCTTAATATCAACGTGTCCTCCAACAGGAATTCCATCAACATTCTTTTCTATAACAATAGAACCTGCAAGACTTCCTCCTGCAGATTTATGAGCAGCTTCATGTGCATAAATTTCACTATAATTTTTATTAATCAAAGCTTCTTTTTGAGCTTTTTGTTGCTCTTTCTGCTTTTCAATAGGATTTGTAAATTGATAGAACAAATTAATTCCTGCCATACTCTAAACCCTCACACATAATACCTGCTATTATTGTAGCATATTTTTAAGAATCTGACAAGAGGTCAAATAGTAAAAAAGCTCAAATAAATTTGAGCTTTTTTATTTTCTTACTTTTTATTCTTTCCAGTCCTTTCATAGAAATCTTCTATAAAGCCAGTATTAAATTTACCACTCATAAACACCGGATCCTCAATAATTGCTTGGTGGAATGGAATTGTCGTTTCAACACCTGTGATAACATATTCTTTCAAAGCCCTGTACATTCTACGACGAGCTTCATTACGAGTTCTGCCCCAACAAATCAATTTGCCAATCATTGAATCATAATATGGTGGAATTGAATAATCTTGGTATGCGTGAGAATCGACTCTTACTCCAAATCCACCCGGAGTTACATAACCAGTAATTGTTCCAGGGTTTGGCATAAAATCTTTTTCAGGGTTTTCTGCATTGATACGACATTCAATAGCGTGACCTCTCAACATAATATCATCTTGAGTAAAGTCAAGTCTTTCACCTGCAGCAACCATAATCTGTTCTCTTACCAAATCAACATTAGAAATCATTTCTGTAACACAATGTTCAACCTGAATTCTTGTATTCATTTCCATAAAGTACCATTTGCCGTCGTGGTCAAGTAAGAATTCACAAGTTCCGGCGCTTTCATAATTAATAGCTTTTGCAGCTCTAACAGCGGCAGCACCCATTTCTTTTCGAGTCGCTTCATCAATTGCTGGAGAAGGAGCTTCTTCCAACAATTTTTGGTGACGCCTTTGAATAGAACAATCTCTTTCACCCAAGTGAACAACATTGCCATATTGGTCAGCTAAAATTTGAACCTCAATATGACGAGGATTTTCCAAGAATTTTTCAGCATAAACATCTGGATTTCCAAAGAAATTTTGTGCTTCTGATTGACAAAGGTTCATATTTACATCAACTTCTTCATCAGACCTGCAAATTCTCATACCTTTTCCGCCACCACCGGCAGTTGCTTTCAAAATAATTGGATAACCAACTTTATGTGCAAATTCTTTTACTTCTTCAGGAGTTTTTAAAATTCCTGTACCAGGAGTTACAGGTACATTATTTTCAATCATTGTCTTACGAGCAGTAGCTTTATCGCCCATTTTTCTCATTGCTTCTGCTGTAGGTCCGATAAATTTAATACCATGTTTTGCACAAATTTCTGCAAAATCTGCTCTTTCAGACATAAACCCGTATCCTGGGTGAATTGCATCCGCACCTGAAACAATCGCTGCCGAAATAATCGCAGGAATACTCAAATAACTTTTTGCACTTTGAGCAGGTCCAATACAATAAGCTTCTGTAGCCAATCTAACATGTAGAGAGTTTGCATCAGCCTGAGAATAAATCGCAACGGTTGGAATACCAATTTCTCTACAAGCTCTAATAATTCTTACCGCAATCTCCCCGCGGTTTGCAATCAATACTTTTCTAAACATCTTTTTCTTATCCCTATAAAAGGTAAAAAGTAAAAGGTTATAAGTTAAAATCTCTTTGTTGCCACCCAATAAAAACATTCATGAGCGCTAACGAGCTGAGCAAACTTTTCACCTCTCACTTTTCACTTATCTATTTATTCTACATACATTAGAACTTGACCAAATTCAACAGGTTGACCGTCTTGTACACAAATTTCGGTAACTTTGCCTGAAAAATCTGATTCAATTTCATTCATAAGCTTCATAGCTTCAACGATGCAAACAACATCGCCTTCTTTAACAGTTTGTCCAACTTTAACAAAAGCTTCTGCATCAGGAGATGGAGCTGAATAAAAAGTTCCTACCATTGGAGAAGTCAAAGCCTTTCCTTTATGAGCAGGTTCTTGAGAAGCTGCCTGAACAGGTGCTGGAGTCGGAGCACTTGAAGCAGGTTGTGGAGCAGCAACTGCAACAGCAGGAGCAACGCCAACAACTTCTTTTCTTAAAGTAATAGCTTGTTCACCATCTTCAAGAGAAATTTCTGTTAAAGAATTGTCAGCCAAAACTTTTGCTAATTTTTCTACATAGTCTATATCAAATTTCATTATTTTTGCCTTTCGTTTTAAGTGAAACGTGAAACGTGAGAAGTCCAAATAGGTGCTACGCACCAAATTAAAATTCGAGCAAGCTAAAAGGTCTTTTCGCCTTTCACGTCTCACGTTTTACTTGAATTACGCTCTATCAAGATACTCGTTAGTTCTTGTATCAACTCTGATTTTGTCACCGTTAGAAATAAAGAACGGAACGTTTACAACCGCACCTGTTTCCAAAGTAGCCGGTTTAGTACCGCCTTGTGCAGTGTTACCCTTTTCAGATGGAGGAGTATCAGTAACTTCAAGAATTACGTGAGCTGGAAGATCTACACCGATAATTCTTGCATCATGCATCAACACTTGAACTACCATATTTTCTTTCAAATATTTGATACCGTCGCCGATTTGATCTTCTGTCAATTGCAATTGTTCGTAAGTTTCGTTATCCATCATAACGTATTCTTTACCTTCTTTGTAAAGATATTGCATTTCTCGTCTGTCAAGCATTGCTTTTGCAACTTTTTCACCAGCACGGAATGTTTTTTCAACAACCTGTCCAGTTTCAACGTTTTTAAGTTTTGAACGTACAAACGCAGCACCTTTACCAGGTTTTACGTGTAAAAATTCAACAACAGACCATAAACCGTTGTCCAATTGAAGCGTCAAGCCTGTTTTTAAATCGTTTACTGAAATCATATTTTTCCCCTTATTAAAATAATAATCTATATTTATGTGTTGATGATAACATAAACATGCAAAACTTCAAACAATTGTTACAATTAAAATGCAAATATTAACATAGTAGCAAAATTATTTTTGCTGAAGTATTATAAAAATAACAAGTTATAAATATAAGGAGTTAAATATGCAAATTTCAGCAATCAACAATTGTTGTCCAAAACCACAATTTACTGCGAATAAAAACGGTTACGAAAACCCGATTAACAGAAAAACCGAAAAGAATTTAGCCGTATGGACATCTATAGGCTCAAGTACGCTTGTCGGTGGTACAGCAGCAGCCCTCGGCTCTTGTCTTATCGGCAAAGGCACTAAAAACAGGTTGGATGTTAGGTGGAATTGGCACTGCTGCTGGTTTGATAACAATGGCTCTAACACTTCCTTCAAAATTATATAATACTAAGGTTAATGCATTCACCCGAGAAAAAGAAATGGACGTTTACAGCCGTGACAAAGAACTAAAATCTAATATTATGGATGAAGTAAACAAAGAAGTAAAAGACGAAGATGTTGATTTAGATCAAAAAATCAACCACTACACATCTGTCCAAATGGCAAATAACGGAAATGGAATGCTTATCAAAGGTGCATAATGCAAATTAATTCTGTCAATGCATACTCTTTTAAAGCAAACAAACCATCGTCCAAGCAAGACGAAAACCCTATTTCTAAAGCCGGAGAAAAAGCTAAATTAATTCAGGCTACTTTCGTTGCAGGCTTAGGAGTTGGGACAAAATTGCTGTTTGAACTTGTTGATGACTTTGATTTTGTCGGCGAAAAAATCAGCAAAAAAGCAGACGATATTGTTAACAAGCAACACAAAAACGTAACCCCCCGAAAGAAAATGTGGCTTTCTCTCGGTGCTTGGGCAGGCTTGACTGCAACATTTATTGCCGGATTTGCATTCTTGTACACTCTTTTCAAAGCTCCTAAAATAAATTACGAAGGCAATATAAACGCCTATAAAAAGAACAAAGATATGGACGTGTATATCAAGGGCAACGATACAGAAAAAGAATTATACACACAAATGAACGAAAAAGCGAAAAACGCAAACAACGAAGAGAAAACGAAACTAAAAACTCAATATATGCAAATGCAAATGGCTAAAAACAAAGTTCCTGATTTTGTAAAATTAAAATAAAATACTTAAATATATCTTGACAAATATAAAAAAATTTCAGATAATTTAGGCATTGCAAAATAATAGGAGAGCTTAAAATGTTTAATAATAGATCAACGATTGCCCCCCTCCCGATGACACGTTAAAAGAAATTAAAATCTCACCCCTTGAGGGAGAGAAGAAATTTCTTAACGAATTGTATGAGTTTAGAAATTTCAGAGAGGGGGATAATTTAAAGTATAGTTGTCCTGTTCAACACGA
>ENA-ORPK01001423-ORPK01001423.1-human-gut-metagenome-genome-assembly--contig:-NODE-1423-length-18958-cov-4.746548_pt1 | contig 18958 bp, 19 predicted proteins | sample MGYA00242139_ERZ509068 | MGnify/ENA primary metagenome ERZ509068 (study PRJEB26280, sample SAMEA2338687) | human gut metagenome | biome: human gut; feature: human-associated habitat; material: faeces... | reverse complement strand
TTTGAGGGAGTTTTCAACTGCCTGCATCATGTATTGTCCGAGGTGATTGCGCACCTTGTGGATACCCGGCGTGTCGATAAGCACCATTTGATAGTCGTCGCCGTTGATGATGCCCAGAAGTTTGTTTCTCGTCGTTTGAGGCCGCCACGATACGATAGACACTTTTTCACCGACAAGTGCGTTTGTGAGTGTCGATTTACCGGCGTTTGCAAGCCCTGCTATACATATAAATCCGCTTTTGAAATCCATATTTTTCCTTCGTTCCGTCTTGTTTTCGAGCGGCTATCCGCATCGAATTTTTATTGTCGTTGTTTTAGTTTCTTTTCAAGCCTGCTTTGTCCATAATTGCTTTTTGGTGAGCAATCATCACTTTTTCGTCGTCGGGGTCGATATGGTCAAATCCGAGAATATGCAAAAAGCCGTGGCAAGCCAAAAATCCCAGCTCTCTCGCATACGAATGACCGTACTCTTTTGCTTGCTCCATAGCGCGCTGTCTGCAAATCATAATCGAGCCCAAAAGCACTTTTTTGCCGTCGTAATCGCAAGGATCGAAGTCGTCCTCGCTCACAGGCAAATCGAGCTTGTCGAAGCACGGAAAACTCAAAACGTCCGTAACCTTGTCAATCCCTCTCGCCTCTTTATTGAGCGCGCGAATGGTATCCTCGTCGACGACCGTCATGTCGATAAGGAAGAAATCCGGTTGCCCGAGATGTTTGAAACACGCTTTCTCGACTTTTTTAACGAGTTGTTTTTCTTTGAAATTTGCGCCGGTAATTTTTATCATACGTGCCTTTTGTGGTGATATTATTTGTTAAAGGTGTTTGCCGAGCGTTTCTTTTCATAACTAACTCTGCTGTGGTGAATTGACGGCAACACTTCGATGATCGTGCGTTTTATGACCGCAATATCGCCCATGGTGATGGGACATTCGTCAAATTGGCGCAATTCCATTTTTTCGTCCACGAGCTTGTTGATTCTTGCCTCGAACTCTTCCTTGGTGTCGGGCATATACGCGCGCATTGCCGCCTCGATTGTATCCGCAATCATGATGATTGCCGCAATCTTGGTTTGCGGTTTAGGACCTGCGTAGGTGTATTTGTCCACAGCAAGATCCCCTTCTTCTTTGAGCGTCAACGCTTTTCGATAAAAATAGCCCACCGGCGAAGTGCCGTGGTGTTCTCTGCATATTGCGACGATTTCCTTTGGAAGTCTGTTTTGTTTTGCCAAAATCTCGCCGAAGAGCGTATGCGAAGTTATCATACTGACGCTGACTTCGGGAATAAGTTCGTCGTGCGGATTGTACGAAGATTGGTTTTCGCTGAAATAAATAGGTGCTTTCAGCTTGCCGATGTCGTGATAATACGCCGCGCATCTTGCCATATTGGGATTTTCGCCGATAGCCGAAGCGCACGCCTCTGCAAGATTGCCCACGACGAGCGAGTGGTTGAAAGTGCCGGGAGCTTCGCTTGCAAGACGCTTCAAAAGCGGATTTGACAAGTTGCAAAGCTCGTTCAGACGGAAATCGTCCGCAATATTGAACATACCTTCGAAAATCGCGACGAGAGGCATAAACACCAACGACGCCGCGATATTTGCGCCGTACGACCACACAACATCCCACAAAAGGTTCATGCTCGTATCGCCGCTTGCAAGCGTAAACATAACCACAAGCGGTTGCATCAACAGCGGAGTTGCCATGGATACAAGCAAAAATTTGAGGCGCGAAAGATGCTTTTTCTCATAAAAATTGACGATTATCGCGCACAAACTGTTGCAAACGACGGACGCAATCACGGTGGTATAATCGTAAGTCACGGCGTCGCGCATAAACGCAACCGCAATCATAATCGCAACCACGGCAGTGGAAAGCGTCGCGCTGCGTCTGTCGATAAGCTCGATAAGCACGAGGGTTGCAAGTGCGATAGGCATTGCGTAAAGATTGAACTTCGTCGCAGTCGCTATTGACGCCATAAACGTGACAACCACAAGAATTATCGTCAGGTGGAAATCTCTCACGCTCGTTCCTTTCTGGTGGGTAAACCTATAAATGCCTGCCATAAGGAAAACCGTCAACACGCCCGACGCGATAAAAATCGCCGTCGTCGCAAGTGCGTTTTTCGCCGTAAAAGCGTCCATGAAATTACCGATCATATAGAGCGCGAAAAGCGTCATCGCAAACACTGCGACAATCGCCGTAACAAAACATTTGCCGATATAACCGCTTATGTCCTTTCTTGCAATGGCTTTTTCTTTTTCGGCTCTTGAAAGATCTCTTACGTCATCTATCATAATTCACTCCCGCAAGATCAGTCGTCGTTTTCGTCTTTTGCGACTTTTGCTCTTGCCGATTCTGCTTTTTCATATGCTTGTATAATTCTCGTCACGAGTTCGTGGCGCACCACGTCTTTTGCGGTGAGTTTCACGATTTCGATACCCTCCACTCCGTCAAGCACCTCGATTGCGTCGATCATACCGCTTTTGACGTTTTTGGGAAGGTCGATTTGCGTTACGTCGCCAGTGACGACTATTCTGCTGTTCTCGCCCATACGAGTGAGAAACATTTTCATTTGTTCCTTTGTTGTGTTTTGCGCCTCGTCGAGAATGATGAAGCTGTTTGAGAGCGTTCTGCCTCTCATATAAGCAAGCGGAGCAATCTCTATGCTGCCTCTTTCTATGTGGCGAAGATATGCGTCTTGTCCCATCATCTCTTGCAACGCGTCGAAGAGAGGACGAAGATACGGATCGACTTTTTCGTTCATATCTCCCGGCAAAAATCCGAGCTTTTCGCCAGCTTCCACCGCCGGACGAGTGAGAATGATTTTGTCGATTTCCTTGTTTTTGAGCGCATATACGGCAAGCGCGACCGCAAGATAGGTTTTGCCCGTTCCGGCAGGGCCTACGCCGAAAACTATGCTCGATCGCTTGATTGCGTCAACGTACTTCTTTTGACCCAGCGTTTTGGGACGAATGATTTTTCCGCGCGCGGTGATTGCCACCGTGCCCATCAAATCTTCAACGTCGAAATCCTTGCCTGCCTTTGCATAGCCTATAACCATGTTTACGCTCTGCGAAGAAAGCGGTTGCTTTTTGCACAGCTTTTCAAGCGCGTCGATAGCTCTGATCGCGCCTTCGACGTCCTTTTCCTCACCGCTCACCTTTACGCCCGTGCCCATGGCAAAAACGTCAACGTCGAAAGCGTCGGTAAGCCTTTCGATATTCTCGTCAAGCTCCCCGAAAACGCTCATCATAACGTCGTAGTTTTCAAAATGCTTTTCTTTTTGAGTTTTCATTTATATGATTTCCTCTGCTTCGAGCGTAACGGTGACGTATGCGCCGTCCTCCGTCTTGGTTATTTCGTAGTAGGCATCGAGCACGGTTGCGCTTTCGCTCAAAGACGCAACGACGTCGGAATAAACCGCTCTTTTCATTTGCTCGTCGTCAAGCGTATTTTTCCTTTCGACCTTTCGTATCTCCTCAAACTCGTACGAATAGATTTTGAGGGGTATCAGATATGAAAAATCGCTCACCGACGTTTTCAGTCTATACTTTTCAAACGGACTTTTGGGCGTTTTCGGAGTGTTGCCGAACATGCCGTAGCGAGTGTATTTTTTGCACGACGCCACCTCTTCGACGCTCTCGACGTTAGCAAAAAACCTCGTACGTTTGAGATAAACTTTTCCGAAAGCATACCCTCTCGCTTCAACGGGAATTTTGCTGTCGCCGTACTCTATATAGCCCTCTATCAGCGTGTCGCCGATGTCCACAACGTCACCGTACTTTTTCACCGCAGTGCCGCTCTCTGCAATCACTCTGGTGACGACTGCGCGCTTGGATGCTATCACGCCTTTGCCGTTTCCTTGCACAAAACCCTCTTTTTTCAGTGCGGTTTTGTATGATACGTTTACGTGAGTGCCGTTTGCCGATACGCTTGCAAACGCAACGCCGTCAAGGGACATGATTGCCTTTTCGAGTGCGCTTTTGTCCAAAGATTTCAGCCTTGCGCCTTCTTTAAGCCCGTACTCTTTCAGTATGCCGCTTATCTCGGCGTTTAATGCGTAGTCGCTCGCGCCCTCGCACCTTACGCTCACGCGCGTGACGAAACACGAATAAATCCAAACGGCAACCGCCACGAGCACAATCCCGACAATCAATCCCGCTCTCGTCAACGAGCGGAAAATTGCAGGCGACACTCCGCCTATATTAATTATTTTATAATCATAACATAAGTTTTGCAATAATGCAATAATCTTGTGACATTGTTTGCTCTCCACAAAAATCGACGTCGATTGCTTGCCGACCGCAACTTTTTCGACTTTTGCAATCTTGGATATTGCCGAGAGTGCTTTCACCGCGTTTTCGCCGTAAATCTCGATTTGCGTTTTTCCGAATTTTCTCTCGATTTTCGATATTCTATTGCGGTACTTATTCTTTTTTGCAATCAACTTTCGCACAAAAATTTCTTCTCTTTCTTCCCTTATTTTTCTTTTTTGCGCCGCAAGTTCTTCTTTTTGCTTTCTTACTTCCTCTTTTTCGGATTTGCGTTTTTCAATTCTTTCACAGTTTCGGTGTTCTAAACGCTTTCTTTTGCGATTTTGCTTATTCTTGCCGTCACGGTTTTCATAAACGAAATTTGCTTGTTCTTCACGTTTTTCGTTTATTGAATTTTTGTTGTTTTTTTTGCGTTTTTTGCTTAAAAAAACGACCTTTTCAACGCCTTTATTTGCATATTTTTCTTTACGATTTTTCGGATAATCAATCTTCAAACTCAATTTTCGTTATCTCCCCTTCCAAAAACATGTCGCCACCGCCGATTTCAACGATTTTAAGCCCGACGCCGCTTATGCTCATACTTCCGCCGTCAAGACGCGTTTTCACAAACGTATCGCTTGACGACACCACTCTTTTCACACCGCATATAACCGTCTTGTTTCTTGACAGCATATTGAGCGTAAAAGGAAAAATCTTCCCTGCCACGTTCAATTTTCTTCCCACTTCGTCTTTAAACATATCAAATTATATGTTCACCGACATTGTTTAATGTATTTGTATTTTTGTACATGATTTAAAAACCACCGATTTCTCGGTGGTTTTTAAATCAAAAAGGAATATCTCCGTCATCGTCTATACTTTCATCTCCGTCGTCAACATATTCGTCGTCTTCGTCGGGGATATCGTTGTCGTCGGGCGGAGGTGCTTGTTCGCCCTCGTCCGAGCCGAACGGCATATCGAAGGGCATATCGGAATCGGCAGCGGCAACCTCGTGCAAATCCTCGGCAACGTCCGATATGGATTTCATATCCACACCGCCCTCTTCGTCGTCATCGCGCTTCTTCGGCTCGTCATAGACGTATTCTGTGGTATTTGCATTCTCGTCCACGCACTCTTTGAATGTTGTGGTGTCGCCGTCCCAGTCAAGCTTGATTTCGCCGATAGTACCGTTTCTGTTTTTCTTAACGTCAAGGATAACTTCGTTTGGCGGAAGCGCTTTGTTGTAAGTATACGGTTTATTGAGGAACATGACGATATCGGCGTCCTGCTCGATAGAGCCCGACTCTCGCAAGTCCGACAATTGCGGCGTATGGTCGTTGCGCTGTTCGATACCGCGCGACATTTGAGAAAGCAGAATGATTGGACATTCGAGTTCTTTCGCATAAATTTTCATTTTTCTCGACATGTCGCTGACTTCGACCTGACGACTCTCTGCCGCCCTGCCGTTCTTTTGAGCGGTCATAAGTTGCAAATAGTCGATAATAACAAGGTCGAGTCCTTTTTCCCTCTTCAATCGACGGCATTTTGAAAGCACGTCGGAGGGACCGTTCATCGAATAATCGTCGATGTATACATCCGAAGCAAGCAACGCCTTGTAGCCGTTGTAAAGTTTTTTGAGATCGGTTGCGCTAAGCGCGCCCCTTGTCTTCATCTTTGTGAGGGACACTTTCGAGATGTATGCAAGCATACGAGTCGCAAGCAAATCCGCAGGCATTTCCAGCGAGAAAATCGCAACTTTTTTGCCGTGATTGAGTGCGACGTTTGCGGCAATATTGAGTGCAAATGCGGTTTTACCGACAGACGGACGGGCTGCAATCAACACCATTTCACCGGGTTTCAGACCGTGGGTTTTTTGGTCGAATGTCGGAAAATCCGTATATACCGTGTTTTTCGGCACATTGCCCGATTGCGCGTCCTGAATGATTTTGAGCGCAAGAGCGGCGGCATCGTCGACTTTTACGAGTTCTTTCTCGCTTGACTGCTCCGCTATGGCGTACACGAGTTTTTCGGCATTGTCGAGAGCGTCTTTTCCGTCCTGACATTCATAGCCGAATTTTGCGATGTCGTTGCCCGCTTCGATAACTTTTCTCGTGAGACTGTCACGCTTTATTATGCTTGCATAATACTCGCCGTTTGCAGCGGACACGACGCCCTCTGCAAGTTCGCTCAAATACGCAATCGAGCCGACTTCGTCAAGTTTGCCTTTAAGTTCGAGCGCGTCGCAAACGGACACGGTGTCGATAGGCTTGCTTTCGTTTTGAAGCTGTTTCATCACCTCGAAAATCAACCTGTTTTGCGAAAGGTAAAAATCCTCCGCTTTGAGAGTCGGGATAATGATGTCCGCGGCTTTGTTGTCAATGAGGATAGAACCCAAAACGGACGCTTCCGCGTCAACGTTGTTGGGCATGCCCCTTGTCACTCTTTTGTTTTCGTCTTTTGCCATTTTGCACCTTTAACCGCAAGGGTTGCGATTATCGAAATCAACACGACCCCAAACGCGCAAGCCGCCAAAACCGCATACCAATTCGCTGAATTTGCCGAGCGCATTTCAAGCGTAAAAACGTCGTTTTGAAGGTTCTCGTCAAGCGCGAAAGCGTGCGTGTAAATGCGCCCGCTACGCGTGATTTCACCGTTGCTTTTTATAGATTTATAGATTGTATCATATCTCAAAACCACTTTCAAGCGGTTGTATTCAACCTCGTCTTTGACAAGGTCTTCTTGTGGTATGCTCTCTTTGACGGCACTAAATATCGATTCTGGGCTAAGCGAAATCTTGATTGTCGTGACAAAATAAAACTTGCCGTCCTTGCGCTTTTCGCTGTGCCAAAGCGCATTTGCACCCTCGATTTTCCTGTCCGTTTTTGAAAAAGTCAGATAGACGATTGCGGTTGTATCCGCGGACGAATCGGCATCGGCTTGCACTTTAGCAGAGCTTTCCTCTTCCGTTTCGCCTGCGTCCTCGAACGCTATCGCATATACGTACAAATCACGCGTTATATCGCCCTCGTCCTCTTGTTGCTCGTTGCATGCGACAAGGAAAAACACACTCGCAAACACGAGCGTAAAAACAAGCAAAAAGAGGGTGATTTTTTTGATACGATTCATATTTTTCGACAAGTTGCAAGCGGATTGCTTGCAACTCGGACTTTCTTTTTTTTATTGAAGCTCGAACGACTTTTCAAGCTCGTCGAGAGTTTGAGAAAACTCTTTCATTGCAAGTTCGTAAGGCGCGTCGCTTTCAAGATCGACGTCCGCAAGACGAATGATGTCGAGCGGCGCAAGGCTTCCGCCTGCGGAAAGGAACTTTTTGTATTTTGCAAAGTACTCTTCTCCGCCTTCGAGAATCTTGTTTGCAATCGAAACAGCCGTCGTGATACCCGTTGCGTACTTGTAGACGTAATAGCTTGTGTAGAAGTGCGGTATTCTTGCCCACTCGTAGCGGATAAGGTCGTTGTGTTCGACGGCTTCGCCGTAGTATTTCTTGTTGAGTTCGTAATAAGCATCCGAAAGCGCGGTTGCGGTGATAGGCTCGCCTTGCTCCACCATATTATGCGCAATCGTTTCAAACTCGCTGAACATTGTTTGTCTGAAAAGCGTTGTACGGAACATGTCGAGATAGTAGGAAAGCAAATACTTTCTGAACTCGCCGGTTGCCGTTTTGAGAAGGTGTTTAAGAAGCAATACTTCGTTGACGGTGGACGCGATTTCCGCAACGAAAATGACGTAATCCGCCTTTTGTTCGGGAAGGGATGAATTGCTGAAATAGGAGTGCATCGCATGTCCCATTTCGTGCGCAATCGTAAACACGTCGTGAATGGTCTTTTGATAGTTGAGAAGAACAAACGGATGCACGCCGTACACGCCCCAGGAATATGCGCCGCTTCTCTTGCCCTTGTTTTCGTACACGTCAACCCAGCCACTTTCAAACGCGCTTGCAAGGATATCCGAATATTCCTTGCCGGTGACTTTCAACGCTTCTTTGACGAGTTTCACCGCGTCTTCGTATTCGAGTGCAAGCTCCTGCTCGTTGACAATGGAGGTGTAAAGGTCGTACATATTGAGAGTGTCGAGTCCCAAAACTTTCTTTCTCAACGCAATGTATCCGTGCAGAGGTTTAGTGCCTTTGCCGACTGCTTCGAGAAGTTTGTTGTAGCAAGTGGACGGCACGTTTTCGTTGTACATAGAATAGTCGAGCGAGCTTTTGAAGCCTCTCACTTTTGCATAGAACCAATCCTTTTTGACGTTGCCGGCATAGTTTGCCGCAATGGTGTTGATGTGATCCTTGTAAGCTGTAAACATGCTGTCGAAAGCGTCTTTACGCACTCTTTGGTCGGGACTTTGCAAGAGCATGCCGTACACGCCGTGGCTCATTGCAACTTCGTTGCCGTTTTCGTCCTTGACGGGCGCAAACTTCACGTCCGCATTGTCGAACATAGAAAACACTTCCCTTGCGTTGTCCGAGAAAAGCCCCACTTCGCCGAGCAGTTTTTCCTCTTTCTTGGATAGAATGATATCTTTGTTTCTGATGATTTCCTTGAAGAAAACGTCGTAGTCTTTGAAGCGTTTGCTACGTTGAAGCTCGTTGAGTCTGTCCATGGAAAACTCGCTGATTTCGGGAGTGATAAAGGACGTTGCGGTGACGTACTTGACGTAAAGCATATCCGCTCTGTTGGACATGCCCTGATATGTTGCGTCCCTCGAATCCTGGTCAAGACGCATTTTTGCATATCCGTAGAGATAGGATATGTCGTGCATCATTCTCGTCATAAATTCCAGGCAATCGAAGAGAGTGTCCTCGCCGCTCAATTTGTCTTGGTATTTTGCAAAGTGGCCTATGCGTTCTTCGCACTTGAAAAACAACTCTTCCCATGCGTCGTTGTCCTTTATGATATCTTCAAGATGCCACTTGTATTGCTCGGGTATTTGATCTCTTGATTCGTAAAGCATATCGTTCTCCTTAATATATTCAGCGCTATTATTATGTTTTGGAGCGTTGCAATAGTCATATAAAAATGCAACTTCCCCCTTCCTCATGTGTTTTTTTCTTCCTCTACAAGGGCTTTTCGCCATGTACCCCAAATTAGATGAAACCCCTCTTTCCGGACACGCCGGTATTTCTCCCACCACTCAGTTAGGGGTAATTCTCTACAAGATTATCCGTCGTTCGTAGGGGAGACAATCGGCACTCGCATAGATAGGGACATTTCACTCATTATGCCACTTCGCCTGCGTGGCGGCTACGCAACAGAATGCCACGCATTCTCGTACTATACGTCAAGCTCGGCGCTCATATTCTCGCCGCCTTGCGGCTCGTGTTCCGTCTTTTAAGTTGCGCATTCCGTGTATAAGAACGCTTCGAATAAGTATTCGTTTATCCACTTGCGTGCGAAGCACGCCAACACCAAGCAGACAATCTTGCGAAACTGCGGCAAGAGTTTTTGTCCCTGCTCGAACTGATAGCAAAGATTTTCTGCGCGGTTAGCATTCTGAAAACCTAGCAAGGCTCTTGGCAATCGCCACTATGTTTTTTGTTTCTATTTAGGGGGATTCCCACGTCGCTTTGCTCCTCTGAATGACAATTCGGGGCGGTTGCCATTGCCTTGGCGACGATTTTCAGAATGCGGAAGCACCCCTTGAATGGCAACCCCTCATTTATAAAAGCGCAATATTTGGATAAAGAGCGCGAAAAAGCCTGCCAACATAGACAGGAGCGTACTCGTTGTACGTGACTGTTTATGGGGCAGGCTTTGACAAAGCTATTTATAATGAGAAAAAATTTTCCAAATCGATGGATAGCGCGGAAGCACCCCTTGAATGGCAACCCTAATGTACATGGAGTACATGAGTTGACAGACAAGGGGTGCTGACAAAGTTAGGCGCGATTTGGAGAATTTTTATTCGCTGCGCAGAGCAATAGCCGGATCCTTCTTCGCCGCAATCCTTGACGGGATGAAACCCGCAAGGATGCTCAAAAGCATGCTGACAAAGAACATTCCGAGACATTGCCACCAGGATACCGAAACAAGGTTTTCGATGCCTAACAACAACTTGATTACGACATTTCCGATGACACATACAATGACAGAGAAAACGATTCCGATAAGTCCCGAATATCCGCCGAGTATTGCGGATTCGGCAATAAAGACACGGGATATATCTCGTTTTCTTGCGCCGATGGAACGAAGCACGCCTATTTCTTTGCGACGTTCGAGCACGGACGTATAGATGATGATTGCAATCATTATGGTAGACACGATAAGCGAGATTGCGGCAAATCCTACGAGCACGCCGGTTATGGTATTGACCATTGTATTGACAAATTCCATCATGGACGATAGCGAATCCGTATAGTTTATGTCGTTCTTTCCCAAAAAGTTTTCAACCTCTTGCTTTGCCTCAAAACTGGTGCAATAGAAATCGATACTTTGCGGATACTCCTTGTCGATAAAGCCCAAAATGCGCATAAGCGATGCATGCTGATTGTTGTCGAGGTTGCTTGTGTCCACCTCAACAGAATCGCCAATTCTCACTTTGTAATCGCGTCTTTCGAGTTCTCTTTCAGTCGGATCGGTCTTTTCGAGTTTTTTTGTAAAATCGTACTCGTATACACTGACAACGCTTTCATACTCGGCTTTCTTCTGCGTCGAGCCTTCTATGGATTCAAGCGCTTCGTTATAGAGCTTTTGCATAGCTTTGACCGCTTCGTGATTTTGAGAATGCGACAGCAATGTTTCGGTAAGCTCTTTTGTATAACCTATAACGCCGTTGATTGAGCTTGCTATCGCACCTTTTTTGGGGCGAACAACACCGACTACTTTAATCGTATCCGTGCCGTCTGCAAATCTCATGGCGCGAGCGTTGACATAATCCTTTTCAAGTTTCGATCTGTCATTCATAACCCATGTGTCAGAACCCTCTTGCTTGTCAAGATAGTCGACATTTGTCATGATTTTGTATTCCAGACCGAGCAAATCGTCAAGCGAATACGGTTGTTCGACAAAGGCTTTTGCATTTCCGAGCATACTGTTGATAAGCAACGAAGACAGGTCTGCGCTCGATTTAAGCCCGAGCATAAATAGTTGATAGTCGATGATTGTGTTGTTTTCGCTTACGGCGACTACGACTTCGTTTGCTTTTTCAGGCCACTTGCCGCCGACAATTTCGTATTGTGCGTTTACAAGATCTGTATTGCTTGATATTTCGCTCCATGGTTCACCGATCATGCTTGACAAATACGAGAGGGCTTGAGTTATTGTCATTTGAGAGCCCATAATATCGAATTTCATATTTTCGATGTCAAGATTTTTCAGCCCGGGAGTGGTTTTTGCAATATTGACAAATTGCTCGAACAATCCGTACATGTTTTCGGAATACGGCGTTGTCTTCATGTAGTTGTTTTCATCTTTTGGATCGTCGACATATACGTTAAATGTCGTCCCGTAATTGTATTTGACCGTCGCCAAGTTATGATCGAATTCGTTTTCGATCTTCTTTTTCAGACTATGCAGATCGTTCGGCTTGCCTTTGATGATTTTTGGGATAAGATTTCCGAGCACCAATTCGCCTTTGAACACATCGTCAGCGACAGGCTCGTTGCTTTTTGACGATCCACCGAATCCCATAAGATCCTGCATCAGCGACATAACGTCCATGCTTGACTTGTTGACGGTGATGGGATAAGTCGACAAAGCACTCTCCTCCAAACCTCTGACGTACGCAGAAGCGCCGTTTGAGAGCGAGAGAACAAGCACTATGCCGATGATACCTATCGAACCTGCGATTGACGTCAAAAGCGTGCGTCCTTTTTTTGCAAGAAGGTTGTTCCACGAAAGATTGATTGCGGTGCCAAGTTTCATACCCGCCCTGTCCGCTTTCTTCCATTTGAGGAATTTTTCCTTAAACGACTTTTTCTTGGGCTTTGCCTCTTCTACTCTGACTTCGGACATTTGCACGTCGTCGCCGGACTTTTCGATTTCTATGATTCTTTCCTCGACGCTGTCGTCAACCACTTCGTCGAGAATTTCTATCTCTTCGTCCTCGCTGTTGTACGGCTTCGTATCACCGACGACTTGCCCGTCTTTTAAATACACGATACGTGTGCTGTACTCTTCTGCCAAAGACGGATTGTGCGTAACCATAATGACAAGTCTGTCCCGAGCAACTTCTTTGAGCAAATCCATAACTTGAATACCGGATTCGCTGTCAAGTGCACCGGTGGGCTCGTCAGCAAGGATGATTTCGGGGTTGTTTACAAGCGCACGAGCGATTGCAACGCGTTGCATTTGACCGCCGGAAAGTTGATTCGGTTTTTTCTTTGCCTGCGCTTCAAGCCCGACTTTTCTCAACGCTTCGAGAGCGCGCGCCTTTCTTTCCTCGCTTTCAACGCCGGCAAGAGTCAGGCTCATCGCGACGTTTTTGAGGATGTTCATGTGCGGAATAAGGTTGTAGGATTGAAATACGAAGCCAATGCGGCGGTTGCGATAGGTGTCCCAATCGACGTCGTCGTACTCTTTTGTGGATACGTTGTCGATTTGAATATCGCCGCTTGTATAGCGGTCAAGACCGCCGATAATATTTAACAGTGTAGTTTTTCCGCAGCCGGAAGGACCGAGAATTGAAACAAATTCGTTTTTTCTGAACTCAATGGATACATCGTGAAGGGCAAGAACGCTCTCTTCCTCCACCTTATATTCCTTGGTGATATCTATAAGTTTAAGCATAAAGCCTCTGGATTGTATGATTTATTTGGCGAATCATATAGTCCCGATACGGCGAATTTTCGCCATAGAAATTCCCGTCGGAAGTTCCGCGCTCGGACAAATACGGCATTGTATTTCACGTCCGAAAAGTCAATATTGCGTCAACTTCCCCAATTAATTATACGCTTTTGCGAAACTCTTAATAACTATATTATATGTGGATTATAACACATAAAAATAAAAAAAGATAGTGTTTTTATCTCAAAACCCAACATTTATTTAAAATATGTAGGTTAAAATACGAATGTTTGAATTCTAAATCATATGTTTTAATTCATTTTTGAAATGAACACGACAAAATATCAAAACAATATATAATGAAAATCAATACACGATATGTGTTTTAATCGGAACTTTAAAATTGATATGTCGATGTGTAGGGTTTGTAGCACTTATCGTGTATTCACAAACAAATCTTTGTCGAATTTGTGCCTATTTTTAAACAATATAACACTATTCGTGCATTTTAAGCGTTTTTAGATATTCTTTTTTATCGTTTGAAATGCGAAAACTTTCGCATGCTTTTTGGATGCTTTTGTTGCGTACCCACTTTGGCAAGGTGTTGTTTTCAATATAAGGCAAAACTTCATCATATTGCTTTACAAGCGCAACGCTGACGTACCAGGCAATTGCCATATTGACGTAGTATTCGTTTGAGGAAACCGAAATCACTCTTTCAAATTTATCCGTTGAAAAATCTTCGTCGAGAAAATATCGCATCGCGCATACTATGCCAAACCTAACGGTATACGTCTTATTAGAACAAAGCCATTTTTCAATGTGCCCCCAAAGTTTATCTACGTTCTTCTCAAAACACTTTGGCGAAAAAGTGTCGCACACCGCCCAGTTGTCGATATACGGCAAAAACACTTCAACTTTTTCTATCGCAACGTCAAAACTCTTTTCGCCCGAAAGGAAAATCGCGTGCAGTATGTTTTCTTCATAGTATTCGTGAGGAAGATTGCAAAGAAAAGCGTTTTTATCCTCGTTTGAAAAACTTGCGTCTTTTTCAAGGCTCTTTGCGATTTTGCGAAGAGTGGGCATACGCACGCCGATAATTTTTTGACCGTCTATATTCGGAACGATCGAGGAATGAAACTCGCGATATTTTTCGTCTCTGTTTTCAAAAAGTATTTTTTCTATTTTGTCCATAACAAACCGTTGACGGCGTTGCCGTTATTTAAAAAATATTCACGACTGAAATTCAACTTTTACTTTGCCAAATGCAAATCGTTGTTCTCGATATACTTCAAAAGACACTCACAACCCTCAACGATGTCGTCGTAAGTCACGTCGAAATTACCCGTCCACCACGGATCTGCGATATCGCGCGGATTTGAAGAAAAATCCAAAAGCCTGTACACTTTGCCGGTGTCACCGACGATTTGATTTATCGCGCGCACGTTGCGCTCTTCCATGCCGACGATATAATCGTATTCTTTTGCGTCTTTCGGCGTAATTCTCACCGCTCTGTGAGCAAGCACCTCGACGCCTTTTTCTCTGAGTTTGCGCTGCGCAGGCGGATAAATCGGATTGCCGACTTCTTCAAAAGACGTTGCGGAGGATGCAACACTTACGCAATCTTGCAAATTATTGTCTTTTATCATCTTGCTCATCACGCACTCCGCCATAGGCGAGCGGCATATGTTTCCTAGGCACACAAACATAATCTTAACCATAGTTCACCAAATCGAAAAGTACAAATACAAAAATCAGCACTCGAACACAAAGGACAACGGCCCGTCTTGTTGCTGCTCGATAAACATATGTGCGCCGAAAACGCCGTTTTTGACAACGATGCCTTCTTCACGAATTTTTTCGGTCACCCTTTCATAGAGATATCTCGCTCTGTCGGGAAGTTCCGCATGACCGAAATCGGGACGGTTGCCCGTGCCCTTGCCCAGCGTTCCTGCAAGTGAAAATTGCGACACGAGCAAAATCTCTCCGCCCGCTTGTTTTATATCGAGATTCATTTTGTCGTTCTCGTCCCTGAACACGCGCAGCTTTGCAACCTTGCGCGCAAAATAGTCGGCTTGCTCTTCGGTGTCGCCTTTTTCTATACCCAAAAATATGGTAAGTCCCGACGGAATTTCGCTTATGAGTTTGCCGTCGACGGACAGTGCGGATTTGAACGTGCGTTGTATAAGTGCTCTCATTATTTCTCCGAAACACCGTTTTAAACATATGTTTTGATATGATAAAACGGTTTTATTGTGATTTTCGATTATTGTTTGTCGTCATTGTCAAAAGACTCTTTTTTGTTTTTGACCTTTTGAGGTGGCGATGCGAGATATTGATAGAAATTACATTCCAGCTCGCTGTTGTACAACTTTCTCACCTTGTCCGCGCGCCTTCCGAAATACTTTTCAAACGCCTTATACGACGTGATTGCATACACGCACCATTCATCGAGTTTTTTCGTCATCGCGCCGAAATCCCTATACAAAAGTTTGAGCTCGTCCTCATCCATAAGTCTTTCGCCGTAAGGCGGATTTGTCACGATAACTCCGTGCGAAAAACGCGAGGAAACCTCACGCATATCGCCCGCTTGCAAATGTATTTTGTCTTTTACGCCGGCTCTTTCGGCATGCTTTAAGGCGAGTTTTATCGCGTCTTTGTTGATATCGAATCCGCTTATATGCAAAACTTTGTCGCGCTTTATGCGCTCCTGAGCCTCTTGCTGAACGATTTGGCGCAAATCAGGCACGTTTGCAAAACTTTCGCATGCAAAATTTCTGTTCATACACGGCGCGATATCCAGTCCTATAAACGCGGCCTCGACGGGAATCGTGCCCGATCCGCAAAACGGATCTATAAACGCTCTGTCGGGATTCCATACGGAAAGTTCTATCATAGCCGCAGCAAGCGTTTCGCGTATTGGCGCGTCGCCCAAATACGTGCGATAACCTCTTTTGTGCAAGCCTTCGCCCGACGTATCGAGCGTAACCGTCGCTTCGTCGTCGAAAAACGAAACTTCGACGCAATATGTCGCTCCGCTCTCGTCAAACGAACCTCCAAGAGTGCTTGCAAGTTTGGATATGATCGCCTTTTTGGTTATACTCTGAATAGAGCGCAAAGCAAAAAGTTGGCTTTTTGCGGATTTTGCGTCGACAACGATCCTTGCGTCCTTAGTCAATATATCTTGCCAACGCATTGCGTATATGCCGTCGAATAGCTCGTCGAAGGTTTGCGCTTTGAACTTTGCAAGCACGATACGCACCCTGTTTGCCGTGCGCAAAAACACGTTGGCTCGCAACACGTCTTTAAAGTCGCCTTCAAATTCTATGCGTCCTAAATTCGCTCCGCCGGGAGCGTAACCGAGGCGCAAAAGTTCTCGCTTGCAAACGGCTTCTATTCCGCTTGCAACGGCAACTTCGATATTGAGTTTTCCGTCGAATATACTTTGCATGTCTTATGATTTTTCAACTTTATCTTATTTTGCAATTTGCAATTTCTGTCGAAACCGATATTTTACCATGTTGTTTTCACTATATAAACGTTGGGTTTTGCAATTTACAGCTTTGCTATATCCTTTATGACTTCGCTTGCAAGCACCATGCCCGCAATTGCCGGCGCAAAACATATACTGCCCGGTATATGCCTTCCGTTTTCTTCGGGAGTGTCTTTTGGAATAAGCGGAGTTTCCTTGGAATACACCACTTTCAATGACTTTACGCCCCTTTCTTTAAGCTCCTTGCGCATGACCTTTGCAAGAGGGCAAACGCTTGTCTTGTATATGTCGCAAAACTCGAAATTCGTTCCGAGTTTATTGCCCGTCCCCATGCACGAGATGATAGGCACTCCCGCATTTTTTGCACGAACAATAAGCGCGAGTTTTGCACTCACGGTGTCTATTGCGTCAACTATATAATCAAAGTCTTCAACAGGCACGCTCTGCGCAGTGTCGGGCATATAGAACAAGTCGTACGCAATCGTTTTGCAATCGGGATTTATGGCTTTTATTCTTTGCTCCGCAACCTCGGTTTTGCGTTTCCCGATTGTGTCTACGGTGGCAAGAATTTGTCTGTTGAGATTGCTATCTGAAAACACGTCGTTATCCAAAACCGCAATTGTACCAACTCCGACTCTTGCGAGAGCTTCAACCACGTAGCCGCCTACGCCTCCTACGCCGCAAACCAAAACTTTCGCCGCTTTGAGAGCGTCGATTTTGTCGCCGATGAGCATTTTTGTCCTTGTGTATCTGTCTTCCATTTTGTCCTTATTTTTGTCCTTTTGCGGCATGTTTACGTCCGTAATTTTGTCCGTTTACGTCCGTGTTTTTTGTCCGAACGTTGCACAAATTGCGTTTATATTTTCGTCCGAATCTCAGTCCGTAATAATTCCGCGTCTGCGCAGTTCCTCGCCCGTATTTTCGCGTTTGGGCTTTTCTTCTTTTGTTGCCCATGCGCCGAGCGTGTTTGCGTCTCTTTCGCAGTACAAATCGTAGTAGTTCATCTCGCCTCTCATTCTCTTTTCGTGCAGAGATTTCGTATTGCACCAAATCGTTGACGGAATGCCGACGACAAACATATAGAAAGGTCCCGATATAAGCGATTGAATCGTGTGTCCGTACTCGTGAACGCGTGCGTCCTTCGTCCAAATTTCCGGGCGATTTGCGTTTACAAAAATAAACGAACCGAGCGAAACTCCGCCCCAGTTGCCGTCGTGATAGGTAAGCACCGCACCGTGATAAAACTCATGCTTGCAGTGCGCGTATCTAAGGAAAAACACAAGCCCCAACAGCGTTTGCAAAATCCCCCACGTGCATTGCACAAGCCAGTATAACGTATATTTTATTACCTTTGAAACTTTCATATTTTCACCTAGATTTATTGTACACCAAACAACAGGATAAATCAACCTTGCAATGCGCCGCGCTGCTTTATTTTTGCCACCGCTCCAAAACTTCTTTTTGCTCGGTGCAGAAAACGATTACGGAATTTTTACGTCTATTTCACCGCAAAAACGCAAACAACAATTGACATCAACACGAATTGTGTATTATTATATATATACAATAAATAAAGGACAGAAAAATGCTGCACAGTTGCTTCCCCGAAAGATTGAAATCTCTGCGTCAAGAGAAAAACATGCTCCAACAAGACCTTGCGGAGCATCTCAAGGTGTCAAAATCCACCATATCGGGCTGGGAAGTGGGCAGAAATCAACCGAACTACGACACTTTGATTGAATTGAGCATCTTCTTTGGCGTGTCGGTTGACTACCTCATCGGAAGAAGAAACTACTAAAATCAAAAGCACTCGACGAGTGCTTTTTTGTTGCATTGTACACAATGCTACCACGGCAATTTGCCGACAATCGCATATATGACATTTCAAGAGAGATTAAAAGAATTACGAAAAGAGGACGGCATCACTCAAAAGACGTTGGCGGAAGCAATCGGCACAACTTGCGACTGCATAGGGTTTTGGGAACACGGCAGAAGCGAGCCCTCGATTGAATTTATAATTGCGCTTGCAAAATATTTTGGCGTAACAACAGACTATTTGCTCGGCGTTGCCGACTCATATTGAAAAAAGCACTCAACGAGTGCTTTTTTGTTGCTTACTTTTTTGGAGCAAGTCGTGTCTGACACAGTTATTCGCGAACCCAACCATGCTATTTACAATGACCGCGATATTTGGATGAAGAACAAGGAAGGCACGGCTTGAAACAAAACCCAATGTACATATAGTACATGATTTTGGAGCAAGTCGTGCCTGACGCAGTTATTCGCGAACCCGACCATGCTATTTACAATGACCGCGATATTTGGATGAAGAACAAGGAAGGCACGGCTTGAAACAAAACCCAATGTACATATAGTACATGATTTTGGAGCAAGTCGTGCCTGACGCAGTTATTCGCGAACCCGACCATGCTATTTACAATGACCGCGATATTTGGATGAAGAACAAGGAAGGCACGGC
>ENA-ORPK01001420-ORPK01001420.1-human-gut-metagenome-genome-assembly--contig:-NODE-1420-length-18975-cov-4.052008_pt1 | contig 18975 bp, 21 predicted proteins | sample MGYA00242139_ERZ509068 | MGnify/ENA primary metagenome ERZ509068 (study PRJEB26280, sample SAMEA2338687) | human gut metagenome | biome: human gut; feature: human-associated habitat; material: faeces... | reverse complement strand
GGATGCACAGAAGATCAAAGCGGATGCGGCTGTGGGAGATGTGATCAATGTAGAGATCAAGTCCAAGGAATTTGGCAGGATTGCAACACAGAATGCAAAGAATGTTATTTTACAGAAGATCCGCGAGGAAGAAAGAAGCGTGATCTACAATCAGTATTTTGAAAAGGAAAAGGATGTTGTGACCGGTATCGTTCAGCGGTATATCGGAAAGAACATCAGTATTAACCTGGGCAAGGCTGACGGCATCTTAAATGAAAGCGAACAGGTAAAGGGAGAGGTGTTCAAGCCCACAGAAAGAATTAAGGTATATATCCTGGAAGTAAAAAATACTCCCAAGGGGCCAAGAATTCTGGTCAGCCGCACACACCCGGAACTTGTAAAGCGTCTTTTTGAATCTGAAGTAACCGAGATCAAGGACGGAACGGTAGAGATCATGAGTATTGCAAGAGAAGCCGGAAGCAGAACCAAGATGGCAGTACGCTCCAACGATCCCAATGTGGATGCGGTAGGCGCCTGCGTAGGATTAAATGGTGCAAGAGTCAATTCCATCGTGGAAGAGCTGCGGGGAGAAAAGATCGACATCATTAACTGGGATGAGAACCCCGGTAATCTGATCCAGAATGCACTTTCTCCGGCTAAGATCGTAGCAGTGTTTGCAGATCCCGACGAAAAGACGGCGAAGGTCGTTGTACCGGATTATCAGCTTTCCCTGGCAATCGGCAAGGAAGGACAGAACGCAAGACTGGCTGCAAGGCTGACCGGTTATAAGATCGATATTAAGAGTGAAACACAGGCGAAGGATGCTCCCGGCTTCCGGTATGAGGATTACATGGATGAGTATGACGAGTACGATGAGTATGACGAGGAAGACCTTTCCGAGGAAGAAAATACTGCGCCCGATGAGGAAATAACAGAGTAAAGGGGCATGTCCTATGGCAAAAAAAATTCCCGTAAGGCAGTGTATCGGCTGCGGAGAAATGAAAAACAAAAAAGATATGATGCGGATCCTGCGGACGCCGGAGGAGGAGATCGTTCTGGATCTTACAGGCAAAAAGAACGGCAGGGGCGCATATCTTTGTAAACAGAGTGAATGCCTGAAGCTGGCACGAAAAAACAAGGGACTGGAGCGCTCCTTTAAAATGAGCATCCAGAGTCAGGTTTATGATAAGCTGGAGGAGGAGTTCTTAAAAGCAAATGAATGACAGAGTATTGTCCCTGCTTGGCCTTGCCGCCAGAGGGAGAAATCTGGTCAGCGGTGAATTTTCCACAGAAAAGGCGGTCAAGGAAGGAAGAGCATACCTTGTGATCGTTGGAAAGGATGCCTCTGATAACACCAGAAAGCTTTTTACCAATATGTGCTCGTTTTATGAAACGCCTGTTTACTTTTACGGGACGAAAGCCTCTTTAGGGCAGGCAATAGGAAGAGAAATGAGGGCTTCTGTTGCGGTGACGGACGAAGGAATGGCAAAGAACATCAGAAAGCGTCTGGAAGAAGCGGCAGAATAGGGAAGCAGTAGCAGGTTTTAAGAAAGGAACGGTTGGAATGGCCAAAATAAAAGTGCATGAAATAGCAAAGGAACTGGAAAAGCAGAGCAAGGAAATCATTGCTTTTCTGCAGGATAAAGGAATAGAAGTAAAGGCGGCGCAAAGTTCTATTGAGGATGATGTGGCAGCCATGGTAAGAAAAGCCTTTGGAGGGAGCAAAGCTGATACAGAGACAGCAAAGGAAAAGGAAGCTGCCCCTGTAACTGCGGAAAAACAGGAAGAGACCAAGAAGGCGGAGCCGGAAAAGGCGCCTGAAAAGCCGGAAGCGCCAGCCCAGGGCATATCGGAACCGCCTAAGAAGAAAAAGAAGATTATTTTTGTCAGCAATCCCCATAACAGTAATTTCTCATCCCAGCAAAGGCCTCAGGGAAATAACAGGCCGATGCAGAATCAGGGACAGAGACCGGGCGGAAATCGTCAGGGACAGGGAAGGGCACAGGAAGCGCCGCATAAGATCATCCGTCCTCTGACCGCACCCTCTGTTATGGAAAGTACCCGCGTGGACTTTAGGGAAAATGCCAGAAAGCTTGAAAATGAGCGGATTGCAGCAAAGAATAACCAGGCAAGGGAAAAAGAAGCGGAAAGACAGGCGCAGGAGAATAACCAGCAGCAAAAACCTCAGGCCGCTACGACGGAAAACACTGCAAATCAGAATGCAAGGCCGGCAGCAGGAGACAGAAGACCTGCAAGGCCCGCAGGAAGGGATGACAGGTATCAGAGGAATGAGAGATCTTCGCAGGGCAGTTACAACAATCAGGGAGAAAGGAATAACAGAAATGACTCCCGCAGACCTGAAGGAGGTAGTCGGGCAGGCGCTCAAAACGGCAGGAACGATTTCCGCAATAATAACGGTGAAAGGAATTATAACAGACCTGGTAATAATCAGGGACGCAGCGAAAGAGGCCCTCAGGGACAGGACAATCGATTTAAGCGTGCTGAAAAGCCGGGTAAAGGTTTCGCTGCGGAAACCCCGGTTAAGGATGAAAAGCGCAGAGATGAAGAAAAGCGCAGAATCAGCCAGGAAAAGGATAAGCGCTCTAAGAAGGACTTCATGTATGAAGAGGACGAGGCAGCAGCAAAGAGCAAAAATAAAGCAGGCAGATTCATAAAACCGGAGAAAAAGGTAGAAGATAAGGTAGAGGAGCAGATCAAGGTCATCACGATCCCTGAGACGCTCACCATCAAGGAGCTGGCAGATAAGATGAAGCTGCAGCCCTCCGTTATTATCAAAAAGCTTTTCCTTCAGGGACAGATCGTTACCGTAAACTCAGAGATCAGCTTTGAGGACGCGGAAAATATTGCAATCGATTATGAGATCATCTGTGAGAAGGAACAGAAGGTAGATGTGATCGAAGAGCTGTTAAAGGAAGACGAGGATGCAGAGGAAACTCTGGTTTCCATCTGTGTTATGGGGCATGTCGACCATGGTAAGACCTCTCTTCTGGATGCGATCCGTAAGACCAACGTTACCGATAAGGAAGCTGGCGGTATTACCCAGCATATCGGCGCTTATACCGTTAATGTAAACGGGCAGTCCATTACTTTCCTGGATACACCGGGACATGAGGCGTTTACTGCCATGCGTATGCGTGGTGCAAACTCCACAGATATTGCGATCCTGGTAGTGGCAGCGGGTGCCCCAGACAGTAGAGGCGATCAACCACGCAAAGGCAGCCGGAATTGAAATCATTGTTGCAGTGAACAAGATTGATAAGCCGGGCGCAAATGTGGACAGAGTAAAGCAGGAAATGACAGAATATGAACTGATCCCGGTAGACTGGGGCGGAACCACAGAGTTTGTTCCGGTATCAGCCAAAACAGGAGAAGGAATTGAAAATCTGCTTGAAACCATCCTTTTAACCGCTGAAATCCTGGAGCTGAAGGCAAATCCCAACAGAAGAGCCAGAGGACTTGTGATCGAGGCAGAGCTGGATAAGGGAAGAGGCCCTGTGGCAACCGTTCTGGTACAGAAGGGAACCCTTCATGTAGGAGATTTTATCTCCGCAGGAGCAAGCCATGGCAAGGTCAGGGCTATGATCGATGATAAGGGAAGAAGAGTGAAGGAAGCGCTTCCTTCTACACCTGTAGAAATTTTGGGACTTTCTGATGTTCCCAGCGCAGGAGAAGTCTTTATTGCCCATGAAAATGATAAAACAGCCAAGAATTACGCAGAAACCTATCTGGCACAGAACAAGGAGAAAATGCTGGAGGAGACCAAGGCAAAAATGTCTCTGGATGATCTGTTTACCCAGATCCAGGCAGGAAACCTGAAGGAACTGAACATCATTGTCAAGGCAGATGTCCAGGGCAGCGTGGAGGCAGTAAAACAGAGCCTGATGAAGCTGTCCAATGAAGAGGTAGTGGTAAAATGTATCCATGGCGGCGTAGGCGCCATTAACGAGTCGGATGTCTCTCTTGCATCTGCATCCGCTGCCATCATTATCGGCTTTAATGTACGTCCCGATGCCATGGCAAAAGCCATTGCGGAAAGAGAAGGCGTAGACATCAGACTTTACAGGGTAATCTATCAGGCGATCGAGGACATCGAGGCTGCCATGAAGGGAATGCTGGATCCTGTTTACGAGGAGAAGGTCATCGGACACGCAGAAGTGCGTCAGATCTTCCGTGCTTCCGCAGTCGGAAACATTGCAGGTTCTTATGTGCTGGATGGATATTTCCAGAGAGACTGCAAGGTAAGGATCACCAGAGAAGGCGAACAGATTTACGAAGGTGCGCTGGCATCCTTAAAGAGATTTAAAGATGATGTGAAGGAAGTAAAGGCTGGATTTGAATGCGGTCTTGTATTTGAAGGCTTTGATCAGATGCAGGAGCTTGATATTGTGGAAGCTTATATTATGGTGGAGGTTCCCAGGTGAGAAAAAACAGTATGAAAAACACCCGTATTAACGGGGAGGTGCAGAGGACCCTTGCAGAGATCATCAGAGGAGATCTGAAGGATCCCAGGATCAGTTCTCTTACCTCAGTGGTTGCAGTAGAGGTTGCGCCGGATTTAAAGACCTGTAAGGCATGGATCTCCGTACTGGGGGATGAGCAGACCGCAGCGGATACGCTGGCAGGCCTAAACAGCGCAGAAGGCTTTATCAGAAGCAAACTGGCAAAGATGATCAATCTGCGTAACACACCGCAGATCCGGTTCATTATGGATCAGTCCATTGCATACGGTGTGAATATGTCAAAGAAAATTGATGAAGTGAATAAGGATTTAAACCGCGAAGAGGAGTAGTGGTGTTATGTTAGATTTAGGAAAGGAATGTCAGGGTGCTTTATCCATCGGTATTACCGGGCATACAAATCCGGACGGCGACTGCATCGGAACAACTCTGGCACTCTGGCAGTTCTTAAAAAAACTGAAGCCGGAGTGCAGAATCGATGTGATCTTGGAAAAGCCGGCTCCGGAATATGATTTCATACAGGGCATTGACCAGATCATTACGGATGATACAAAGCCGTTTACGTATGATGTCATGATCGTGGTGGATTCGGTTCCGGAACGCTGCGGGCATGCCAATACGTATGTTCTGCGTGCAAAAAAACTGATCAATATCGATCACCATATCAGTAATCCGGGCTGTGGAGACGCTTATTATGTGGATCCGAAGGCAAGCTCGGCGGCCGAGGTCTTATACGACCTGATCGCTTCCAGACAGGAATATCTGGATCTGATCGACAAAGAACTGGCGCAGACAATCTATGTCGGTATCATCCATGACAGCGGTGTGATGCAGTATTCCAATACCTCACCGAAAACGCTGCGGATCGTGGCAGATCTGATCTCCTACGGCTTTGATTTCCCGAAGCTGATCGAGGAAACCTTCTATGAGAGAACGTATATCCAGTCCCAGATCACAGGAAGAGCTGTTTTAGAGGCTTTCCCGATGCTGGATGGCAAATGCATGGTTTCCATGGTAGATCGTAAGACAATGGATTTTTATGGCGCAGAGAAAAAGGATCTGTCCGGTATTGTCAATGAACTGCGGAATATCAAAGGAGTCGAAGTAGCGATTTTCATTTATGAGGTCGGAACACAGGAATATAAGATCAGTATGCGTTCACGCTCGTATATCGACGTGGCAAAGGTTGCGGTCTTTTTCGGTGGTGGCGGTCATGTCAGGGCAGCGGGCTGTAATATGAACGGTAATTTTTATGATATCGTCAACAACCTGATGGAGCAGATCGTGCTGCAGATGGAAGCATTGCACATTGAAACAGGATGTATTGATGTGTAGGGCTGCATAATGGAACGAACAGGAATGAATAAGGAAAATGATGAACGGAATCATTAACGTATATAAGGAAAAAGGATATACCTCGCATGATGTTGTGGCAAAGCTGCGGGGGATCCTGAAGCAGAAAAAAATAGGGCACACCGGAACGCTTGATCCACAGGCAGAGGGTGTGCTTCCTGTCTGTATTGGAAACGCGACAAAGCTATGCGATCTTCTGACAGACAAGACAAAAGAATACGAGGCAGTTCTTTTGCTGGGTGTGACGACCGATACACAGGATACGACAGGAGCGGTGCTTTCAGAGAAAACGGTTCAGGTAGAAGAGGATAAGCTGCGGGCTATTATGGAAGGCTTTGTTGGAAAAAGCCGGCAGATCCCGCCGATGTATTCCGCACTGAAGGTGAACGGCAAAAAACTGTATGAACTTGCCAGAGAAGGCAGGGAAGTAGAGAGAAAGCCGCGGGATATCGAGATCTTTTCACTGGATATTCTGGAAATGCAGCTTCCGCGTGTCCGTTTTCGTGTGCACTGCTCCAAAGGAACGTATATCAGGACGCTGTGTCAGGATATCGGAGAGAAAGCAGGCTGTGGCGGCTGTATGGAGGAACTTTTGCGGACAAGGGTGGACAGGTTTTCGCTTGCTGAGGCACATAAGCTCTCCGAGATCGAGCAGATCCGTGATGCCGGTAAGCTTTCTGAGATACTGATCCCGGTGGATCAGATGTTTTTAAGCTACCCCAAGGTAACTGTATTGGAGAAGTACCGGCTTGCACTTGCAAACGGAAACAGCTTTACGGCACAGATGCTGGCAGATATGGATCCGGCAGATGTGAAAGCAGCCGATATGGTTGGAACAGCAGATAATACCGGGAAAGCTGATCGGGAAGTAACGAAAGCTGCACAAATCCATGACGGCTCCTTTGTCAGAGTTTACAGTGCAGAAGATGTATTTTACGGAATCTATCAGTATACGCAGGCAGAAAAGCGTTTTATCCCTTATAAAATGTTCCTGCCACAGTAAAACAGAACAGACAAAGGAAATGAAAATGAAGATAATAGCCGGAACAACGGATTTTACAATTGAAGAAATGACAGCAGTTGCCATCGGCAAATTCGATGGAATCCACAAGGGACATAAGAGACTGCTGGATGAGATATTCAAAGCAAGGAATCTGGGACTGAAAACAGCCGTTTTTACTTTTGATCCGTCACCTGCCGTCTTTTTTAAAGGCAATCAGGCGGGAGAACTGATGACAAGAGAGGAAAAACGTGCAGCCTTTGAAAAGATGGGTGTGGATTATCTGGTTGAGTATCCGTTCAGTAAGGAAACCGCGGCTGTTTTGCCGGAGGCATATGTCAGGGACTTTTTGCTGCAAAAAATGCATGCGGGCTTTATTGCCGCGGGAGAAGATGTGTCCTTCGGGGATAAAGGCGCGGGAAATGCAGCACTTTTGCAAAAGATTGCGGAAGAAAACGGTGTACAGGTACGGATCATTCAAAAGATCTGTCACGGCGGACGGGAGATCAGCTCCACGTTTGTCCGGGAAGCACTCACGGAAGGTGACATGGAGCTTGTGAATGCACTGCTGTCAGAGCCCTATTTTATCTGTGGCAGGGTAGCACATGGTAACAGGATCGGCAGAACACTTGGCATGCCAACGGTCAACCTGCATCCACAGGAAGGAAAGCTGCTGCCGCCCAATGGTGTTTATTTTTCAACAGTTACCTATGGGCAACAGACATTTTACGGTGTCACGAACATCGGTTATAAGCCGACAGTGGAAGATACGCACCGCATGGGTGTGGAAACGTATATTTACGATTTTGATGAAGATATTTACGAGAAAGATATCACGGTACATCTGTTTCATTTTGAAAGACCGGAACAGAAATTTGCGGGGCTTGCAGAACTGAAAGAGGCGATCGCGAAAAACGTAGCGGACGGAAAGAGGTATTTTAACATATGAGATTTGTCATTCAAAGAGTCAGTCATGCACAGGTAACCATAGACGGTCAGGTACGCGGCAGTATCCAAAAAGGGTATATGGTACTGATCGGAATCGGACAGGAGGATACAGAGGCACTTGCAGACCGTATGATCGCAAAAATGCTGGATCTGCGTATTTTTGAAGATGCGGACGGAAAGAGCAATCTGTCCCTGCGGGACGTAGATGGAGCCCTGCTGCTGATCTCGCAGTTTACCTTATATGCAGACTGCAAAAAAGGAAAACGTCCTTCCTTCTTTAAAGCCGGAGAGCCGCATATGGCAAATGAGCTGTATGAATATATCATCCGGAAATGCAAAGAAGAAGTAAGGGATGTGGAACGCGGCGAATTTGGTGCCATGATGCATGTGGAGCTTTTAAATGAAGGCCCGTTTACGATCATCTTAGACAGCGCAGAAATGGGCTGGGCATAGAAATTAAAGAAATACAAAAATCCCGGAAGTGACCAGATCTGATCATCTTCCGGGATTTTTTCATAGGATAGGAATTCCCTGCCATACGAAAATTCAGGCATTTGGAAAGTCTTTTGTTACAATACCAAAATCTTTTTCTTTGTAGTTCCAAAGCGCACGGCCGACGCCAAATGTATCGAACGCCTTGGAAATATCAGCAAGCCAGCGGTCTTTGTCTTCCTGGGAGGCAAGCTCTATCACACCATATTCACCGCAGTAAAGAGGAACGCCGGCTTTTTTTGCAGCTTCCACGGCAGGAGCAAAGATATCGGCAAAGAAAGCAGGACCTATATCGCTGATGCCCTCTTTAAATACTGCACCTGCAAGTGCTTTGGAAAGCTCTGTACTTGTTTTACGGTACTCATCAAGCGACTTTGGATAGCCAATACGGAAATCAAGTGGCATGTCCTCTACCCAGTAAGCTCCCTGATGCGTAAATACCATTGGTTCATAGCAGTGGAAATTAAATACAATTTTATAGGTATCAGGAACCTTGATGAGCGGCACGGAGAGCACATTATTATAACAAACGCCGCCAATGACCAGATAGGCTTCCGGTACGATAGAACGCATCAGCGTTACATATTTTGCGATGACGGCATTCCATGCGTCTGCAACCTCTTCCAGAACGACCTCGTTCAACGGCTCAAAGGCAACCTGATCCGGATAGTCTTTAAATCTGACCGCAATCTCGGACCAGAGATGCAGGAAGCGTTCCTGCAGCGCGTCATCATAGAAGAATTTTTTCCTGTCCATATCTTTTTTGAGAGGATCGAAAGAGTAACCGTAGCATTCATGCAGATCGATCAGCATGTTCAGATGATGCTTTTCACACCAGCTGCGGCAATTTTCCAGATAACCGAAGCCGGAAGGAATGATGTTGCCATCTTCGTCCTCCAGTACATTGTAGTCTACAGGGACACGTACATGATCGTATCCGAGAGATGCGATATACGCAATATCCTTTTCTGTAATAAAGCTGTCAAAATGCGCTTTGTCATATTTGTCGAACTGGGAGATCCAGCCGCCTAAGTTGATTCCGTTTTGAAAACCTTCAAAGATCAATATAGTTACCTCCAAATGTATAATATTTGCATAAAGATAGAATCGCTTCCTGTTTATCATAAGTCAGAGGAAGATAACTTGCAATTTTTATTTTCGAATTTATACAAAGCAGGTAAAAGAAACGACATAATTGGCAAGATTTGCGTCTGGTAAGCCTCCTACTTGACACAATACTATCAAATTGTTATAATGCTTGTAACATTTGTAACAATTATGTAACAAATGACAAGGGTTGAGAAATACAATTAGTTTAGGAAGGCTTTATATGTTTCATAAAAAAGGACTGAAAAAACAGATATTTGCACTTGTCTTAGCGGCTGCCATGGTCTGCCAGACGCAGGCAGTATCAGCATCGGTCGTATCCCTGCAGGCAGGTGCACAGAATGCATTGGCCGCACCGTCTTTACAGATGGCGGAAACAGAAGAAGTACAGACAATTTCCGTAGATGGCATACAGCAGGCAGAGACAGAAGCTAAAGCGGATAATTCCGATGTGGCTTTGACAGCGGGAGCAGGAGTCATGGTTTCCTCTCCAATCTATGTAGCACCGGAAGATATGGACGAGCAGGAATACGATGAGGAAGAAACTGCCGGAGCGGCTTACGGCTATACCAATCTCGGTATCGCACAGGTAGCGGATCATCTGAATGTCAGAGAGACAGCGGAGGATGACAGCAAGATCGTTGGAAAGATGGAAAATGATACCGGCTGTGAGATCCTTGGGATCGAAGGCGATAAAGCACATATCACATCGGGCAGTGTGGAAGGCTATGTGAGTCTTGACTATATCCTGACCGGAAAAGATGCGGTAGCACAGGCAGACAGTGTGGTAAAAGAGCTTGCCACAGTAAATGCGGACGGACTGAAGCTGAGAGAGGCACCTTCTTTAGATGCGCCTGTTTACGATATGGTTGCCTACGGAGAAGAGCTGGAAGTACTGGACAATGGCAGTGGCAGCGACTGGGTCGGTGTTGATTTTGACGGAAACAAATTATATGTATCCTCAGATTATGTAACGGTTGATACAAAGCTGAAAACAGCCTTGAACATGACCGAGTTTTTATATGGCGCAGGTGTATCGGATGTCAGAGTGGAGCTTTGTGAATATGCAAAGCAGTTTGTTGGCAATCCGTATGTCTGGGGCGGAACAAGTCTGACAAAGGGTGCGGACTGTTCTGGCTTTGTTCTGAGCGTATTTGCAAAATACGGGATTTCCCTGCCACACTCATCAAGAGCGCAGGCAAACAGCGGTACAAGGATCAAAATGTCGGAGGCAAAGCCGGGCGATCTTGTCTTTTACGCAAAGGGCGGTAGGATCAACCATGTAGCGATCTATATCGGTGGTGGTCAGGTGATCAGTGCAAGCTCACCGAAGACAGGAATCCGTATTGCAAGTGCTTATTACAGAACACCGGTAGCGGTGACAAGAATTCTGCAGGACTGATCGTAAAATGTAAAATGGAAACAGCAGATGCAAACAGAAAACAGAGCATTGTAAAAAACAATGGAAAGTTGAAAAAATCAGTTGCTTTCCATTGTTTTTTATGATAAAGTATGAATGTTGTGAAAAAGAGATGGTCCTCTGTTACGAAGTGTATTAAGAACATCCAGAATGGAAGGAGAAACACAATGAACGAAATCATTAAAGAAATCGAAGCAGCACAGTTAAAGGCAGAAGTACCTCAGTTCAACGTAGGTGATACTGTAAAAGTTTACGGTAAGATCAAAGAAGGAAACCGCGAAAGAATCCAGATCTTCGAAGGAACCGTTATGAAAGTACAGGGTGGCAGCAACCGCGCTACATTTACAGTACGTAAGTCATCAAACGGTGTCGGCGTTGAAAAGACATGGCCTCTTCATTCTCCAAACGTTGAGAAAGTAGAAGTTGTCAGAATGGGTAAAGTAAGACGTGCAAAACTGAACTACTTAAAGGGTCGCGTAGGAAAGAAAGCGAAAGTAAAAGAGTTAGTAAAATAGTCATTGCCGCTTAAGCAAAGAAAAGGGACAAAATACATTGTGTATCTTGTCCCTTTTTAAATAATGTCATGCATGAGCGAGGTTCCCAAATAATGTCATGCATCGAGGATGCATGATGAAAGGAAGTTTTATGAGACGACGCAAAGGACTTAGTTTTTATCAGAAAAAGAAAAAGATCAGTGCTTCCGTGATGAAGGAGATCTGGAATGTGATCTTTATCACGATCGCCTGCTGGATGCTGGCATTTGTGCTCATGTTCTGTTTTGGCATGCGGACAACTGTCATCGGTGTTTCCATGGAGCCAAGCCTTTACAACGGACAGCATATTTTGGTCAACCGGTTTGTATATAAGCTCAGTTCTCCCAGGAACGGAGATATTGTGGTGTTTCTGCCAAACGGTAACTCCAACACCCATTACTATGTGAAGCGTGTGATCGCTCTGCCGGGAGATACGGTGCAGATCAAAAATGGTTCCTTATATGTCAACGGTCTTTTGTATAAAGATGTCGAATATGATAAAATAGAAGATGCGGGGATTACGGAAAATCCCATTACCCTTGGGAACAATGAATATTTTACCCTGGGAGATAACATTAACAACAGTGAGGACAGCAGATCAGGTAATATCGGTGCTGTAAAAAAGGATAATATAATCGGAAAGGTATGGTTCCATCTGGCGGCGGGTGACAGTCCGATCGGCTTTATGGAATAGGTGTATAGATGAACTATCAGTGGTATCCCGGACATATGACAAAGGCAAAGCGGATGATGCAGGAAAATATCAAGCTGATTGATCTGGTGATCGAGCTTGTGGATGCGAGGATCCCATTATCCAGCCGCAATCCGGATATTGATCAGCTAGGGGCAAATAAAGCGAGACTGATCCTGTTAAATAAAGCGGATCTGGCAGACGAAAGGCAGACGGCAAAGTGGCAGCAATATTTCGAAAAGCAGGGCTGCTTTGTTGTGGCACTCAATGCGCGTAACCGCAACAGCATGAAGGCGATCAACGGCGTTGTCGCAGAAGCCTGTAAGGAAAAGATCGAGCGTGACAGAAAGCGCGGAATATTGAACCGCCCTGTCAGAGCCATGGTAGTCGGCATCCCAAATGTCGGAAAATCCACCTTTATCAATTCTTTTGCCGGAAAAGCCTGTGCAAAGACAGGAAATAAGCCGGGTGTAACAAAGGGAAAGCAGTGGATCAGACTCAGCAAGACACTGGAGCTTTTAGATACGCCGGGTATTTTATGGCCGAAGTTTGAAGATCAGCAGGTGGGACTCAATCTGGCACTGATCGGTTCCATGAATGATGAGATCTTAAATATAGAAGAAATGGCGGTCAGCCTGATCCAGTATCTGAAGGACGTTTATCCGCTTCTTCTGACAAAGCGCTATGATCTTTCAGATGAGGCAGAAGAAAGCTGCAAAAACGAGCAGGATGCCTATGAGGTTCTGGCGCAGATCGCCAGAAACAGAAAATGTGTATTAAAAGGTGATGAGCCGGATATCAGGAAAGCAGCGGCGCTTCTGTTAGATGATTTCCGGAGTGGCAGGATCGGACGGATCACACTGGAAAGTCCGACAGAGCAGGCATAATATTAAAGGGGAAGAAAAGCTTGAGTAAAAAAATGAAACAGATTTTAAAGGAAGTGCTCGGAACCAGTATTTATCTGCTGGTAGTTCTGGCATTGACTTATTTGGTGATCGCCTTTGTAGGGCAGAGAACAGTTGTACATGGACAATCCATGGAAAATACACTGGAAGACGGAGATAACCTGATCGTAGATAAGATCACATACCGCTTCCATGAGCCAAACCGTTTTGATGTGATTGTGTTCCCATATGAGTATACGGCAAATACCTATTACATAAAACGTGTCATCGGTCTTCCGGGAGAAACGGTCATGATCGATGCGCTGGGCAATATTTATATCAACGGAGAACTGCTTTCTGAATCTTACGGAAAGGAAGCTATCAAGGATCCGGGCATGGCGGCAAACAGCATTTATCTGGGCTCGGATGAATACTTTGTACTCGGTGATAATAGAAATAACAGCTCGGACAGCAGGGATCCGTCCGTCGGTCTGATCAAGCGGGATCAGATCATTGGCAGGGCATGGCTGCGCATTTTTCCATTTGATAAGATTGGTTTTGTGGTGCATGGAAAATAACCGGAGCAGAGAGGACAGACAGATGAAAATCGGAGAGATCAGAGATTTATTACAGGCAGCAGAGGATCAGATGCTGCCTGATTTTATAGCAAGATTTGAAAGCGACGAAAGGAGCGGTGTACAGCAGCTTGTGCAAAGGGCACAGAAACGGTTGGATGCACTTGAAAAAGAGCGGGAAAGACTAATGGCTATGCATCAGTATGAAGAACAGTATAAAGACTGTCAGGCAATCTGCGGGATTGATGAGGCGGGCAGAGGTCCTCTTGCAGGTCCTGTTGTGGCTGCAGCGGTTATTTTACCGAAGGATTGTGAGATCCTGTACTTAAATGACAGCAAACAGCTTTCCGCCAAAAAGAGAGAGCTTTTGTATGATGAGATCATGGAAAAGGCAGTGTCGGTCGGTGTCGGCTATGCAACGCCGCAGCGGATCGATGAGATCAATATTCTGCAGGCAACCTATGAGGCAATGCGGCAGGCAGTTAATAAACTGTCTGTTTGTCCCGATATATTATTAAATGATGCGGTGCGGATTCCCGGGCTTTCCATGCAGCAGGTTCCGATCGTAAAGGGAGATGCGAAAAGCGTTTCCATTGCAGCGGCAAGCATCATTGCAAAGGTAACAAGGGACAGACTGATGATGGAGTATGACAAGGCAATGCCACAGTATCACTTTGCGGCAAACAAGGGTTATGGCAGTGCGGAGCATATCGAAGCACTTGCCGTCTATGGGGCAAGTCCGATCCATCGTAGATCATTTATTACACATTTTAAGGTAAAAGAATGAGTTTTGACTTAGCTGGATTATTGCAACGGAATACACAAAATACATTGTCCGGACTTTCTTCCTCTGCATCAGCGGGACGGACGGATATGAGCAGCAAGACGGCAGAAGGGGCGCAGGCGGGCAGTCTGACAGTCGGCTCTGCCATCAGTGGTCAGGTGATCAAAGTAGAGGGAGATACTGTCTATGTGAAGCTGCCATCGGAGGTACTGACCGCAAAGCTGCAGGAGGGTGTGAATCTGCAGCCCGGGCAGTCGGTGACATTTGCTGTCAGCGGGATCTCGGATAAACAGATCACGTTGCAGGCACTTTTTCAGAACAGTGCGCAGACACAGGTACTCGGAAAGGCATTGGAACAGGCAGGAATTGCGCAGACGGCGGATTCGCTTTCCATGGTAGATGCCATGATGCGGGAAGGCATGTCTGTCGATAAAAACTCGCTCTGGCAGATGTATCGTCAGGTACTGGATCATCCACAGACAACGGGAGAAAATATCGTGCTGATGAACCGGCTGCAGATTCCGGTCAATGACCTGACTGCGGCGCAGTTTCAGAACCTGCAAAATGCAAACGGTCAGCTTGCACAGGCGGCAAATGCACTGACAGACAGCCTGTTTGCGGAATTTACGGATATGGCGGCGAAGTCGCCGCAGGAAGCAGCTGCTTTTATGAAGGAGCTGGTACTTTTACTCGGAGAAAGCAGTCAGACAGAGGCAGGGCAGGTCGGTGCGCTTCCACTGGAAGGGCAGGAAGTACCGGGTGATGTGCAGCCTGCAGATGGAAATCAGCAGCCGGCAGCAGGAAATAGCACAGGACAGACTGATGCGGCAGGTCAGCCGGCAGGAGGTCAGACAGCGGAAAATGGCGTAGATGCACGGCTTGCATTTAACGGACAAGTGCAGACAGAGACTGATGGCAGGCAGGTGCAGGCAGAAGCAGACGGAGGACGGCTGCAGGGGCCAAATGCGGAAAAACTGAGCACGGATAGGCAGGTTGTTTCTTCGGAAACAGCGGAAAACAGCAGGCAGCCGGGTGTAGATTCTCTGGCAGAGCTGATGAAGAGTGATCTGTTTACAAAGGGAGATACCAGACAGCTATTGCGTCTGTTTTCTTCAAAAGAATTTCGCAGTCTCCTGACTGAACAGATGAAAGAGAACTTCCTGCTCAAACCGGAAATGGTGGCAGATAAGGAAGAAGTAGAGCAGTTCTTTACAAAACTGCGGGAGCAGGTGTCGCGTCTGGCGCAGACGGTATCGGAGGCGGGAAAGGCGCAGACACAGCTTTTTACCCAGACAAACCAGCTGAGGGAAAATCTGGATTTCTTACACCAGCTTTCCCAGACGATGCAGTATGTGCAGCTTCCGCTCCGTATGGCAGGACAGGAGACAACAGGGGATCTGTATGTGTATGCCAATAAAAAGGGACTGACCAAAGAGGACAGTATCAGTGCTTTCCTGCATCTGGATATGGAGCATTTAGGACCTGTGGATGTGTATGTTGCCATGCAGAACCGGAAGGTAAATACGCATTTTTACTTACAGGACGATGCCATGATCGATTTTATACAGGCACATATTCATCTGCTGAATGAACGACTGGAGCAGAAAGGCTATCAGATGCAGACGGAGGTATCGCAGAAGGATACACCTTCCAAGGTAACGGAAGAAATGCGCAAAGATCAGGAAGAAGAAAGCGTATGTATCAATCAGTATTCATTTGATGTGAGGGCTTGATATGGCAGGAAAAGAGCAGAAACCAAAACAGGCGGTCGCACTTTCCTATGATCCGGACGATGATGCGCCAAAGGTCGTTGCGACCGGTAAGGGTGCACTTGCGGAAAAGATCATAGAGGAAGCAAAACAGGCAAAGGTTCCGGTGCATAAGGACAGTAAGCTGGCAGATACTCTGTCAAGGCTGGAGATCGGAGAGCTGATCCCGCCGGAGCTGTATGAAGTGGTGGCTGAGATACTTGTATTTGTGGATCAGATGGACCGCATCCGTGCAAAGATGGAACAGGCGAACAAGAAAAAATAGGGATAAGTTTAGGGAGATCAGGATGTGTCTGGAGAGGACATCCTATGAACAAAAGAAGAAAAGGAGCAGCTCACGAACAGGCTGCAAAAGTATATCTGGAAAAAAGAGGCGTGCGCATTCAGACGATTAACTATAGAGTCAGGCAGGGAGAAATCGATATAGTTGGCTATGAGAAAGGCACGCTTGTTTTCTTTGAAGTCAAGTATCGGGCAAATGCAGGAAATGGACTGCCGCAGGAGGCAGTCAGTGTGGCAAAGCAGAGGCAGATCTGCAGGGTGGCACTGTTTTATCTGAACCAGTATCACATACCGGAGCAGCAGCCGGTCAGATATGATGTGATTGCCATTCTGGGAAATGAGATTACCTGGATCAGAAACGCATTTCTGCACCAGATTTGGTAAATCTGTGACAAAAGTCACTTGGAAATCATGCGCAGATGCGATATTTTAGTACAAATAATGTCGGAGTCAAAATTCAAAAACAATGTTGTGCTGGCACTTGAGTGGATTTATGACCTGAAAATGAGGTAAATATGTACAATCTACAGCGTATTATAAAGACACAGGATACAAAAAATATACCTGTACAAAACAAATATAACAGCCCGGATGGCTGGGAAATGGAATACCTGACTTTTCCGGGACTGACTAAGACAGGATGTGTCAGGCATCTGTTCACAACACGGACAGGCGGGACAAGCAGCGGGATCTTTGAAAGCCTGAACCTGAGCTTTACGCGTGGGGATGACAGAGACTGCGTCCTGCAAAATTATGACAGAGTGGCAGAGGTCCTTGGCGTTACAAGAGACCGGATCGTCTGCTCCGACCAGACACATACGACGAATATCAGGATCGTTACGAAGGAAGATGCCGGAAAGGGAATCGACAGACAGCGTGATTATGCGGACATTGACGGGCTGGTCACAAACGAAAAAGGGTTAGCATTGGCTACCTTTTATGCAGACTGCGTACCGCTTTATTTTGTGGATCCGGTCAGAGAAGTGATCGGACTGGCGCATTCGGGCTGGCGCGGAACTGTGGCCGGTATGGGTAAAAAGATGGTGGAGCGGATGCATGCGGCATTTGGCTGTGATCCGGCAGATATCCATGCGGCGATCGGACCATCCATCTGTCAGGAATGCTATGAGGTCAGCAGTGATGTGGCAGAAGAATTTCAAAAAGCATTTGCAGGGATGAACGGGGCGGAAACGCTCTTATATCAGAAGCCGGAGCAGAAGGCGGAAGGCAAATACCAGCTGGATCTGTGGCTTGCCAATCAGCTGTGGCTTACAGACGCGGGCATCACGCCGGAGCATCTGGAAGTGACCAATGTCTGCACGGCACATAATCCGGCATATCTGTTCTCACACAGAAAAACGAACGGAAAACGCGGTAATCTGGGTGCTTTTTTATGTCTGAAAGAAAACGGGACAGCTGGAAGCCGCAACACAGACAAAGGAACGGAATCGTCTGGCAAGGGAAATCCAGATGGTAATAGACAATGCTCACAAGGCGGGCATCTGGGCGGGCATCTGCGGCGAGCTTGGTGCGGATACTTCCCTGACAAATATTTTCATCAAGATGGGAATTGATGAGCTGAGTGTTTCGCCTGGCTGTATCCTGCCTGTGCGAAAAGCAATCAGGGATGCAGAATAACCTCGAAAGATTTATTGTAAATGTCTTGCAACAATGGTATAGTTGTTGCAGGACATTTTTGATGTAACAGGAAACTCAGTTCCTATTACACAAAATGCTCTATATAAGATGGAATTTTAATGGAATCTTAATACTTTTCCTACCCGGGTATTAAGATTCTTTTTATATAATACTTTCAGGAGGTGAAAGAAATGGCAAATATTCTGGTATGTGACGATGATAAGGAGATCGTGGAGGCGATCAGTATCTATCTGTCACAGGAGGGTTATCAGATTTTTAAAGCATATAACGGAAGAGAAGCAATCGAGGTGTTACAAAAGGAAGATATCCAGCTTCTGCTCATCGATATTATGATGCCTGAGATGGATGGAATCCATGCCATGATCAAGATCCGCACATTTTCCGCCATCCCGATTTTAGTATTGTCGGCGAAATCGGAGGATGTAGATAAAATATTGGGACTGAATGTGGGTGCGGATGATTATATCATGAAACCATTTGATTCCAAGGAGATGGTAGCGCGTGTGAAAGCGGTGCTGCGCCGTTATCAGACAGCGAAGCCGCAGACACCTGCCACAGCATCGATTAAAATGGTAACATATGCAGATTTAGAGGTGAATCTGTCCAATTATTCTGTTGTATATATGGGTGAAAATATTGATATGCCGCCCAAAGAACTGGAATTGTTATATTTTCTGGCAGCTTCGCCCAATCAGGTATTTACGAGAGAGCAGTTGTTGGACAATATCTGGGGCTATGAGTATATCGGCGATACGCGCACGGTCGATGTACATGTCAAGCGGCTGAGGGAAAAGATCAAAGATCATGCCGGATGGGGCATCACGACCGTCTGGGGTATCGGATACAAGTTTGAGGTAAAGGATTAGTTATGAAAAAAACGCTGGGAATGAGACTGCTCAGTGGAATCATCATCTATGTCATTGCAGGATTCCTGATCGTGGCATCGTTAGTAGAGTGGATGTTTCAGCAGAAAGCGCAGAGTGTGGAGGCCACCAGCCTGTATAAAGAGGCATTGGCGATC